>Ga0315315_10000435_pt1 | contig 34531 bp, 52 predicted proteins | sample M140m3416metaG_FD_203699 | JGI IMG/M metagenome (GOLD analysis project Ga0315315, IMG submission 203699) | Ammonia-oxidizing marine archaeal communities from Monterey Bay, California, United States - M1 40m 3416 | ecosystem: Environmental > Aquatic > Marine > Intertidal zone | place: USA...
TCGTTTTGACAATGAAAGTATTTGATTGTTGGGTCATTATGTTCCCATGCTTGAGTACCAAAAACATATTTGGTATCATGTCCAAACATCTTAAATGTAATTGCATTGATTTCTTCTGCAGCTTCTGTTGGTTCTGGGAATCCATTCTCACACTCACACTCGATATCAAGATTCATGATACGAACATGTCTCATCATCCACTCAATATCTTGAGGGAAGTATTCTGCAATGTATGCGTAAGGATGTCGTTCTATTCCATGAACATCAAAACCTTCTACATCTTTCCACTTCTCACGAAACTGTCGTGCTTGTGCAATAGAGTTGAACTTCTTAGGTTCTAGGTTTTGTCCTTTTACAGAACGAAAGGATGAGTCTTTGTTCGTTGGAACATAGAATGTAGGTTTGTATTGAACCTGTTTTTGAATATACTCCCCATCCTTGAACTCACGAACAAGGATTAGGTTTCTATGCTGATAGACATTTGTATAAAAGTGCATCTAGTTATTATACTACTAGATTACTTTTTGGTCAACAAAATGTTTTTTTAGAGTTGATATCTTATCTTCTGCCTCTGCAATTTTAGCTACTTGCAAATCGATAGACTCAAGTATCTCTGGATGTTCTCCAATACCTGCTGGTTTTTCAAGATAGATATCAATATTCATCTTTGCTTCTGCAATGACTCCTTCGTATTTAAGAAGAAGTGCTTTCACGATTCTTGTTTTCATTATGTAATAATAGATGGTTGTGGTGGAGTAATTACTTGACCAGTGATTGATTCGTACTGATTACGAAGTTTGTCTTCTGGTTCTGCTGTAAATACTATATTCTTATGGTTGACTATGATTGTTTCATCTTTTGCCATTGACCCATAAGGAACTAACTGAATGTTAAATCCCTTTTCACTTTGACTCATTAGGATACCAAGAGGGTTTTTCATAGTAACTGTTGTTCCACCTTCATCCTTGTAGTCTGTCACAAGTTCTTCACCTGTAACTAATTTCAAATATTTTATATTCATACTTCCTCTAACATTTTCATTAATCGTTCTGCACGATTAGTGACTTGGTTATACCATCTTGAATCTCTTCCTTCAACTGCAGCTTGTTTCCAATCATTGGATTCAATTGCTTTCTTGAAGTTCTGAAATTTAGATAGTCTTGTCATACCCATGTTAAAGGTCATGTTAACTAAAACTCTTTGAACCTCATCTGGATAACTTTCTAAATCTGGATAAAGTTTTCCACATTCCTCTACATGTTCTGCAAAGTCATGATTCCATACTTCATCCACCCTTTCTTCTGATACTGGTGTATCAACTTCTTGACCAAACTCTGGGTCTGATTCTTTTACTAAATGTCCAATACCAAAGGTTGGATAACCTAAGTGGTCTTTGTAGATTGCATAAACGACACCTTCATCCCTTATGATTTCGTACTTAAGTTGACTTGGATTCTTGATTTTCATCTTTGAGTAACTCCACGGCTTTATCACCTTGTTCTTGTAACATTTCGATAAGGATGTCACCCATGATTTGATTGAACTCTGTATCATCTGATATAGTTTCCTTCAATGAGTCTGGACACTTACGAACTGCTCTAGTAAAATTTATGGTTGGTGGTGTATCTTCACCTTCTACTGGTAGAAACTGAACTTCACCATAGGTATATATGATTCCCTCATACTTACCCTCAGTTATTTCTACACCATTTTCACCATCTTTTGCATTGACAACAATTTTGTATTTTGGGGTCGACATTACTGTGCCTTAAATACTTCGTTGACAATATCTTTCTTGAGTTTTTTAGTATCAACCTCAACTCCTAGTTTTTTACCCTTTTCAGCAAGTTGTGCTTTAGTGAGTTTACTAAGAACTGGTCTTGATATCTTTGTAGTCTTTTTTACTGTAGGTACAGGCTTAACAACTGGTGGAGTCTTTGAAGACTCTACATATGCCCAATATCCTACTGCACCTAAGACAACTGCAATAATAATATATTCCATACTATATCTCCTCAGTAGGAACTTCTTCTACTGAATCATTAAATCCAAGATAGTCTTGGACTTCGGTTATAAAACTGCTAGGGGATGATGCACCATAAGGGTCATCTTGTGCATTGTCTTGATGATTAGGTTCTGGGCAGAATAACTGTACAGTTCCATCACATACTAACATTGCATATCTCCAAGACCTAAGTCCAAAACCTAAGTTGTCTTTTTTGACTAACATACCTAAGCTTCGTGCAAGGTCTCCACATCCATCTGCAAGTGGTTTGACTTTTTCAATTCCTTGTGCTTCGAACCATGCATTCATTACGAATGTATCGTTTACAGATGTACAGTAGATTTCATCTACTCCAGATTCTAAGAACTGGTCGTACATTTCTTCAAAGCCAGGCAATTGTTGAGTCGAACAAGTTGGAGTGAATGCTCCTGGCAGACCAAAGATAACAATTTTTTTGTCATCCATTAATTGGTCTAAGTGAACAACATTCCAGTCATCGTTTTCACGAACATGAAAAATGACATTGGAAAGGTCGTTTAAATTTCCTTTGTTTAACATAATAAAAATACCTCTATAATTTTATTTCAACTATATTTAGTATACCACGAGACTGGATGTTGTCAACTCTTTTTTATTCCACTAAAAATTCTTTAGATAACTTCTTAGTTCCTATAGAGATTTTCTTAGGTTTCTTTTCCTCTGGAATAATTTTTGTAATTGGAATCGATAGAATACCATCTTCTATAGATGCAGAACCGACTTCAATGTCATCTGCAAGAACAAAGTTTCTTTTCCATTTACGAGATGCAATACCAGTGTGAATTGCACTTGAGTTTGCCACTCTTTCTGGATTTGGGTCTGACTTGTCACCAAGAACTCTTAGTTCATTTTCTTGAACTTCGATATCTATGTGGTCTTTTCCGAAACCAGCACATGCAATTTCGATAACAAAGTGTTCATCATCGACTTTTGTGATATTATAAGGGGGGTACGATTGACTGTTGTTTCTTGAAACATTATCGATTCTTCGAAAGAAGTCATCAATACCAATTGAGAATGGACTTGTAAGGTTCATCATTTCCTGTAAGTCCAGCGTAGTTAATTTTACCATTTTTGCCTCCATTATTATGCAAGGTTAAATTATGTGACCACCAAATGTGCATCACTATAGTATATATAAGGATTAATCTTTAGATTTCAAGTCTTTTTCAACAAATTCTTTAATTTGTTCAAGTTTATACCATAATCCAGAATAGATTCTAGTACTATCTTTACTTTCTACGATATACCTTTTGTAACCATAGGGTCGTTCAGAAAAGATTCTGACATCCCCATAGGATTCTTCTAATAATCTCATAGTTCCTATTATCTCATGAAATGGGTATTTGTCAAGTAGATAAACCTAAACCAATGAGGTAGAACGAAAGCAACATAAACCCAAATACTAGGACTTGAACTACCGACATGACTGCAACCTGTTTCATAGGATGTACATCTACAATCTTTTCTACCATAGATTCGTTAGGTGCAAGGTTAACTACTTGTAATAGTTTTCTATCAAACCATTCATCAGCTTCTTGAGGAGTTGCATCCCTTACTTGAGTTCCGAAGTTAAATGAAAGTTGTTGTTCGTATCCAGAAGTCACATTTGCACAATCATCTACAGCAGAAGGTAAAGGTCTTTTCCATGCATCTGTTTTCATGATACTGTTAGTGAGGATACTGAAAGGCAAAAAAAGAATACAAGAGTTCCTAGTTCAATATAGTCTATGTATTTTTCTTTGTCCTTCATACATAGTATATATAATACATTATAACTAGAGATTATCTTTTATAACAATTCCTTTTTGCTCTATTACCAACAGCATTATTGTTTGCAATAACTAAAGTCATAGCATAGTTAATAGTTCTCATATCATCTCTAGTTAATGTTTGATTTTGCTTTTCAGCCATCATTGCTGGATAAAGTATAACAAATTTTGTTACACCCATTTTCATTACTGAGGGTTGTTCACCCAGTATAGGATTTAGTTCTATAACACAATTGTATTGTAATCCTTTATAGGTAGTATAGATATCAAGAAATTGAAGTGTTACGAATGCAGTCCATTGCCAATCAGTTATTGGTTCATGTAGTGTAAATTGTAACCTTCTCTGATTTCCCTTTAACATTGATTCTGTCAACTTCTGAGAATGCTCTGTCTGGACATAATTGATAAGTTCTTTCCGATAACAACAAGTCAACCCCATCATAATTTCTTGTTTGACCTTCGAGTCTAGCTCCCAAGTTGACTGCATCTCCGATGACTGAATAGTCAAATCTAATTTCTGACCCCATGTTTCCAACGATGCATTCGCCTGTGGAGATACCAATGCCCACATTAATAGGAGGCAAGTTGAGAGGTTTAAGTTCTTCATTCAAATCCTTTGTTGCTTGTAAGACTTCTAATGCAGACTTTACAGCAAGTTCTGCATGGTCTTCACAATCTAGAGGGGCATTCCAAAAACTCATTATGCAATCGCCCATATATTTATCAATTGTTCCATTATTATTTATTATAATCTTGGTCTGAACATCTAAGAATCTATTGATAAGTTCTACCAATCCCTCTGGGTCATCCTTGTTTTTATAGGCTTCACTTATTGGAGTAAACCCACATATATCCATGAACATGAATGTCATCTCTTTTCTCTCACCACCAAGTTTCAATAGTTCTGGGTTTTCTGCAAGCTTATCTACCATCTCTGGTGATAAGTACTTCTTAAACTGACCTTTGATTTGTTCTTTTAACTTGTAGGTTACAAAGTATTTGTTGAAGGATGCATGTCCAAATACAAGTAAACCTGTAAGTGCAGAATACAATGCATCAAATAGTATGAGATGTTCTATCCATATCCAGTAAGATACTGCAACTGAAAAACCTATTACAGTCATTGATGCAATACCAGATAGATATGTTGGAAACTGATATACCATTAATAAGACCAGAAGTCCCAGAAAAGTAACCAGAAATATTTCTGCAAAATCTATAAGAAAATTATTTTGGATTCTATCACCAGAAAGTACAGTTTGGAGTAAGTTAGCTTGTACTTCATGAGGATACATGACACCATATGGTGTAGAAACTGGATTATTAAATCCTTCTGCTGTCATCCCCCAGATAAGTATTTTGTTCTGGTATGATTCATCTAGTTCCGATGCACTCACTCTTTGGAACTTATTCCAATATGTAATCATAACATCTGAGGTAGATGTAGTTTCTATAGGTGGTTGTCTACCCATTCGTATCCATTCAATACCAACTTCTGGTGTAACTTTAGTTTGATAATTAGGTTGGTCATAAAATGCACGAAGTGTTTCAAGTGCAACCGATGGATATATCTGGTCATTTGCAGATACGATAAGAGGTGCAGAACGAACAGTTCCATCAAAGTTTGGTGTGTCTGGTATAGGTGGTGTTGTAACTGTCACTCCTACACCATAAGTGTTATCTTGTAGTACTTTGATAGGTGCAGACATCCCAGAAAAGTCCCAGATAACATCTCCGATATTTCCACCACCGAATACCGATGTTCTTACATAAGGTGCAGAACCAGTATCTTTTTGACTTGTTGGAGCTGCAGATAGAATACTTAATCTATTAACAAGACCTTCTGCAAATTGTTCATCTCCACCAAATCTATCTGGTTGACTGAATACTTGTGTAAATACATGAGTATTGGTGTAATGTGATTCCAACATGATATCTGAATAGATATTACGAGGCCAAGGATATTGTCCATACTTGTCTAATGACTTTTCATCGATATCAACAAGTACAATATCTTCTACAAGTTTTTCACCTTTCTGTTGATGTAGTACATCAAAGTAAGACCACTTGATGTTTTCTACAAGATAAGGTGACCATATTTTGAAACCAACTAATACACCTAATGTGATTAGAACTGTTTTCCAATTATACATTTAATTCCTCTTCCAGTTCTATTATATAGTCTTTCATATCTACCATCCAATCCATAAGTCTTTGATGTTGTTTTTTATGAAATTGTTTGTAGTGTTCATCTGTTGATTGAATTGCCATCAAATTATGATAATCCATAGTTCTGAGTACCAATGCAATTGCATCTTGATATGGCATTCTTACGAGAGTAGAAAAGTCTCTTTTAGGTTTGGGATTTTCCACTCAAAATAACTCCTTTAGTTACCTTGAGTTACATTTACAGTACATCCACCAGATGTATGGCAATTCTGAGTTAATGTATAACTTTGATTTGTATTACCTTGTTGTATTATGTTTAATGTTGTAGGTTGACTTCCCTGTAATCTAATTTGTGAATTATGATTTGCATCACCTTTTTGTAATATGTTAGTGTCTGAACCAGAAGTAGTTCCATAAAAATAAGTATGATTGTAATGACTTCCAGTACCTTCTTGCCAAAGTTCATGTTCAACTGAATTTGCATGGATATCTAGATTATGTGTATGTGTTCCATTTTGATAAATGTCTACATCATTACTATTACCCCAGATGTGTCTCCCATAAGTTGCACCATTTAATTGTTGAACAGATTCATTGTTGTTTGTTCCATCAACATCACCACCCCACGATTTACCAGAACCCCAGTATGAAACCCATGAGATAGAATTATCACTACCACTTTGTGATAAGTTAAATACATTACCAGAATGTGCAAACGAAAAGTCTATTGTATTTCCATATCCTACTTGTGATATTGTAAGTGATAAATCATCACCACTTCCACCAACTTGTTCTACATGAACATGGTTGTCATCACTAGGCCCTGCATATACTGGTAACCCAATACTAATTAGACTGATTAATAATAATTTGTGAATCATCTCCATCTCCTATGAGGATTACTCCCTCATATCCTTCTACTATTGTTTGTAGATATACATTTGAACCACTATCAAACGAAATCTCTATGACTCCATTTACATCTCTAAAGAAGACTAATTTCTCATCTTCAATAAATACATTGTATTGTGAGTCTGCATTTAATCCTATTTTTGCACCATCAACTCTGAAAGTTCCGATACTACCACTAGTTTCACCAGATGAACCAGAACCTCTTATTTTCTTATCTAATGCTTCTATGACATCTAGTACATCAACTAATAGATTTACATTTAATGCATCTATATCCAATGCAGAATACTCTAAGTCTTCTTCTGTTTCTTCAAGTTCATCTACTTCTAAATCGTTAAACTCTAAGTAATCTACATCAAGTATGCCTTGGTCTTTATCTAGGTCATCTGCAGCTTGTTCTTGTATTGCAACCTTGACCTCTTGTGGTGGATTAACAATAAACATATTATTAATCATACTAGGTGTAATGTTTTGTATCGTTACTGCAACTGTTGGTGGTGTTTCAAATGATGACACCATAGTTGCTTGGTAAGGTTGGTTTAATAACATCTCACCACCTTCATTACTTACCACTATCTCTCCAGATGCAGAACCATCTTCATCTGGAAGCAAAACTACAAGTGACCTACCAAGTTCATCAATTGTAGTTGTAAAATCTGTGCCATTTATGGCAATCTGGGCAGTCGGTGTTGATACCGATATATTTGCCTTCTTTATTTTGTTCCCTTTCCCAGATGCAAATCTTGCTGTTCCTTGAGCCATTCTAATTGCCATCTTAGATTTACTAGGATTAGGGTCATAATATACTTCATCAATGTACACGATTGTATGTTCTGTCAATGCAAGTTCTTCTTCATCTAAGAACTCAATTAACATACGACCATTTACTGTTCGTGCCTCATCATATAAAACTATATTTGAACCTACTTGACTAGGTAGTCTTTCATTATTCCTAACGATACCACCTATACCTGTAGATTCAACTATATCTCCTATGGGGTCTTGTGCATAGACAGACCCCATAAGTAGAAATACACTAACTGTCGTTAGCTGAATCTTTTTGATTAATTTGAATAGTTGCATTATCAGAATTTATATCCATGATGATTTTCGCATCTGGACTCGCACATGAATTACCAGCACCAGAAACACATGTTCCAGATACTTGGTTAATATCAATATCCCCACCATCACCTGTATAATCTACAGTCTGAGTATGAGCACCATCTTTCATTAATACATTTAGGTTGTTACTGTCACCAGTAATTTCCCAATTAAAAGTGTTATCATCCGATTCAAAGTCTAAGTCAAAAACATTTGAATTACCAATAATGGTCATATCCAAATCTAATCTCTCTGCACTAAACTGATAGCCTTGGTCTAAATCCCAAGTGTTCGAATCACCTGTAACTGTGATATCATATACTGAATCATCAGCAGAACCAGAAGCACCAATGTTCCAATCTAGAACATTAGAGTCACCTGTAAAAGATAAATCTAAATCAGATGTATCTAATATTATTGGCCCGAATATCTTATTCGAATTACCAATCTGGTCGATATCTATAGTAAGCGTAGTACCTGTTATAACCATTTTTTCATCAGCAGCTGAGTTGTTTGCAACTTTGTTGCCGAATCCTACTTGGTCAATATAGAGGGTTAAAGTATCCCCTTCTTGGTCTATCCTAATTTCATTATCATCAGTCGCTTGTGCGAAAAGAATGTTAGTCGACATTAGTGCAATTAAGCAAAAACTAATTAGTTTCTTCATTTTCTTCAAGCTCCTCGAAAGGTTCTATTTCCTCACCTGTGATTTTTTCAACTTCATCATACCATGCGTCCACAGCATGTTTATCATTAGTTCCATCACTATTGTGAGGATGTCTATGACCTTCCTCTATTATCCAATAGCCCCTGTCGTGGCCTTGGTATATTAATTCCAACACTCCTGCCTCAATAGCACTTCGTGTTGCGTATGTCACCGATTCATTATTACCCACTCCATCCTCGATTTCTATCAGTTGAGTTCCTTCCTCGATGAATCTAAACACATCGCCTCCAGAACCATAACTCAAAATAGTTTTCCGAGTCTGCACATTTAATAAAACTTCTCCTGTTAAAACAGAGACAGCTCTAATTGAAACTGTTACAGCATCTTGTCGATACTGTTTACTAAATCCAATACCAAGTGTTCTAGCACCTTTTCCGCCAGTCTTGATATTAGTATCATAACCTATCACTCCCCCTTCAATAATCATGCCTGCAAACAGCATGGGAGCAATACCTGTTGCTTCTTCACCTTTTGCGTCTGCCCATTCTTTTCTGGCAGAACGAATAATTTGTCTTTCTCTTACTAGGTGGTCTAATCCTGTTCTTTCTACAACTCTAAACCATGTACCACCACCAGCAGTCTTTAATGCATCTATTAACATTGCATCTGCACCTTGAGTTACTGCTGTTGAAAACGATGCATACTGGTCTAGTTGTTTTCTTTGGCCTGTTAAATCTTGAAACTTATATACTGCAACAATAGGTTTTTCCTTTGCTGGTGGTAATTTTAATAGTTCCAGATATGCTGGAAGTTTTACAACTATTGGACTTTCAACACAAATGTATTGTCGTGTCCATGCTTTTGCAACTCCAGTAACGACATCTTTACCAAACCCTTCATCAAATCTTCCAGTCTCATATGCACAATCAGCTGGGTTCTCCGAGAACTTAGGTGTTGATGCACATCCTGTTAAGATTGCAAGAGTTAGTATGGCAAACCATTTCATTAACCGCCTCCATCACCATCAGATGAACCAGAACCATCATCTCCAAAGTAACCTGTACCTATTGGTATTTCGATGACTGTCGATGACCCTTCTTGGTCAATAATGGTCATTCTAATAAACTCTGTACCATCTTCGTTGGTAATAACCTCATATGTAACTGTAGAACCCTCTAAAACAAATGACCCAAATCTTACTGGGTTATCATTTGAAAACATAGATTCAACTAATTGTTTTGCCATCTGAGCATAAATTCTGCTCTCTAAATTTCTAATAAATTTTGCAAGAGTTGTATTATCTGCTTCTCTTTCTGCAGCTTTTCTTGCAGACTCAAGTGCATCTTCGATTGCTTTCTTTCTGCTGAACTCTTGGTTCTCAATCGTAAGATAATGTGCGCCTGTTCCACTTCCAGAAAACGATGGATTCTTAAACTGGTGTTTAATTTCATCTGCATGTGCAGAGAAACTAAAAATTAATATTAAAAACGATATTGGTAATACTAGTTTCATTCTTCTTTTTCCTTTTCCTCATCAATGTATTTTTGACGCTCACGATACTCTAAAACTACATTAATTTTTTGCTGTAGTCTTATCATATCTTGGTCTAACATTCTTAACTGGTCTGTAAGTTTGATACTTGATGCAAACATTCGACCTAATGCTGGTTTCACTTCAACAGTAATGAACTTCCATGTGAAATAGATAAAGTAACCCATACCCAGTGCCATTGCAACTGGAAATCCGAACTCGGCTATTATTTGGGCAATCTTCTCCATTAATCTCTTCTTGCATCGATTTTTCCATCCTCTACAAAGTTTTCAGCTCTTGCAACCCTGTCAATAGGTGGAGTCAAATCCAATGCACTACTAACAAGTAAATCGATTCTTAGTATGTCGTTATTCATGACTGAAGCACGAGTTTCCAACATTTTTATAATATTTTCAGTACTTTTAATTTGTCCAATAACAGAATCAAAAATGTATTTCATACTTAAAAATATGAAAAACGCCATAACGACTGCTCCAAAAATTGGAACACCCACTTCACTCATAAAATTCAATAAAGACATAATCTCTCCTGTTCGTAAGTATTTATACTTTGAGAGGTCTTAAACTGTTAATATTACCAAATTAAAAGGTCATAGATACACCACAACCACATGATGCAGTAACATTTGGGTTTGTAAATGTGAATTCTTCTTGAATTCCATTCTTTACATAATCTAGAACTAGATTATTAAGGTAAGGTACAGACATGTTGTCTATATGAATAGAGAATTTACCAAAGTCTAATACTTGGTCAGAAGGGTCACTGGAAGAGTTGTAATCAAATATGTATTCATATCCACCACAACCACCACCAGTGATTCCTAACCTTATCTCAGAGACACCTTTATCCTCTGTCCTTTTCAACAATTGTATAATTGCAGAGTCAGTCAGTTCGATATTAGCTTTCTTTTGTGAGTATTCTATAGGCTCCATAAGCAAGTCCTGCCCAAGCCATCCACTTGACCATAGGGCCGAGTAATAGTACACCGAGTGAGATTCCGACTATAACAGCACCATCTAAAGTAGATAGTTCCTTAAGTCTTCCTTTGATAAAATCCATAAGATTTTCCTCTATTTGAACTCAGATACATTACCAGCTTCATCTCTAGTTATGATATTAACTAGACCCAATCCCTTTCTTCTAATCAACTCGTTCTTTACTTTCTGTCTGAGTTTTGGTTTCGTTGAATCATTATTATAACATTCTAATAATTCTTTCAATGACTGATTTTTCATATAGTGATGAATCACTTGGGTCTTCTTAGACCCTCTAGTGACTTGCACATGAGATTGTTTATACTTTACTGGCATAGTTATAGTATTTATAATAATTACAACTTATACTTAAATTGTCACAAAACTATGACAAATGTGACAGTTGTGTGACATAAATATATGTATGATTGATACAATGAGTAAAATATTAAATAAATTTCATAAGTTTATGAAATGTGGCAGAATGCATAAAGTATGTAAGGCTGCAGGTATGTCTAAGTCTTAGAATTAACTTTCTTATACAAGTCATCTAAATCTTCTTCTATTGAATCTATCCTTTGGGATAGTAATGGATAATCTTGTCTCCATTTTGCCTCTTTCTTTGCAACTTCGATATCATACCGATTTGCAATCCATGCCATCATTCCATTTACATAGTTTTGAAACCAGATACCCAGTTTAGTTGATTGAAACCATTTATAAAAAGAACTTCCGATAACAGAAGATAAGATTGATTTAAGTGCAAGAGTTAATAAGAAACTCATTTGACTGCATTAGATAGATGTTTTATGTAATCATCTATGTTGTGGTCTGCAACAAAGTCTAAACGACCCTTGATGATAGTAGATAGCAATCCCCAACCTTTATCTCTAATTCTTTCCCAAGACCATCGACCAAGATTAGTTATTTCTCCATTTGATTTGATGTAAATACATTTACCATTATGTCTCCATCTAAACACTGTAGGTACGCAAGGTACAACATCGTTGTTGTTTACATGTCTTTGATGGTTTAAATGTGTATCACACCATTTAGAAAACTTGGGCCCTCCAGCTCTTGGAGAACCATATGTGAATAAAGTATCGACATCTGTGTGTTCAACATACTCTAGTCTAGATGCAAGTAATGTTGCCATTGCACCACCAAGTGAATGACCACATACCCAAATCTTTTTGTCTTTACCGAATCTATTTACTCTTGCAAGTACATGTTCCCAGACTTTATCGACTTCACCTCTAAATCCTTGATGGATTTGACCGACTCCTGTAAAAGAATCTTCTTTGAATATCTCTAAGTCTGCATAGACATCGTTCATTTCAGAAGGTTCTGTACCTCTGGCTGCAATAACTAAATCATCATTGTTGTGCCATACATGAACTTGAGCACCATCTATATCAAATAGTTTATGTGCTTTCATACCTTTTCCTTTACCATACATCTTTGCATCTGCTTGATTCCAATAAGCAGCTCTAGAGAATTCTGCGAATAATAATCGCTGTTCTGGTAAGTTATAATGGTCTGATATCATTTATTTACTACACCTATGTTGTACTTTGGTACAAGTTCCCACTCATTCTTTTCTTTATGTGGAAGAACTTTAATCTGGGACATTGGTGCAATTGGGTCTGTGTGGTTGTTAGAAATAACTTTTAACAATCCCCATTCCTCTAAAAGTCTGGCAATAGAGTTTCTTCTACCAATATCAGATTCGATTAGAGTACTATCCTTACCATCTAGTAAGAATAACTCTTTAAAATGCACGAGGAAGTATCTACCTCGTTTGTGAAGTATGTGGCAAGATTGGTAAAGTATTTTTTCCTTACGAGATGCAACACCTATACGAGTAAGTGTTTCCTTTACTTTTAAGAAGTCATCCTGTTGTTTTAACTCTACCTCTACCATGCTGGAGAGGTCATAACTCATTTACTGTCTCCCACCTTTATTCATTCTCTCTTTCATTATCTTTATTTCCTTTGCAGATAGAATCTTGTGGTATTCCTCTGCTTTGGTCATTGAACAATCATAATATTTTACAATGACTTTCATGTCTTCCAATACTCTAGGTTTACTCCATTTGGAGAACCTTTTTCTTTTCCTTAAAGTATTTAGGAAATAATGAAATTGAAGAGTCGAATCTAGGTGAGATTTCGAGTTCATTTCGTTAACATATAGAATGCAGTCTTGGTGATAACTAAGACTTTTGTTGGTGAGAAAAGGTGAATATGACTTGCGTGATACATCATCTACCATGATATCTTTCTTGGTAAATGTTACTGCATTCACGAAATCAAATGGATTCATTTTGGGTTATCACTTTTTCTTTGAGGTTAGTAGTTGAAAAGGAATGTTCTCTACTAGTATAGTAGATTTCATGAAGTCCTTTCCCTGTAAATTCTTTGTTTGCCCAGTCCTCTCCTATAAATCTTAAGTGGATGGGTTTTGTTGCTTCTAGTAAATCAAGTAAACTTTGTTCAGTGTCATAAGGTATAATTTCATCAACATACTTGATTGCATCTAGTTGTATAAATCTTTCATATACAGATTGAACTGGTTGACTCTTTTCTTGTCTATCAATTGATGGGTCTGTTTGCAATCCTACAATAAGATAATCACAATTATCTTTTGCTTCTTTCATCATTACTACATGTCCAGAATGTAATAAGTCAAACGCACCACATGTAAATCCTACTTTCATAATTCTATTATACCATAAATTGGTCTAGTGTCGAGACCTTTGATGACTCATATGCTTTCTTCCAAGAGATTGTAGCTGCAAGTCTAGGTTTGTTAGACCAGTCTCCACTATTTTTAGTTACCTTTTCTCTTAACTGAACATATGCTGGAAACTTATCTCTTAATTTTTCCATACATCTATTATGTAAATCTAAAGTTCTAAAGGTTGAACATCCACCTTTAGCTTGTGTTGATGATGGATTGGTTCTATATTTAAGTGATACTTTATTCTCATATCCCATAGTTAGAAGTTGCAGATTTACATAGTAGTCTTCAGCAATATCTAAAGAAGTCCAGTCGATATCTTCAACTGGAAGTTTAGTACCATCATAAAATATATTTGTTGTAATACGACTATTGATTTTAGAATCAACATTTCTAGTTGGTGGATTCCAACAAACATCAAGTGCAACATGAATGTATCCTTGATTCATCCACTCATCCATTTCATTAAACATATCATCAAACTGTTCTTCTGTTAATGGACTATTACTTGACCCTTCTTCACCATCCCTACGAGTATATACAAAATCTAAATCATCATCAAATACTGCATATCTTGTACCTTTACCATGTTCTGCAATCCACTCTCTAACTGGTGCAATACCAATACCTTGAACTGGACATGTTATAGTTTGATATCCAGAATGAACTTCATCCTCATGAACAACTAGATATGCTATCTCTTTCCATTTGTCTGGAAGATTATCATAAGTTTTTTGATTACCTTCACGACCATATGTTGGAATGTAGATTCTATTCATAGTCATCGAATCTTAATCTTCCCATACTTGCTCTTTTAGATGCATTACTATAAAAAACTTTTATCATTTTAAATCCATTAAACTCAGAATGTTCTGCAATTTTAGGTTCTCCATCTTTCATTTGAAACTTAACAAAATCTGGATACAACTCAACAAGTCTTTCATGACTTCTATCTATTAGGTCTATAGTTCTTGGATTAGTTCCAGATTGACAACCACCTTCTTGAGCCCACTTACCAACATATCCAAACTTACACCAGACTCTATTTTTATGACCTTCAAGTAATAGTTGTAGATGTAAATTTACATCCTCACTAATTAAATCATGATTCCAAATTAATGAATCTAGATATGGAAGTTTAGAACCATTGTAGAATGTTGCAACAATAGTTTCTGTATTATCCATTGTATCTTTTCCTACTGGTGGTAAGTTTCCTCTTCGAATCCCAGCAAAAGTACAATCAGTATTTAACCATTCAATAGTTGTATCATAGAACTCATGCCAGTCTTCTTCTGTTAAAGGTCTTTTAGTTGGTGATTCAGAATACCTTCTTCGTAATTCAATATCATCATCTAACATTCCAAATAAATTATCACCAGCATGTTCCATAATAAACTTTCTAGTTCTAGATATTCCCATCCAATCCTCTGGAAGAACTAAAATTGGATAACCATCATATAAATCTTTTTCATGTGGTTGAACAACTAATGTAGTTTTATCTTGTAGAAACTTTGGAAAGTTATCAAATGTAATTTGTTTATCTGACCTACCTAATGTTGGAATGTACAGTCTCATAAAAATGCCTCTAAACTACCTTTCTCTTCATACTTACTTGCATGTTGACCAATAGGTTTTTCTGATTTACCACCTTGACCTTTTGTTGCAACATCTGTTGAACAGTATGCAACACAAGATAATCTTATACCATCACCTTCTATCTTGGTGACTCCATGAATCTCATTTGAATCTGCAATCAATACATCACCATCATCTGCTTCAATGGCAACTCCATATCTTGGGAATACTAAGTATGCACCACCAAAATTACCCAGTCTGAAAACACACATTGTAGTCATACCAAACTCTAGGTCTTTACCATCAACATGTGCAGACATTTTTGCAGTTCCTTCACTTGAATATCTGTTTGCAGATAATGTTGTTATTGGAGCTCCACCTAAGTGATACTTCTCTTCTATACATTCATCTGCATATGTTCTTTGTAGTTTCCAGATATCTGGACAACCCTTCTTAAGTGCTTGTTCATTTATTTGTGCTATCTGTTGCATCTTTTCCCATTTATCTATATTAGATTTCTTTTCACACCAGTTTGATAATCCTATCATACCATTGAATCGACCTCTCTTATAACCAGCAAATACAGAATGAATTGCATTTGCCTCTGCAATACGATTGAACTCTCCATTCTTTTTAAGTGGATAGTAAGAGTTTGGTGTTCTTAAAACATAATCCTTACCTTCAACCAATCCTTTCTTTTTCATTTCTTCATGGTCGATAGGGCCAGATGCATTTGCTCTCATAGTTGATACATCATCGATTGAGTATAAAGTATCTTTTACTTCATTGTAAGTGTCACCTGTATATGCATTCTTTACGATACATGCAAGTAATGGTTTATCAAACAATGAACCACTTGGTTTATATATTCTTATGATATCATCTTCAACACCAATAGATGATACAACATCATCATACGATGTTTCATCTAACCACTTACCATTGAACTGGTCGTGAGTTTCTTTTTTACCTAAGTCTTTTCTTGCAATAAATTCCATGGCTCTAGTACCTGTTTTTTAATTTCCTCTACTAAGTAATGTAAACATAATGGTGCAACCATTAATCCTATTCTTGCACCCTTATCATTATAGTCCCCAGTCATCTTATAATCATTTGGTAATGTCATAAGTCTGACCATTTCTTTTGGTGTGTATATTCTCTTACCACTATAGTGGAAGTGATTACCACCCATAAACTTTGGTTGACATCCTTGTTCAGTCAACGAATGTGCTGGAAGGTTCTTAGGAACAATTCTTGACATGTAATAAGAATGTTTTGCATCTTCTTCTTTTACATGACCATTCTTAACTTGTTCTTGAAACCATGGCCCAACAATATCATCACCTATAGATATATAGGCAGAATTAGATTTCCTTTTCATAACTGGTTCTAATCCTTCACATGGGCCACAATGTGCATAGTCTGGGTCTGGATGTTTATCAAACCCAGTAATCCAATGTGACTTAGATGATTTTAACATTTCACCTTCAAGATATTCTGCATCTATTTGGTTCTGTTCATCATCTATAAGGTCATCTATTGCTTGTCCAATTGATGTCATAACTTCTGTTGTCTCTGGAAACAATCCACTTAAACACATAAAAGGTAATCCAATTGCATCTAATACATCATCCCTAACTGCAACTATAAAAACTCTTTCTCTCTTCTGAGGTACTCCATGTTCTTGACCTTTCATAATTTTCCATGTAACTGAGTATCCTATCTTTTCGAAATCTACAATCATCTTGTTAAGATGGTCTCTTGCATAATCCATCGATAGACCTTTTACATTTTCACATACAATTACTTTAGGCATTACTTCTTCTGCAATCCTAATCATTTCCCATGTAAGGTCTTCTATGTTTTGTTGTTTCATTCCATATGCAACCTTTTCCTTGTTCCACCCTTCTCTTTTAGAACCTGCCATAGAGAAAGGTGGACAAGGTGGTGAACCATCCATAATGTCTAGTTCACCTTTTTGTAAACCAGTCATTTCTAAAATGTCTTTACCTGTAACTTGTTTGATATCTTTACACTCATGAACTGTATTAGGGAAGTTTGCAAGATAAGTATCAACATGTATTTGTTGAAACTCATTCATGTACTTTACATCACCACCAGACAGTTTATATGCACAAGATGAACCACCACCACCAGCAAAGAATGTAATGTAATTAAACTCTTTCCTTGCAGAGTTCTTATATAAATCATCTAATGTATATTGAAAATAACTCATCTATCGTTTACCCATAAATCTGGAAATGGTATTGCTTGATACATCCTACCATCTAAACTCCAATCATAATCTGTTTGTGTTTCTCCAAAGTAAATTGACTCTGGAAATATATCGAATGCAACTGTAACTCTTGGTTTGTCTTCAAGCCATGGAGAAGATGCATGTTCGAATCCACTTGCAGAGTATATTAACATATCATCATAATCTTGATGTGTCACCCATTCACTCTCTGGTTGTTCTGGCCCTATTCTATAAGTTGTTGTAGATGGTTCTACATTTGCACAATAGAATCCATGATAGATATGTGGATGCATTACCTCAATATGTTTGTGAAATGGTATGTGGTCATAACCTTTATCATTTTGTTTCTTATTGTATACATTAAACCATCCATGTATATAATAAGACTCTTCTGCCTCTCTTACTTGAGGATTACTGTAAAACATTTTATTTAATGTCCAGTAGATATCTGCAAATGGTCTTAATCCAAATGTAAATGGATTGTAGGTATAATAGTCTTGAGTTTCTTTTGTATCGAATTCAAACTGATGCATGTGTTCCATGTCTGACATGTCTGCACCATCTTTAGCTGCACGAACATATGCACGAAGATTATTACTAAACTGATTTGGTGTTGAAGTCCCATCTTCATCATGAGAAAAGAAAGGATGGTTTTCATTTTCAATACACCAATTAGTAATAAACTCATTGTCTATTCCACAATTTTTTTCTATAAAAAAATCAGAATTCTTTAGTTTCACTTCTATCCTCGTATTCTAATTTGACAATAACATGGTCATTGTTTCTAGTTCCTTGTTGATATAAATGTTCATACATTGTATCTGCACCATTTCTAATTCCAGTTTTATATCCATGCCAGTATGCAACTACAACTATAATCGATACTAGTATATATAGCCCTAAAGTTATTTCCATCTGCATTCCATCATGAGTTCAGTTAAACATGCAACTGTGTTGACTTCTTGGTCAACTACAAATGCAGATTTATAACTGTAGTCTGCAATAATAATAACTGCATTAGGAATACTTTGTGGTTCTAGAACTTCGTAAAGTCTATCGTAAATGTTTCTGAACAATCTTACTGGGTCATTGTCCACATTTTGTGCAACCCACTTTCTCATATCAGTAAATCGTTTTGTTTTGATGTGTCCCAGTAATTCAGTAATGCTTTCATCTGCAATATTAGATAAGATACCTACATCTATACTACCACTTACTGAGTATCTTTGAAGTTCATTTATAGTTCTACGAAAGTCTGGAAAATGTTTCATTACCAGTTCTTGTAAAACTTCTGAATTCCACTTCACACCTTCTGCATCAAGTATCATCATGAGTCTTGCCATGAAGACAGATGCAAGTCTTGGTCTTTCAGATGGTGGTATTTTAAAATCAATAACAGTACATCTTGAATGCAAAGGTGCAATCAATCTGTTTTTGTAATTACATGTAAAGATAAACCTACAGTTCTTATGGAACTCTTCTATGAATCCACGAAGTGCTGGTTGAGTTGATTGTGCATTGAGATAGTCTGCCTCATCGAGGATAACTACTTTGTTCCCACCTTGTAGGGAAACTGTAGATGCAAAGTTTTTGATTTTAGTTCTAAGGACATCGATTCCAGATTCTTCTGAACCATTGATTAAGATATAATCACATCCATGCATTTCACATAATGCTTTTGCAATTGTAGTCTTACCAGTACCAGCAGTACCACTAAGTATCATGTTTGGTATTTCACCTTTGATATCAAAGAATGTTTGTTTGATATCTGCTGGAAGAACACAGTCTTCTATATTTCTAGGTCTATACTTTTCTACCCATAAAAATTCATCATTCATATTTTCACCACTTCATTATAAATCGAGAGTTCATAATCCCACCATCATGAACCGAGTCAATCCCCAAGAGAGAGAACAGATTGACACCCTTGAATACCAATGTCTGATATCTACAAAAGTATTTATTAAGAACCAAAGACTGAATCTGGTTCTAATGCAATAAAATACTCAAGTCCTTTGTTTTTAGCAACAAAATGTGAAAGACCTTTTGAAGATACATAAACTGTATATTCATCCTTCACGACTTTGATGTTCTCCATCTTAAAGTTCATCGAGTAAGTTTGTCCATCACCATCCATGATAACTTCACTAAAGTTATTGGTTGTTGGATTCTTCTTATCTCTTACAGTTAGAGTAACTACTGTTCCATTACTTTCCAATACTAAGTCTGGAAGAGATAGAACTGCACTTGCTTTCTGTAGTTTAGATAACAACTCAGTTGAGATATCAAACACAATCTCTGGATTGGGCATTGTGATATCTTTCTCTGGTGGTGCAATAATCATTGAAGACTCTGCATAGTTATATGTTGCAGATGCACCATTACCACTAATGTTAACAGAGTTATCACCAAACTCAAACTCTGCATCATTACCTAACAACGAAATAGTTGCAAGGAACTCTGGCAAATCATAAACAGAAAACTCACTTGTAAAGTTGTCTTCTACTGTTGCTTTACCAAAGATATTTTTCATAGGAGAAATCGTTTTGATTTCATTACCTACATTAACTGTAATACCATTATTGATACTACTAAAGTTCTGTAGAACCTCAAGTGTGTTTCCACTTATTTTCATAATATACTCCGAATTAGCTCTCTTACTTTTCCACTGTATCATGCACATAGAGAGCCATAAGTGCATAGTGTAAAACTTTCATTAAGTCTGCACGATTGTATCCATTCTTCTTACCATACCTTTGTGCATACTTCAAGATGTTACCCATGCAGAAACCTTCTCCATGACCACCATCTATAATAAATTCTGTTGCCTGATATTTGTTTTGAGAATAATGTTGTTCGTATGTATTATCAACATAATCTTTGAATTGTTTGATTAATTCATCCTCATTATATTTGTATTCAATTTTTCCAGACATATAATTATTTTACCACCAAATCGATATTTGTCAACTTTTTATTTGTAGAAGATATGTTCATTAATAGTTACAGTTTCATTCAATGAATCTGCCCAGTAAGGGTTCACAAACACACTATGATAGTGAGTAGCACCCTCAGTAATATCTCCATATTCACCTTGTAGGATATTTCTTGCAAGTGTTAAACATTGTACCCAAGTTTTTGAGTCCTCTGGGTCATCTGATTTACCATCACAAAACCAAGAGAACTGACACTGGTGTCTTACAGGCATCATATTACCTTTCCAGTTTTCCTTCCACTTTGCTTGATAAACTACACCACAAATGTCTTCTGGGTAGTTCATATGTTCAGTTCTATTAATTACTACTTGTGATACTGCAATCTTACCAGCAAGTGGTTGGTTACCAGCTTCAAAATACATATTTTGTGCAAGACAAAATGCTTCATTGTTTGGGTCAGATGCATGTGCTTTACTTGACATTAGACCAACACAAAATCCTAGTACAAACATGCACAAGTATTTCAGTGCTTTTTTATGTCCTCTAAATTCTTTTATATCCATTCGTATCCCCATTTTAATAAATCTCTTTGTTTGTCTATTGCTTTATCTATATCAATATGTTGGGTTAAAGATTTTTTACCATTAGTATCAATTATAGTTACATCATCATCATTAATTTTAAATGATACTGAATGTCCCTCGTAATGAAGTGTTCCTTTAAATACCATTCTAGGATGGTCTTGACATTTACTCATATTCCAAATTCCTCATCTAAAGCAAGTTCAACCTTTTCAAATTTTGCAGCTGCAGACTTACTTAACTTTGCACCACACATTGGACAAAGTGCAATATCATGTTTTGGTGCAATGTTAGTTTCAAACTCTTCCATTGCGTCTCTCCACATACGAGTATCATAACAGAAGAAATACATTCTATTCATTTCTGGATTGAATTCAATCTTAGATAAATCTCCACCATGTTCTTTGTAAAACTTTGGTAAAGACATTCCACAATTAGGTCTTAATAGTCTACCAAATACTTGTAGTGCATTTTCTATGACTGATGTACCATCATTTCTTTTTCTATCTGATTCTTTTAGTATACACATTGTTTTTGCAGTAACGATATTTACACCCATTGCAAATTTATCAACACATAAAAGATACTTCAATGGGTCATTAAAGTCATTTAACTTTTCTAAGACATCATCATCATCTACTTTATAACTATTACCATCTTTAGTATAAATTGTTATTTCATCATGAGTTGATATTGCAATATCACCATAGTCAATTCTATCTTGAAGAATTGATAAAACATCTTGAGGTGTAAAATTACCTTCACCTTTTGGTTCACAAACTATTATTGCAACATTCTTAGAACCACATTCTTCTTCTTGTTCTTGTGAATGTGCTATTGTGTATTCAATAAGTTCTAGTTTACCTTTTTTGAAAACTCTATTACCCATCCATGCAGACCTATTTGAAAGTTCACATGGTAGTATAAGTGCATTTTCATTTGCAAGTTCGTACTTTAATTTACCACCAGTTGGTAGTAAACCACTAACTTCCCAGTTAGGTGTTGCTGTCATAGCAAATAAGTAAGATGAATGTTTTGAAAGAGCCTCTAATCTAGAATACATTCTTGCAAGAAATTTACTTGCAGTATGACCTAAATTGTTTTTGTAATTCTCTTTAGAAGATGTTGACCAAGTGTGAAATTCATCACAAAAGATAGCAAACTTTGTTCCCACTAATAATTTTTCTAATTCATCACCTTTCTTTTCAACAAAGAATGCTTGGTTTGTAGTATAGAGGATTGTTTTCTTACCTCTCTTAAGTCTTCTCATAAACTCTTTGACATTAGTCGTTGCAACAACTCCAGAGAGTTCTGAAACTACATCGTTAAGAAGTTCTGTGTTATCAGTGACAATATCAGTTTTTGGTGCAGTTAGAATTGCATAATCAACATTACCACTATCGAATGCATATACTATCCATTCTGTAATTAAGTTATATGTTTTACCAAATCCCATTGGTGCTTGAAAAACTTTTACTTTGTTATCTTTTCTTGCAGATACTTTATCAAAAGTTATCTGAAAAGAATTATTATATCTATTTGCTAATTCACTCATAATACTCCTAGTGTTATTAATAATAAAATTACTAATTCATCTATTATCATAATTCCTAAGAAAATTTTTGTCAATAAGATTTTCATAATATTCTCCAATAAAACTGGTGGGATGGGAAACAGTTTCAACACAAATGCGTGTTATAATAGTGTTCACTTTGTTGTTTTCGTTTCCCTGTCCCATACCCGAGCATCAGCCCCTATTATTGTCCACCTCGTACATATGCACGAACTAATTCTTCATTGGTAATTGCTTCACCAAATGTGTGAACGATTTTACCATCCTGTAATCTTGTTATGATACCATTGTTATATTGAATATCAGTAACAGAACCTTTTTCAAGATACTTTTTAGATTCTTCTGTCTCATACCACATTGAATCCAGTTTATGTACATGAACACATTTAGGTACTGTTGCCCACTTTTCTGCTTTTAATAAGTCCCTTTGAAATTGAACTCTGTCATCATACTCAGTCATTATAACTCCTAATCCTAGCTGGGATTACTTTATTCCAATTACAATCATCACAAACTCTATCTTCATAATTCTCAAGAACTGGTTGTGGATTGTTTCCAAATCCTGTATAAGACCCTGTGCATAAAGCACAGGGTTGAGGAGAAGAGGACTCTAGTGAGGTCTTACTATAAGTTGAGTCCATCTTCTTCCTCTAAATCGTTATCATCTTGACCTAAGATGTTTTCATCAACCTTTGTGTAAAGGTCAAGGAATGTTGCTTTGGTATCTTCATCGAACCTTGCAAGACATACCTCGATTGACTTCATTTTATTATTGAACATTGAGAATGCTTTTGCAATGTGAACCAACCTTCTAGTTGAAATCACTTCATCAACAGCACCTTCGTAAAAAGACTTTCTGATAACATCTGCCCAGTCGACAAGTTTGTCTGCAAACTCATCATCACTAACTCCAAGAATTGCAAAGTCACCTTTAACAATTTTCTTCTCAGTAGTCACTGGTGGATATTCTTGTTCAAGACAGATTGCAAACCTTTCAAGGAATGCTTCGTTCAAGATGTTAGTTCCTATGAACCTTCCATCCTCAGAACCTTTACCTTTTGTGTTTGCAGTTGCAACCACTGTAAATCCTGGCTCTGGTTTTACAAACTCACCAGTCTTTTTGATTAAGTAACCACCACCTTCTAGGATGGATTGTAGACACATAATCTTGTTAGATGCAAGGTCTACTTCATCAAGAAGAAGAACAGCACCTTTCCTCATTGCTTTAAGGACAGGGCCCTCTTTGAAAACAATGTTACCATTAATTAAAGTATTTGAACCAATCAAATCATCTTCATCAGTTTCAATAGTAATGTTAACTCTGAAAAGTTCCTTCTTAAGTTTGGCACATATTTGTTCAACCATCAAGGTTTTACCATTACCACTTAATCCAGTAATAAAGACTGGAAAGAAAACTCCAGACTTAAGGATTGACTTGAGGTCTTTGAAGTGACCAAAAGGAACATAGTTATCCATGATTGATGGAATAACTGAAATGTTTTCATCGAGAACATTCATACCAACATTTGCAACTGGTACTGGAACTGATTCAACAGTTTGTACATTTGCAATCACTGGTGCAACTGGTTCTGAATAGTTATTAGGAACAACAGATTCAATGGAATAAGTTCCATAACCTGCTTTGAATTGTGGTTTTCTAATCAACCACGATGGAAAAGGAATATTTGCTGTATCACAAATTTTCCTAACTGTGGATTTAGAAAACTCCACTTGATTTGGATATTGTTCTGAACAGGCATCCAAGAACCTGTAATGATTTGCATTTAAATTCATACTAACCTCACTTTTTGAATTATTTTTTACCATATGTGTATTATACCAAAATATGTACCCATCATGCAACCTTCTTAACGAAGTGTTGAAGAATTTTTCTTTGGGACATTTTGTTGTTACCCATTCTCTTCATTGCACCTTTAAGAGCTTGTTTAGTTGCACCCACTTTAACATCTAAAGTGTCATCTTCTGCAACTATACCCATTTTCTTTTTGTTTAGAATGTAGAACTCTTTGTATCCACTTTTTTCAGTAGTTGGAACTGCATATCCACCTTCTCTTCTGAATAACTTGTAACCTTCTGATTTAGTTTCCCAGTTGAAGTAATCACCACCAAACTTGTCAACTGCATGGTCGAACTCTCTGTGCTTGTTAGGGCAGATGAAGAATCCAACAGTATCAACACCAGTAGTTCTTTCAATCCATTTTAGAAGATTGTTAGTACCATTTCTACCACCATTAGAGTTGTACTCGAAAGTAGACTTGGTTCTTCTATCGTGAATCAGATGGTCGTTTCTCCAACCATCGAAACCATTCATTCTGAAACTGTCACCATCAGTTAGAGTCACAAACTGTAACTTGTCGATTGAGTAGTTGTGTTTGAAATCTGCAATGTAGTCTCTCAAGAACATTAGTGACTCATCTAGAGGAGTTCCACCTAATGCATAGTTGTAATCATGAGTATACCCAGATTCAAATCTGTCACCTTGATTACTTCTGTAATAACCACCACCACACATTGATTCAAGTTGTGCATTCATGACAACACAAGCTTCTTTGAAATCTCTTTTGTTCATTTTATCAGAGAACAACTCGATAAGTCTTAGACTATCGTTGAAGTTGAATTTACCTTTTTCATCTTCTCTGTAAATGTCTCTATCAATACCTTCTCTCCATGCATCAGTAAATGCATATACTCTGTGAGGAATACCAACTCTTCTACAGAACATTGTAAGAACTACTGATTGCTCATAAGTCTCTCTGATTGCATCATACATAGACCCAGACCAGTCAACCAACATAATCACACCATGATTTTTTCCATCAGGCACGATAGTTGCTCTTTTAAAGATATCATCTTTAATTAGGTACTGGTGGATTTTTGACATATCCAGTTCACCAGTTTTTGCAGACATTGACTTTTTGTATGCATCTGCAGCTTTTCTCATATCAAATTCTTTTGCCATGTAGTTGATGACATTTTTGTTATGGTCTAAAAACTTCTCAGTATATTCTTTAGAGTTTGCAAGAGTATCAACAGAATGTTCATATTCTTTTCTACCATCTTCCATAGTTCTAGTGATATCTGCAATCATCTTTTTATAAGGAATTGTAATATCAGATGCTTTGTAATCTTTAGAGTTGAACTCCATGTAACATGGTTCTGAATCCCACTCATCTAAGTCTTTATGAAGTTTGTCTTCATTGTTTCTGAAATTTTTATCAGTGATAGATTCTTGTGCTGTATCACTAGTTGGGGCATCACCACTTTGACCACCCTCTTCACCAAACTCACCACCATCTAGGTTTTGTGATTTTTCAGACTCACCTTCACCAACTGAATCAGAATCTTCTGATTCTTCATCACCATCTTCATCAGTAGATTCAGTACCTTTTGCACCATCTTCTGATTCTTCCTCAGACTCATTTTCTGATTCTTGATTACCACCTAGTGTGTTTTCTGATTCACCCTCTTCTTGTTCTCTTTCATCAAAGTCTTGAGGAATGGTATCACCATCACCTTCTTCTGTTTCAACAGTTTGCATTGACTTATCAGTTTGTGGTTCTAAATTTTCTAGTTTAGATAACTCATAAAGATAGTCTGCAACTTTGACTACCTTTTCCCAAGTATCCATTTTAGTGTCTATTTGATTTATGATTTTTTGTTCTTCTGGGCAGAAGTCAATCATGATTTTGTGACCAATCTTGAAGTAAAGATTGATTCTATCAATAAATGCAAGTTTGTTTACATCGTAACCCTTAACTCCAAAGAAGTCTAAGTCATTGTGTAATTCACCATATGCATCATAGAAGATTCTTCTAAGACCAGCATATTTATTTTTGATATGTTTCTCAATTCTTACATCTTCAAGGACATTTAGATATCCTTTGTATTTTGCACCCTTTTCTGAAACTGCATCATGCCACCCATCTGCTGGAGTAATAAGTGCATGACCAACTTCATGACCCATAAACAAGTCATAAAGTTGTGGACTCATATCCTCTTTAAGAATAGGACATACTAACTTCCTTGAATCAACTTCAAAGTATGCAGTAGGTACTTTTTTGTGTTCTATAACTAAATCCTCAGTTGCAAGTAACCTTGCAAGAGAATCCTTCTGTGTTCTTAATTGATTATTTGACCTCATGTATGTATTATATAAAAAAATGTACCTATGTGTCAACAAGTTTATCTCATTGACTGAATTGGCGTTCCCAGTAGGACTCGAACCTACAACCTACAGTTTAGAAGACTGTTGCTCTCTCCTGTTGAGCTATGAGAACTTTGTAGTGTTATCTCCATTTGTTCTAGGGTATTTTACCCCATTCTATCACCGAGTCCTTCAAGTCTGGCCTTACCAGAATTTTATCTAGGTCAATAGGCAGTGACCATAATGTGACTTCGTTTTCACCCAAATCCCACGACCACTACAATCGATTTCTTGGAATCATTTCGAACTATGGGGATATCTGCTGGAGTCTTGTCATTTCACAGATTTTAAACGATATCCTCACTTCGTTCTTTCTCCTCTCAACCTCTAACAACCAACTAAACGAGGAGTTCAATCACACGACAAGATGTATTATATTCTTTTGTGTACCTATGAGTCAATAGTCTTTATATTGAACTCTTTTGCCCACCACTCTCTAATTGGTTCACAATTAACTCCTACATTGACTGTTTCTGGATTTGGATTTCTTATCAAATCTCTCCATCCACCATCTTTGTTAGTACCTTGCGTACCATGAGATTGGAGTTCCATTTCTTCTGCTTGAGTGGTATACCATATTGGTGCTGTCATTCTATCTTCACCAGTTCCATCTACATTTGCTGGTCTTACACCATGAAAGTGTTTCATACTCTGGAAGATAATACATGTTCCTGTTTCTGGTTTAGATTCTTGGCCATCTTCAAAATATGTTTCACCACCTTCAAAGTTGTCATTAAGATACAATATAGATGCATAATCAGTGTAAGGTACTACATTAATTACCTCATCTTCATCTTCTAGGAATTCAAGTGCAGTTCCTTTTCTGGTTTCTATTGGAACTTCGTATAGTGGTTTTGCCATGACATCGATATGCATGTCTTGACCCTTTCCAGATGGCCACCACATAAGTTCTGATTGTTCTGGATATGCTCTTTCACCATAGACTTTCCAGATTTCTGATATGGCTTTGTATTGATACTCTGCCATGATTCTTTTGATTTCGAGATTACGAATATTTACAAATGGTATTCTCCTACCATTGTATTGTTCAGCTGCATCATCGTGAGTAACTAAATTAAAGTTAACTTGATGATACTTTATCAGTTTCCGACATTGCTCTTTCGTTAGGCAATTGGGGATTTTTGCTACGATATTCTCTGGCAACTGATAACATTTGTTCTCTGATTCTTCCATACTGTTTTTCTCTTTTCTGTTTTTTCTTCACTGCTCTTTCATATTTTATTCTAGACATGTGGTCTATAAACAGAATACCATTTAAGTGGTCTAACTCATGTTGAAAACATCTTGCAGTCATTCCACTAAAATCTAATTCTCTAATTTCACCAAGTTCATCTTGCCATCTTGCAACAATTTTTTCTGGTCTTGTAATGTTTGCAAAGATTCCCTCACACCCACCAGTAAGACATCCTTCTTCCATAACAACTGTTTCTTCTGAAAACTGTATAATCTCTGGGTTTACAAAAAACATAGATTGTTCTTTGTTTGCACCCTTCATTACAAATACACGATACTCATATCCTATTTGATTTGCAGCTAATCCCACTCCACCCTCTTCAAACATTCTATCAATCATTTCGTTTTTTAGTTCGATTGGGTCTATTGGTGGATTATCAAAATCAAAGAAAGGCATAGTCTTTCTCATTAATGGGTCACTTTTATGTAGTAGTGTCATTTGTATTCCTAGTTGTTAAAAATTCATTTGTTTCATCATGACCATATGTAGGGTCTTTATAATCATATCCTTCTTTACCTTCTCTGGTCTCTGGTGGTAATCCTAAGTGTGGTCTTTTGTCATACATCTGGTCTTCATATTCTGTACATATTAATAAAAGATGTATTGCATCCTCTTGAGTCACAATATCACCATGACCATGTGTATATAGATTACCATTCCAAACTAATGCATCCCCATGACTAATTGTATAATGGTCTGATGGGAATTGTTCATCACTCCTCATTAAAACAAATGGAAATGGTGGCCCTGTTAATTTTACTGAACAAGTTACATCACTACCTATTCTATCACGATGGAAGTCTAATCCTGTACCAGCTTTGTATTCTCTAATATAAGAAAATGATGGGTATAATGGTTTATCCCATACCTCTTGTATTTTTGGAAGACATGTTGCAAGTAAAGCATCTATTGCAATATCACCATAAGATACAAATTTTGCATCTGGTGATTGACCATCACCCTCTAAATATTTATTTGTGTTTGATGTCTTAGAAACTCTTTTAGATAAATTAATATAGTTTACTAGAAACTCTACCATTTCTGGTTTTAAAAAACCTTCTATATGTTTTCCTCTTTCTTCCATCTAATCTCTCATGAAATCTGCTGGGTCTTGTTCATCTGATATAACATGATTATGATTTACATATTGATACCAACCAGTGACAAGATACTTATCTCCACTTAAAGGTGGATTCCCTCTATGTAAATGTGTAAAGTTTGCAGGCCAAATAACAAGGTCTCCTCTTTTAGGTTTAAATCTTACTCCTTGATGTAAGAATTCTAGTTCTCCACCCTCTTCTACATCATTAAGAAATAACCCCCATGCAAGAATTCTCTTAGTTGCCATAGTATCTAATTCACTATGCCACACATGATATCCTTCGCCAGGGCCTGTCTTTTGCATCTTACCTTCAATTGCAAGTGGTCTACCAAAGCCTGGATATCTTGCATTGTATCGTTCAAGGATATTGTTATTTAAATACTTTAAAAACTCATCAAAATCTGAATTCAAGTGTCTTACAGAGTCTTCATACCTAACTACATTTAGTCCACATGATAAATCCATTTTTACAGATGGATGAGCTCCTTCTGCATCTTGTCTAGTTTGAATAATTGGTGGTGTAACTCGACTAACATGTTCCCAAAACTCAAAGAACTGTTCAAGATTTTCTTCTTTAAACCATCCTTTATAGTGTCCTATAAAATCATTAAATTCAACTGTTGGTTCTCTTTGCATAATAACTCCTATTTACTATCCACTATTCTACTAAAGTTCTTTACCTTTTCAAATGTCATAGTATGTCTAAACTTTTCTGTTAATACATCACCCTTGTGAGATATTATAAAAGTATTTGTATCACCATCTAGAGTATGTAGTATCTTTAAAAACTCCTCTGTTCCACCCTCATCTAATGAACTATCAAAAACCTCATCTAGTACTAATAGATTTGTGTTAACAGAATTTTTTAATTTTGCAACTGCTCTCCATGTAAATAATAGTGCAAGGTCAATTCTCATTTTTTCACCTTCACTAAAGTTTGCATATGAAAAGGCATCACGATATCTTGACTTGATAGACTCATTGAATCCTTCATCAAGATTAAACTGTACAAAGAAGTCCATCGATGCAAGATACTTGTTAATCAACTTATTCATAATAGGTAAATACTGTCTTATGATTTTAGTTTTAATACCAGTATCTTGTAATAGTAATTGTGCAATTTCAAAATAAGACCTTTTATCAATCAATTCTTCTTTTGATTTATTATGATGTTTCAAAGATTTTTCTTCTTTGTTTAACTTACTACTATCATCGGTTACATTTTCTGTTCTTAACTTTTCTATCTCTGCATTTATCTTTGTGATGTATTGATTAGACGCAGATATTTCATTCTGTTTTTGTGCAACTTGTCTGTTGAGAGTGTCGACCTTGCTTTGTATCTTTTGGATTTCTTCAAGTCGTAGGTTAATGGATGCGATGTTGTCTGTAATCTGTCTGATTCCCTTCTCAATTTCTTGGACTTTACTTTCTGTTGATTGAATCTTCTCTTGTTTAAACTCGTTCTCCATATCTCTGTGACATGTGGGACATTCTTCGTTATCCTCATAGAATTCTATCTCCTTGATACCTCTTTCTTTTGCATTGTCTAATTGCTTTTGCATTTCAAGAGTCTTGGTTAGTTGTTGTTTTACTGTTTCACTATCCGAAGATTCATTCTGTAGTTCACCAACCTCTCCTAACAAAGTATTACATTCTTCTTGTACTTCATTAATATGAGTTTGTGATTTGTCAACACTTTCATTAAACTCATCAATTTTTTGCCTACGATTATCACCAAGAGACTTGATGTGTTTTTTGTAGGTATCGATTCTATCTTCTGAAAGTCGGATTTCATAATCCAAATCGTGAAGTTCACTTTTCAATGCAGTCATCCTTGTCTTTAACAAGTTGTTCATAATAGTAAAGATATTGATATCTAGAATATCTTCTATAATACCTCTTCTATCATTCTGATTCATTTGCATGAATGGTGTGAAAGTTGAACTACCTAAAATAACTACTTGAGTAAATGTCTTGTAGTTTAATTTTAGGATTTGTTTCTCAAGTTGTTCTTGGTAGTCCCTCATCTTTGCATCTTGATTGATAAGTCTATCGTTCAAGAATATCTCAAATAGATTTGGTTTTGCACCTCGAACAACTCGATACTGCTTTGACCCAATAGCAAACTCAACCTCAACAATCATCCCTCTTTGATTGACTGAGTTTATAAGTGAGTTCTTGGATATCTTACGAAACCCTTTGCCGAATAATCCAAAACATAGTGCATCTAACATTGTAGATTTACCACTACCATTCTCACCCAAGATTAGGGTTGCTTTTCGATTACCCAGAAAGACTTCTGTAAATTGGTTACCTGTAGATAATAAGTTTTTCCATCTAACTGTTTTAAATTTTATCATGAAGCTTCATCAAGTGCCTCTGTATAAAGAGACCTAACTAGATTTTCTAGTTTTGTTTTATCTCCAGAAATTTCCATTCCTTCGATATGTTTAGTTAATATTGTAAGTGTGTCCTCTGCATCTGATGCCATTTCTTCATCTGACATATCACCAAGATTGCCGTGGTCTTCTACAACCTTGAAGTCTATGACTTCTGCTTTGTTTAATTTTTCAATGAACAAGTCAAACCAATATGGGTTCTCTTTATTAATAACAATAACTTTTACATACATGTCTTGTAAATGAGTAAAGTCCATTGCAAGTATTTCTTCTTGAGTATATTTGGAATCATCATAAAATACTTTTTCAAACATACGAATAGGGTTTTTAATTTTAGTCATTTCCCTCGTATCAGTATCAAAGATATGGAATCCTTTGGGGTCATTATAATCTGACCAAGTAAATTCCATTTGAGAACCAAGATAGGTTATGTTCTGCATTGTAGAACCAGTATGGAAGTGACCACTGTATACATGTTCAAATCTTTTGAATGTATCGAACCCAAGACCATGAGAAGAGTAATAGCCAGGCATCATCATTGCACCTTCTATTTCTAAATGTCCCATTCCTATCGATGCATTAGTAAGTTCTAAATGTTCCAATGTATCTTCTATATTGTTTTTATGAATCCAAGGCAATAGTGTAATAAGACATCCATCATAATCTTTGGTGATTGTATCTTTGTAAATTGTAATGTTATCATATTTAAGTAATGCATCACACGAGTTTACTTCACTAGTATTCTTATAATACAAATCATGATTACCTACAGTTAAATCCATAGTCATCTTGTTGTCTATAAGATGTTGAATAAAGTGTTCTTTGTTTCTTTGTAAAGATAGGAAGTTGATTCCAGTTCTTTTGTCGAAGTAATCACCTAAGTGAACTATGTGTTTAATATCATTCTCCACACAATAAGGAAAGAAAACTTCTTCGAAGAATTTTCTCATGTATTCGTGGAAATGTATACTATCGTTTCTGACACCAGCATGGGTGTCGTTCAATACTGCAAATTTCATTTATTTCTTTTTATCTGAACTAAAATATTTTTCTACACCTGTTGGTCTGGCATCTTCTACCTTTTTCTTTTTACCTCTAGGTTTGTAGTTGGGTTCTTCAAGATTGTTCTGTAGGAATTCAACATACGAGTTATCGTAAACTGTAGAGTCTCCTTCCATACTTCCTACTGCATCAGTAAGGATACCACTATTCATGATTGCCTTATGTTTGATTGCAGCTTGTTTCTTTTCTTTCTGAATTCTTCTTAAGAATGCATAGTATATAATTTGGGTTATATATGCAAATGCATTTTGTGATTTCTCTGGGTTAAAGTTATTTAAGTATTGTAAACAGTTCTCGATACCATCACAAATCATTTCATCCCTATAAGAATAGTTAATGAAGTTTGGTTTAGTTGATAATCTGGTTGCAATCTTATAGATACATTCTCCAATATATTCTGTAACTCTTGGTGGTTCAACACCCTTTGCAACTGCATCTTTAACTGCTTGGTTATGTTCTGCGATTGCAGCCGTAAACTCTTTGTTGTTTACATAATGTTCTGGTTTTGCTTTTGTCCTTTTAGTCATATATCTATTATCTCATTATATTGGTATTTGTCAAGTTAAAAAAAAAGACTTGACAGGCTGTAATTCTCGTGTTACCCTAGATATGTATCGTGGGAAAAGAGAGAATATACTAATGGAGTATCTTCTTTTGAGACTCCTCATATTCCATTAATTCCATCTCTTCTTCTAAGGATAGTTCTTCTTCTGGAAGTAGTCGTTCCTGTTTCATCATATTAGTGAGGTGTGCAAGTGCATCTTGTCCTCTATCTAATTCCTGTTTAGGAGACATCACATCTAATCCAACCTCATCCCTAAGTTGAATCCAATCTTTACATGCTTTATCATAGAATGCAATAAACTTATCATCAATCGATGTCGTATAAACAACCTCTGAAGCTGCAATGATAATTTTATCATCCCTAGTAAAAGGTACAAGAGGTGACAATTTTATAACTGTACCTTTACCTGTTACAGATGGATTTAGACCAACATTACATGGAAGTGTCATTTCTACAGTTCCAGTTTCTTCTTTTACAGAAGTAATTGCAATGATGTCTTCACCATTTCTTAATTTGATGTATCTGTATTGATTCATAGTTTTATTGCGAGAAGTAAGAATATTGCTAACATAATCATATTAGCCATTAACATAAGAAGTCCTAATATTGTATGATACCATATCCATCGAGTTTTATATGCATTTTCTATTGTTAATTCATCTGGGTCAGCATCTTTTTGATATGCTGGTTCATCTGTTATATCACCCATACCATGTAGTTTGTTCTCTACTTGTTGAACTCTTTGAACAAGTTCATCTTCTTCACGACTTCCCCATAGTATTTGATACCACTTTTTCATCATAACTAAAACTTCACCTCATGTATTGTATATTTAAACTTCTCTTTACTATATGTATTTATTCGTTCTTTAAAGTGTCTAAGAGTGTAATTCTCTTTCTTTTTATAACTTAAGTCATCTGCAATATCGAAAAGAGTTGCATTGACCTTATCTTTACTTGTTCTTAAAACTCTACCAATTGATTGTAATACACGAATCTTAGATTTACTAGGACTTGCAAACACAATGTTGTGTAGGTTCTTAATATTTATACCTGTAGAAAAAGTACCA
>Ga0315315_10000436_pt1 | contig 34520 bp, 18 predicted proteins | sample M140m3416metaG_FD_203699 | JGI IMG/M metagenome (GOLD analysis project Ga0315315, IMG submission 203699) | Ammonia-oxidizing marine archaeal communities from Monterey Bay, California, United States - M1 40m 3416 | ecosystem: Environmental > Aquatic > Marine > Intertidal zone | place: USA...
AGACACAGGCTGCGAGAGAATTCAAGAGCGGACAACAAGTGTCTTCAGGAATACGGTGACCCACACCAACAGGCCCAAACGACTCGAATGGAGTCAATTATCAAATCCAGACACCATTGACGCTACCCTTACAGGAGTGGAATAGCAACACCAGCGAGCCGTATGGGGCAGAATGATGGATAGATTTTGAAAAACGTCAGATTCGTCCGCACAGACGTAAATCCGCGATGTATGACTACTCGCATCGCCAACAGTGCCAATTCTGTGATGACTTCCGAAGCTCGCTTTGCAAAAAAAACGGCATCATCAGCGATTGATTCTGCGTCAACACTGCTCTGAATCAACTGACAATAACGTGTAAAATAACTGGTTCCTTGGGAGATACGGGGATTCACAGAGACGCAGCGCCCTTCAATTTACATTCTGTGACCATTAGCAGCCTCACTGCCATAGGACCTTCACTCAGGACGATACTGCGCGGATGGTGTTGAGATAACAGCTGATATCATGGTGACCATTTTTTCGTTATCGTCCTCATTCAACACAGCCAGCCTCACATACCGTGTTGCATCGGTCAGTCCCTGGTGGCCAATATCACGACAAAGAAGTTGTCTTGCCTGCATCTCAGACCAAAAGTCAGCGGCCGTCCACCCAGTGTCTTTTAAATCTAGAAGAATACAATTGATCTTCGATGGCATCACACGAAGGCCCGGTAATGCATTGAGTCTGGCAGACAATGAGTCGCGTAGACGGTGGGTCTCTTCAACCCTCTCGATATAATAGGACTCCGATTCAAATGCTGCGATTGCAGCCATCTGACCTGGCGTCGAAACAATATAAGGTGGCGTTTCCAACTGAAAACGTTTTGCCCTTTTCGCAGAGGTCACGGCATATCCAATACGCATGCCACTTAATGCATAAAACTTCGAAACAGATTTAAGAATAAGCAAATTGGGATAGTGCTCCACCAATTGTTCCAGACTGTTTTTCTTACCGATATAATCGATGTAGGTTTCATCAACGACAATCTGCATATTGCCAATGCCATCGAGAAGCTGAACCATTTGATCTCTCTTCAGAGCGAACCCCGTTGGGTTACATGGGTTCACCAGGCAAATCGCGCTGGCATCCACCGAGTTTGCAAATTCGATCAGTACATCAACCTGCAAAACACAATCTTCGCCATCGGTAAAAAATGGCGCCACTTCCCGATCATGGAGATTTGTCAAAACATGACGGTATTCAGCATAGCTCGGCTGAGGAATAACAATTGAACCGGTACCACCAAGAAACTTAGGAACCACTCGAAAGATAAGATCAGAAGAACCGCACCCTAAAACAATTTGCGACGATTCAATACCGCGGCTTTTGGCAATAACATCTCGAAGTCCGTCAGCATGTACTGGAGGGGATGTTCGCGCACACCACGCAAGGTTGTTACTTAATTGCTCAAGCACACTTGGTGCTGGAGGATACCAGGCATCTAAAACGTCAGCCGCCAAAACTTCATCGAGGGCGTCCAGTCGTGAAAAATCTTGCCCCACTGTATCGTAAACTCGTCCTCCGTGAGGACAGGTCTCTGGTTCCGCATCAGCTTGCGTGTCCTGGCAAAACTGGACGCGCTTCACACCATGGCGAACCGGTTTCCGGTTTTCGTCATTCGAATCGGCAGGGCTTACGATACTGCTGGCCATAAAAGTTGACCTCCTCAAACTCTTAAGTACGGCACCAACCATACCAAAAAGATAGTTCATTTGGTCTCGCGAGTTATTTTTCGATGCCTGGAATTACACCAGTCGTTAAAACAGGGGTTACGAGTGGTCAGTGTACGTTTGCTCTCTCTTTCAGCATCTGGTGAACAGCGACGATGTAAGCGCTGGAGATCAATTCGCCAATTAGTAATACTCGCATCGCAGGATTTGATTTCGGTTTAAGCGAGGCATCTTGTGTCTCGTGTCATCAGCACTCGTGACTGACAACTGTGACAGGTCAGATGTAGCCAACAAAATATCGCCCAGTGAACTCGGCGGTCGATTCATTTATTGTTTCGCGCATCGCGAAATCCGAAAAAGCAACTTCACCCCAAAATATCCACGTGGGCCAAAATTCGACAGTGTGCCCGGCTATTTACGAGCCGTACATGCCTGGCAGAAATATCACACAAGACGAAAGGCACTCATGAGTTCCTCGGAGCGATCACTCAATGTTGCCATTATTGGTGGCGGAATGTTCTTTGACGAAATCATCGGCCAAAGTTTCAAAGACTTTATGCGCGGCGGACTCGCGGGCGCTCTCAACAGCATTGGTATGAGCCACTTGGCTCCGGACATTGCTGATGTACAGATTCGTGTGTCCGCTGTGGGAACTCGCAGCCAAAAGAGCGGTACTGCTGCCAAGATTGCCCATTGGTTTGGCGAGGACTTCCCGGATCACCGCATCGCTGCCTGCTATGGCAATGAAGTATGGAAGGATATTATCGCGTCACACAAACCAGACGTACTGTTTGTGGCCACTCCCGACCACGTACATACTCAACCCATTCTGGACGCATTGGATGCTGGTTGTGACGTGATCACTGAAAAGCCATTGTGCCTGACAATGTCGGAAGCCGATCAGATTCTTTCCAAAGCTCGAGACACTCAGCGAATCGTCGCAGTCGATATGCACAAACGCTTCGACCCGTTTGTCCGTGAGATGATGGCGAATGCGACAGTAAAATATGGAGCGATCAATCGAGTACGAGCTGTTTTGGAAGAACCCCTCGACGTCAGTACCGATGTGTTTGCGTGGGCCGAACACAGCAATCCTTTTGCTTACGTCGGTTGTCACTGGCTGGATGTCGTTCATCACTATCTGGATGTGAAGCCTCAAACCGTATTTGCCACAGGCCAAAAGAACCTGCTGCAGCACTGGGACAAACATCACATTGAAGTGGCTCGACGTCGAAACATTTCAGAAGCGACATTTAAGAGGCAGCACGCTATCAAAACCTGGGACAGTGTCGACGTGGCTGTGACCTACAGCAACGGAATGCGCGGCGACTACAACAATAACTGGATCAACCCTGAAGAGTTTGAGGGAGCTGTGAACCAGGAAATCGAATTGTACGGCATCTATGGTCGCGGTCTTGTCGATCAGCAGGAACGCGGTTACCGAGAAGCCATTATCGGGGACGGTTCACGAACTCGAAATCCATCATTCGGAGGGCGTATGAACCATCGAGGCGGCCATCTGGAGTTATTTGGATACGGAAAAGCATCAATTACGTCTGGGCTGCTGGCCATCATTCGTCGCCGATTGCTGGGCGAATCACTGCAAATGCTGGACGAAACTTATCCCACAGCCTCCAGTCAACGCGACGTAGTGCAGGTTATTGAAGCGGCTTCTTTGGTCGCAGAAAAGAACTTCCGGCACTTCAAGGCGGGTCGAGGCACTCCGGCAACAGCACTCCTCGACGATTCGGAAATCCGTATTCTCGAACCATAGGTGCAGGAATGCCTGTCACCTGAAGGACCGTTTGTGATACCCAATCCTGTTATTTTGTCAGGTGCCGGCAAAAATTAGTTCAGTGATTACATCTCTGGTTGATTGCAGCAGAAAGTGTATGCACACTGGAGCCGTACGGTTTCCTCTTCACAAGGATTGGTGGAGTTCGCTCTGCCAGGGGAGTTGTTTGGTACCAACTCCCCCCGTACATTTGCAACAGCTATGAAACTGTGTTCGCTGTCTATCCGATCGAACACAAAGTGCACGGGTTTCAACGCAAGATACCAAAAACCGCACCAACATGATGCGGGTAGTGCAGGTGCTTGGCTCTTTCCATGCGCCTGCGTGAATAAAGCAATCTGGTGTGTCAGACCGCAGTGCATCGCTGAACGGCTGCTATTTTCGCGACGAATCAGCTGATCTTCTTCGCCGCGAATGTGATGGTACAGCGATACACCGTCTCTCTTCCTGCCCGATATCCTCCGCGTTCACAGTGATGATCACAATCGCAATGAAACTATCAGTATCGGACACCGGGATGTCCTTCTTTGCTCTCGGCCGTGATTCTCATCACCTTCGCTCAAAAGGAACTCGGGGCAAACAGTGTTTGCTCTTCGCAAAGGATGACAACGAGTGAGAAAATAATTGACAGGGCAAACATTTTCATCTTGGGCTCATGACTAAACGTTTTCAGCCTTAAAACGCCTCGCGCGTTTGGGAGAGTCATGTCTCACACAAAGATAACGCCAAAACCAAGTGGGCGTGATAGCCGGCGCAAATATTGCAGCAAATTGCTGCGCGGCAGCGGAGTACTGTGGTAACAACAACCTGTGTGATTCACTGCCGAGATCCATCATTGGGGATGGCATGCATCATCGAGGGGGGTGGCTGCTGGCGATTATCCGTTGCCAACTACTGGGTGAATTGCCGGAGTCCCCAGAGGACACCTACCCATAGACGTCAGCCAACGTAAGGTAGTCCAGACAGTAGAAGCTCCTTCTTTAGTCGCAGAAAAAACAAATCAGTACTTTGGAGGGAGTTGAGGTCCTGCCCAACAGCACTCGCTACTGACGCGGAAATCCCGATTGTCGAGCGATAGGTGCTGAAATCCTTTGCACCTGAGGGGCCGAGTGAATTTTTTTCAGCGATTAGAGATCTGGTGGATTGCCGCAGAGATTGTTATCGTCCGCCTCCCTTCTACGTAGAAATGAACCAATGCAAGACGAAGAATCAGCCCCCCCCCACAGAGCAGCAGAACTCACACGCCGACGCCTGCTTGAGAAGAGCACAGGCTTAGCGACTGCTGCAGGTGGCAGCGCGATCTCAGCTGATGACGACGCCATCCAAGAAGACCTCTTTATCCCGGAAGAAGCTTGGCGTGATCGAATGACCGCGCCTGAAGATGGTAAGAAGTATGGTTGGATCGTAGACACTCGCCGCTGCTTTGGCTGTCACGGCTGCGAGGTCGCCTGCAAAGCTGAGAATGACGTCCCGCTGGGGAACTACATCCGCCAAACGATCTACCACGACCACACGCGAAAGAGTGGCAGCGTAGCCAGGATCATGGCCCCTATGGCGTGTCAGCACTGCGAAGACGCACCGTGCATCAAGGCCTGCCCCTGCGGCGCGATGCACAAGGGCCAGGGTGGTACCGTCGTCGTGGATTATAACGCCTGCTCAGGTCACGCCGCGTGCAAAGAGGCGTGCCCCTATGGCGCAATCTATATCGATCCCGTCGCGAACCAAGCCGTCAAATGTCACAACTGCACGCATCGTGTCAACGAGGACATGGAACCCGCATGCGTCGAAACCTGCCCGAGCGGCGCGTTGTACTTCGGTGACCTGAATGACCCAGAGTCGGCAATATCGAAGATGACAGAGGTTCTGGAGAGTGAAGGCGAGCTGGAGACCCTGCGTCCAGAGAAAGAAACACTCCCGCGTATGAAGTTCGCAGTAGACGCAGAGCATCCGTTGATGAGTTGGGAACCAAAGATCCCTCGCGAGGGCCAGAGCTATAACAAAGAAGCTTACAGTGTATACTCCTGGGGGGAGTCGGGTTTCAACGGCGAAGGAGACTCTAAGGAATGAGCGACACGATGAAACGCCGCTCGCTCTTCCGCCTCGGCGTTGCGATCCTGAGCGCAGGTGGACTCGCCTCGTTTCGGCAAAAGTCCACTGCAGATACAAAGTCCGTACGCGGAAGAGTCGCTAGCGAGAGGGAGAGTGAAGAGGTATGGAAAGATGGCGCAGGCACGCCTTATCTACTTGGCGAACTACACACGCCGGGAGTCTGCGCCCTGCCTGGTCCCAACAAGAAGACGCGATTCCCTGATCCGGACAAGTACAAGAACACTGAGCGCGTGCCCGGCATGTGCCAACTCTGTTCGACCGTCTGCGGAACAATTTCGCACGTAAAAGACGGACGAGTCATCAAAATCGACGGGAACCCTAAGGACCCGAATTCCAGAGGAAAGCTCTGCGCACGCGGTCAGGCCGGACTCAATCATCAATATCACCCCGAACGCCTGCTCTACCCCCTGAAGAGGGTCGGACCACGCGGAGGCGGCAGGTGGAAACGAATCACCTGGAATGAGGCCTACGATGAGCTGGCTGAACGCCTCAAGGCCTGCCGGGAGAGCGACCCGACTCAGTTTGCCTTCCACCAGGGAAGGAGCCGTACCAAAGACCCGGTCTCCGCATTCCTGAACGCCTTCGGAACCAAGACACAGCTGAACCATCGCGGGCTCTGTTCAGCAGCGCGCCGCGCCGCGAACCTCACTTACCTCTTTGAGTCAGACTGGGACCTCGGAGACTATGCGCACACAAAGTACATCCTGAATTTTGGCTCCAACATGTTTGAAGCTCACCAGGGCCACGTCGCAGGCGCTCAACGTATCCAGGAAGGCCGATTCGAGAATGGCGCAAAGCTCGTCACCTTCGACGTCCGCATGTCAAATACCGCAGGGAACTCTGACGAGTTCTTCATGCCCAAGCCTGGCACAGACGGCGCCATTGCCCTCGCGATCGGCCACGTGATCGTGAAGGAAGGACTCGCCGATGAAGAGTGGTTCTCGACGTGGGCAAACGCCAGTCTGGACCAGGTCTGGGAGGAAGTCTTAAAAGACGCCAGTCCTGAGTGGGCAGAGAGCGTCAGCACAGTGCCCGCAAAAGACATCATTCGTATCGCACGAGAGTTCGCAGCCGCCGCACCGCGCGCCACGACTATGTGCAACCGTGGCTCTTCGGCGCACGTGAACGGATACTGGAACGACCGCTGTATCATCCTCTTAAACGGCCTCGTCGGCAGCGTAGGCAAGCCCGGCGGCTGGTGCTGGATGTGGACTGGTGGATTGGACAAGACACGCTTCAAGCTCCCACCGCAACCCTCCTCTTCCGAAGCGAAGTCCATCCTTGCTGACCCTCCGGAGTTCGTGCTCGCCAACACATGGCGGACCATGCGCGTCGGAGAGATCGTCTATTGGTACCTCAAGCAAGAGCGCGCGAAGATTCAGGTCTACATGACCTACAACCTGGACTCGCCCATGACATGGCCCGAGATGGATGTCACGCGAAACGTCCTCATGGATGAAGACAAAATCGGTTTCCATGTCTGCGTCAACCCCTTTTACAACGAGACCGCCCACTTCGCGGACATGGTCTTGCCGTGGACAACCTACCTCGAGCGCTGGGAAATTGACGCTCGCGGCGCCTACAACTTGAAGCCTTACGTTAACGTCAGGTGGCCTGTCTCGGCGCCACTCGGCGAAGCGAAAGATCTCCGAGAAATCCTGCCTGAGCTCGCACGCAGAATCGGGGGCGACATGGCAGAGCAGTGGTTCGCGCAACACACCCAAGAGGAGTACATGCGTGAGTGGACCAAAGACATCCCCTACAACAAGCAAAAGTACTCGGACCCCCTGGACTTCCTGCGCAACGAAGGCGCCTATGAAGATTCCTCGCAAGAGCCTTACTTCGAGCCTCACATGAGAGGGCTCTCTGAAGAAGATCTCGCGGGAAGCGTCACGAATCCTGAATCAGGTATCATCACGAAAGACGGCAAAGGGATCGGCATCCTCGTTGATGGCCGCGCTGTACGCGGCTTCAAGACGCCCAGCCGTAAGTTCGAGGTCTACTCAGAGTTCGTCGCAAAGACGGGCCGCAATGAAGACACCAGTTCGCTGACATCGCTCGCAAACTCTGCCGGTAAAAATCGAGCATCCCATCACAAGGGCCACGAGTACGAGCTCTCACCCTGGCCAAAGTTCGAGACACCAGAAGAACACAAAGACCTGGATACAGATCAGCTGATCATGACCTCTTTCAAGTGGTGCGTACACAACCACGGCCGTACAGCCAACCTGAAGTGGTGCTCCGAGATCGTGCACTCGAACCCAGCGTGGCTGCACCCGGATACAGCCAAGCGGTTTGGCCTTAAGAACGGCGACTGGATTGAGATCACGGGCTATCGCTCAACCACTCTTCATAAGGCGATGCCCGGGCTTGAGCTTGGAGACGGAGAAATCGAACGAAAGCTCGAACTTCCGATCGTCGTCACGAGAGGGATTCACCCCGCCGCTATCGCGATCTCAAACTCTCTTGGCCATGACCAATACACAAAGGTCGCACAAGGGAGACGAGATGGGACCATCGGAGAGCAAGAGGTTGGTATGACGCCAATCGCCCTGCGAGACGATGACTGGGATCGCAACATGTGGTGGCAGGACGACTCTGGTGGAAATCATTTGAAGTGGAAACAAAACACGGGCAATGGCTGGGCACAAAACCACGTCTTGCCGATCGCTCCGGACTTCATCTCTGGTCAGCAGGCCTTTAACAGCACGGTCGTCCGTGTCCGCAAGCTCTCATGACGCCTCCCACTGAGCAAAACGGCCGTGAGTCCGGGACCCTACTGCGGCTCCTTGCCGACTTCCTGGGACACGTGCTCCTGCGAGAGCTCGGGGCCGAAGAGCTCGCGTTCATGAGGTCGTCTGAGGTCGCAGGAGTCTTAGCGGAGCTCGGTGTAGAGCTGCCAACCTTGGAAGAGGAGGCACAATGGCTCGAAGAACGAGGCGCTGACTATCACGACCTCTTTCTCCGCCCGGAAGCGGGCCCCCTAGTTCAATCGCTCTGGACGCAGGGTCGCTATGAGGGAGACGCCACCGTAAGAGTGCGGCAACTCGCGGAGGAGGCTGCTGTCGATTTCCAACCAGAAGCTGCGTGTGGCGCCGCTGTCGATCACCTGGGTTCACTCCTTTTACTGTGGTCAAAGACGGCTGATCGTGCACCAGAGATCGCGAATGAAATCGCCAAATCTCACCTTCAATGGGCCCAAATCCCCTTGAAAACAATCGCCGCGGCCGGCGGATTCTATGGCGCAATTGCTTCTTCAACAGCGTCATTCATTGAGCTCCCTGAGCTGAATGAATGACGTTAAGGATTTGCAGCTTCCGCACGCAGTCGGAGGATGTCACCAGTCTGAACCGGAAGATGCGTTGGTTACTCGTAGCTAAAATTCGACTAACGACTTACCCAACCGCATAGAAATAACACAACTACAGTATGGGGCCATGAATCAGCGAGTAGGCTACGCAAGAATTCCTGGCACAAGAGTGCCGTGTACGTCGGTCAGACGGAAGTCTCGGCCCTGGAAGCGGTAGGTCAGACGCTCATGATCGAGGCCCAACAGGTGCAGCAAAGTTGCGTTCAGATCGTGCACGTGGACGGGATCGTTAACGACATTGAAGCCCAGTTCGTCAGTCTCACCGTGCACATGACCAGCCTTGATTCCACCACCCGCCAACCACATGCTGTAACTGCGATTATGGTGATCACGTCCATCGTTGCCGCCCTGAACCATCGGCGTACGTCCAAACTCGCCTCCCCAAACGACCAGCGTATCATTCAACAGTCCCTGCTGTTTCAAATCTTTCACCAGAGCCGAGCTGGCCTTGTCCGTGTCAGCAGCATTCTGTTTGACTCCCCCGGTTAGGTTGCCATGCTGGTCCCACGCCTCATGGAACAACTGTACGAAGCGGACACCGCGTTCAATCAGTCGCCGAGCCAAAAGACAGTTGCGAGCGTAATTCGCTTCCTTTGGATCTTTAATACCATACATCTCCAGAATGTGCTGTGGTTCGCTGCCAAGATCCATCAATTCCGGCACGCTGGATTGCAGTCGGTAAGCCATTTCGAAACTTTGGATACGTGCTGCTGTTTGAGGATCGCCAAGCGATTGCAATGACAGTTCGTTGAGTTGTGTGATGGCGTCCAGCGACGCTCGTTGAGCCTGTTTATCAATGCCTGACGGATTAGACAGATAAAGCACCGGATCGCCTGAACTGCGAAATGGGACTCCGCCGTACATCGTCGGCAGAAAGCCTGCACCGTAATTACTGGCCCCACCACTGGTTCCTTTTGCACTGGTCAGCACGACGTAGCCCGGAAGATCGGCCGACTCGTTGCCTAGTCCATACAGGGTCCACGCTCCGAAGCTGGGACGACCGAACTGCTGCGAACCGGTATTCATCATGATTTGCGCCGGAGCGTGGTTCACCGCTTCGGTCTGCATAGTTCGAATCAGACAAATATCATCGGCAATTTCCGCGGTGTGTGGCAGAACTTCACTGAGCTCCATGCCGCACTGTCCCCGTTTTTCAAACTTGAACTTGCCGCCCAGCAGAGCCGAGTTTGGATCAATGAAAGCAGCTCGGTAGCCTTTCAGCAGCTCGGCCGGGGGCAATTGGCCATCACGGGCCTGCAACTCGGGCTTAGGATCAAACAGTTCTAACTGACTGGGAGCTCCGGCGTTAAACATGTAGATAACCCGTTTGGCCTTCGCATGGAAACGTGGATCCCGGGGGACCAGCGGATTGACGGTTGCGGCACTGGTATCGTCTGCCTTTGCTCCCTGTGCGTGGGCTTCGGATTGCAGCAGTGAAGAGGCTGCAATGCCGGCCAAACCAACTCCGCAGTCCTTGAGAAACCAGCGTCGACGTAGAAATGAAGCTTGTACGTCACGAAGATATTGGGGGGTATTCATGGTCGGCCGCTCGTCTCTATTTTGATTTGCAAATAGCGGTGTAGTTATGGCGTGTGTTGACGTTCAACAGGGGTTAGATTGTCGGGGCCTCTGTTGTCTGAGCACCGATGCCGTTACGTTAGTAGAAACGCAACGCCAACGGCGCCATTTTCATCTAATCAATTCTTATTCATCGTTTCATCCAGATTCAGCAGAGCTCGTGCAGTAAGCGTCCACGCAGCGGCATCCTGCGGATTGGCATTGTCGGGTAATGGCGGAAGCTTGTCCGATTGGCCGGTTGCCACTTCTCGTGCGTTCAACCAGCCATCAGCGATGCGTTGGCGTTGAACAGCCAGCAGATTGAACACTGTTTGAGTTTCTGACTCTGTTGGTTTGCGAGCCATGCACAGAACATACGCATAATGAATTCGCGATACGTCGTCGGGACCGCCTTCTCGAAGAATGCGCAAGGCCAAGGCCCGAGCCGCTTCAACAAAGATGGGTTCATTCAAAGTAGTTAGTGCGGCCAGAGGGGTATTTGACCGGACTCGTTGAGCACAAGACAAGTCGGCGTTGGGGGCATCAAGTGTCGACATTGCCGGATCGGGCATCGAACGTTTGCGAAATCCATAGACTGTTCGTCGATAGCGTTCAGGAACCTCCGCAGCCTTCCAGTACTTAGGATAAACGAAGTTGTAATCAAGTACGTTCCGCGGAACAGGCGGGATGACTCCGGGGCCACCCATTCTCTGATGAATCAGTCCGCTGATGGCCAGCGCCATATCACGAATCACTTCTGCATCTGCTCGGAACCGGGGCCCACGCGTCAGCAGCCGATTTGAAGGATCGTCATCGATGACCGCCTGATTCACTTTTGACGACTGCTGGTATGTATGACTGGTGACAATACGACGAATCAGATGCTTGGTACTCCAGTTGTTTTCCATAAAATCCACGGCCAACCAGTCCAGAATATCGCGATATTCCGGTACCGGGGCACGCGTTCCAAACTCCTCTGAAGTTTCAATAAGTCCCGTACCAAAGATAGATTGCCAAACGCGATTAACAGCAACTCGCGCCGCGAGAGGTGACTGAGGATCGACCAACCAGCGAGCAAATCGCAGCCGCTGCGGCTCCTTGGTCGACGGTAACGAATGGAAGGCCGCCGGCACATGCGGTTCGATGGCCTGCTGAGGCTGATCCCAGTTGCCTCGACTCAGTAGATGTGTGGCTCGATGATTGAAGGGCTCTCGTTCCGCCACATGCAGCACTGAAGTATGCGCGGCCGGATACTGATTCCACAACACAGTGATCTGGTCATTGATTGATTGCAGTTCTGGAACCGTTTTACGCCATGCTGAAAACAACGCTGACTGCTGACCGATCGATTGCTGATCGACGGGAGTCGTTGCAGCCAGAACGGCGTCGTAATCCACGGGCGCCGCCGTCGGTGCCGCGCTGCTGGTCAGCGAAAAACGGCAGCAGCCGACCATGTCTTTCATCCGCATGGCGATTTTTAACTTTGTTCCATCCGGCACATTCAGTGGCGTTTCGAATTGCAGCACGGCGACTGACGATGCATTTCTGCGGCCGACACCACGATCAGCCTTCCACCACGTATTGTCTGAGTCGTCGATCAACAGACCAACCGGGCCGCTGGTATTTTTGCCTTCGTCCTGTTTCTGTTCCGGTTCGGAAAAGTCGGCAGTGGCATTACTTAGTTTTTGTTTCTCCCACTCGTCGCTTCCCGGCCTCTGCACAAATACTTCTACTTCCCGAATGCCCCATGTCCCAACCTTGCTGCGCCCAGGTCCATTAAATGGAAGGTCGCGGTGATTAAGCAACTCCAGTTGTAAACCGCTGACACCCTGCAGACGCGGTTCGGCAAGCATGTAGACGTCGCCACTGCTGTGGCCTTTCATCAACAACGAATGATCATGTTCCTGAGTCGGGTGGTTCAGTCCACTGATACTGTTCATGTCATAAAAACTAATGGGCTGCCAAACAGGTTTTTCTGTCACCAGTTTCTGAGCCCACAGCCGAACCTGATCACGCCATGCGTCGCGTTTTGTACGGATTTGATCTTCCAGCTTGCCAATACTGGCCAGGATCTCATCACGCTTTGCCTGTTGATCCGCAGAATAAACCCACGACTGCGCTTCGTACGAATTGTTCAGAAAGGCAAACATGCCGTAGTATTCGTCCATTGTAATGGGATCAAATTTATGAGTATGGCACTGAGCACACTGAATCGACAAACCGAGTACAGATTTTCCGATGCAGTCGATTCGATCAAACATTTCGACCATACGAAACTGTTCCGGTATGATCGCGCCTTCTTCGTTGATCATGCTGTTACGAAGGAAGCCAGTGGCAATCATTTGATCCTGAGTACTTCCTGGCAGTAGGTCTCCCGCGATTTGTTCAATGACAAATTGATCATACGGCATGTCGGCGTTCAGCGAATTGATCACCCAGTCGCGCCACACCCATTGCTCTCGCCGCATATCTTTTTCGTAACCGTTTGTGTCTGAATACCGAGCAGCATCCAGCCACGAGCGAGCCCATTTTTCGCCAAACCGTTCGCTGGCCAGCAGTGTTTCGAGTGTTGCAGCAAAGCCATCACGTTCGAAGGCCGTCAACTCTTTTGGAGATGGCGGCAGACCAGTGATATCCAGATACAATCGGCGGCACAGCACCCACGAGGATTCCTGGTCGGCCGACGGCAGATTCAACAGGCGCAGCCTGTCGGCAACAAATGCATCAATCGGATGTGGGGACCCTTGATTCGGAATCGGCTCCTGCAGTGGGGCCACAAACGCCCAGTGTTCTGAAAATATTGCGCCGTCAGCGATCCACTGTCGAATCGTCTCGATCTGCTCTCGTCCGAGCGGCTTATTATGATTCGCTGGCGGCATCAGTAGGTCTGAATCAATTGCCGTAATCCGCTTCCATAATTCGCTATCTTCCGGTTTACCCGGCACAATCGCCGCCAGCCCGGATTCCCCACCTCTCAGCACCTCGTCTCGCAAATCAAGCCGCAAATCGGATTGCCGAGATTCCTGGTCCACACCATGACACACTGTACAGTGCTCGACAAGAATCGGCCGCACATCGCGCTGATAGTCAATTTCCGCAGCCCGAACAATCGCATGCCATGCCAGCACCACAGCCATAGCTGAAACAATACGAAGAAAGCGATGAGACCACATGACAGCAATTCTTAGGGAGGAAGGACTAGATCGAAACGCCATCAGCCAGCTGGCTGCCAATGACCAATCATATTAGACCTCCGAATCAATCACCAATCCAGAGTCTGGACAGCACACTCGCGGAAAAGAAACTCAATCATCCGCGGTTAATCGACCTCCGGCAGCATTGTGCTCCGAGTAACTGCTAACAAAACCGAGTGGTTCCCTCAGAACGTGATGGACCGACGACAAATGTCACGTGGACCAACCGCAAACAGCTTTCACGCTGTAGCACTCTGAAAACAGCATCTTCCCGGCTACAGAAAGCTGGATTCAACAGCAGATTTCTGGATTCTGCCAATCACTCAGCGTTACCATTATTGCTGGCCTTGCTGCAGCAGATCGTTACCATCAGTACCCTGAGATCGTCTGTGATACAGAGGAATAGTCCTGGAGCCAGCAATGTTGATTAATCCGAGGACTGAAGGACGGACGAATAGAAAATCGCGACGTCACTTTCTGCAATCCAGTTTACTGACTGGTGGTGCGGGTCTCGCATTAGACGACCTGTTAAGACTTAGAAGTGAAGCAGCTGCTGACACTGCAAAAACGGCTGATACGGCCGTCATCCAGATTTGGCTTGGAGGCGGTCCCAGTCAGTTTGAGACGTTCGATCCCAAACCAGCGGCGCCGTCCGAATTTCGCGGACCGTACTCCGCAATCTCAACCAAGCTGCCGGGAATTTCATTCTGCGAAATGATGCCATTAACGGCGCAGGTCATTGATCGCGCCGCCATTATCCGTACTGTGACTCATGCCACCAACGGTCATTTTGTCGGTGCCCACTGGTGTGCCACGGGCTATCCCGGCAATGCAGGACGTGCGACTCATCCGTCCGCCGGTTCCATCGCATCCCGCTTTCGTGGATCAATTCGCCCAGGACTTCCCGGCTACGTTTTGCTTTCGGAAGAGCAAACTCGCAATCACGAGATTGGCGATGTCATGGGGCCAGGTCATCTGGGCATCAATCATTCACCGTTTACTGTGTTTCAGGATCCGTTTCGCGAAGAATTCCAGCCGCGCAAGATTCGTCAGGCAACCTCCAACCTTCAACTGGCCGACGGTATGACGCTCGCACGCGCCGAAGACCGTAGATCGTTGCTGACCGGCATGGATCGACTGTCCCGAAACGTCGACGTCAGTGGAAAGCTGGCTGGCGTCGACCAGTTCACAACTGCCGCACTCGAAATGGTTGCAACGGGTGATGCGCGTCGTGCCTTCAATCTGGAGCTCGAATCAACTGAGACGCGAGATCTGTACGGCCGACATCGCTGGGGCCAGATGGCATTACTGGCGCGGCGGCTGGTTGAAGCCGGCGTCACATTCGTGACACTCAACACGGCGCCGGATTCACTGAGTTGGGATTGGCACCGCAACATTGTTAACGATCATCGACCGGCTGATGGGGCCGATGGACCCAGCCGCGGTATGGACGTCACCGGACCTCCGCTGGACCAAATGATTTCCGGACTGATTACCGACCTTTACCAACGCGGGCTGGATCGCAAAGTACTTTTGGTCGTGTGGGGCGAGTTTGGACGAACTCCGCGAGTTAACGCCACCGGTGGACGTGACCATTGGGGATCACTCATGAGCATCCTGTTGTCCGGCGGTGGATTAAGAGTCGGCCAGGTGCTTGGAACGTCCAACGACAAAGGCGAGGTGCCAATTGATCGTCCCGTGAGTCCCGGAGACGTTCTGGCGACGATCTATCGGCACCTTGGCATCGACCCGTCACTGGAGACGATGACACTCGCCGGCCGACCAATCCCGCTGCTACCCGAGGGCGAAGCGATCCACGAATTGATCTGAGTCCGCTGTGGAATTCAATTCCGTGGCAGCCACACAAACTCGCCCACGATGGTGGCTTTATTCGCAGACGGCTACCATCGGCAGTCGACACAACTTGCATCCCTCGGTGTGACTTCGCAGAATGGGAAATGACGAACGATTCCTTCCCAGCGTCTCGCTCGGACTCTCAACTCCGTCGCCTGACTGCGGATATCCTGCTCGTGAAACACACTACCGCCTCGATGCAAAGAATTTCACGTCTCCTGTCACAGGTGATTCCCCCGCTACTGATGGCTTCCTCCGTATTCGCGGAAGAAGAGGTGGATTTCAGCCGAGACGTGCGTCCTATCCTTTCCAATCACTGTTTCCAGTGCCACGGTCCGGATAACGCAACGCGAAAGGCAGACTTACGACTCGACCGGCGAGACGCCGCAGTTGCTGATCATGATGGTCAGACGGCCATCATTCCTGGCGATGCCGCGAACAGTATCGTGGTGGATCGCATCACCTCGCCGGATGGCGAACTAAGAATGCCACCGCCGGATTTCAACAAACCACTGTCACAGAAACAGATTGATCTACTGAGGAAATGGATTAACTCCGGAGCAAGCTACGCAAAGCACTGGTCATTCCAACCCATACGGCGTCCGTCGCCTCCACCGGCCCGGCCCAACGATCTTGTTCGTAACCCAATTGACAATTTCGTGCTGGCTACCCTGGCTGCAAACAACATCGAAGCATCACCGCCCGCGAGTCGATACCTGCTGATTCGACGCGCTTACCTCGATTTGCTGGGTCTACCGCCTTCGATCCAGGACGTGGACGAATTTGTATCGGATCCCAGTGACAGTGCGTGGGAACGCCTACTGGATCGAGTGCTCAACAACCCACACTTTGGTGAGCGCTGGGGTCGTCACTGGCTGGATCAGGCCCGCTATGCCGATTCGCACGGCTACACAAATGACAACGAACGTTCCATGTGGCCCTATCGTGATTGGGTCATCAATGCTTTCAACCGCGACCTGGCCTTCGACCAGTTCACAATTGACCAACTGGCCGGTGACCTGCTGGAGAATTCGGCCCTGTCACAGCAGGTGGCGACCGGATTTCACCGCAACACGCTGATCAACTCGGAAGGCGGCACCAAGGCAGACCAATTTCGTGACGAACAGGTAAAAGATCGCATCGACACTACTGGACTAGTCTGGATGGGATTGACGGTTGGTTGCGCCAAGTGTCACTCTCACAAATTCGATCCGATCACGCAGCACGAATACTACCAGCTTTATGCCTTCTTCAATTCGACAGCAGACGCCAATTCTGAGACACCAACGCTCAAGGTACCTTCGCAAAAGCAGTCAGCTGTTATCGCCGATCTTGAAGCAAAAACCGAAGATTTAAAGCATAAGATCGCGAACGATGCCGAACGAGCAAACCGCCAACAAACATGGGAACACGAACTGCTGGCCGGCGCAAAGGAAGTTTCATCGGAACAGATTGATCCTGACGCAGGCTGGTCAGTACTCAAACTGTCGGGAAAATCTCTCGAAGGTCGGGCCGAGCTGAGACCGCTTGATGATCGTTCATTAGTAGTGAGTGGACAGTCCGGCCTGACCGATGAGTACCATGCCACGGCGCTAAGCCCTCTAACGACGATTCGATCCGTCCGCCTGCAGGTACTGACTCATGAAAGTCTGCCGAGTACTGGTCCAGGGCGTTCCAAGAATGGCAACTTCGTGCTGTCTGAATTCTGGTTTCGCACTGGCGATGGACGCGAACTGCGTTTCTCAGTTGCCGGTGCGGAACACTCTCAGCCGGACCACGAAGTCACCAGGGCAATTGACGGAAATGGTGATACCGGCTGGGCGATTGACAGTGCCCCTGAAGGCAACCTGAATCAAGACCGTACCGCCTGGTTTGTATTGCCACAGCCGCTCGAAGTCGAATTGGACCACGCACTGACATTTAAGATGCAGTTTAAGCAGAAAGACTCCGGAATCGGTCGCTTCCGTTTGGGCATTTCGGAAAGCGAATGGCAGGATAATCCCGACACTGCCACTCTGGCCAAAATAGCTGCAATACCAGTGCACGACCGCAGCAAAGACCAAAATCAGAAACTGGAAAACGCCTTTCTGCTTCAGGATGCCATACTTGGACCAGCACAGGCGGCATTGGCAAAAGCAGCCAAGGATCTGGATTCCATCCGCGAGGCTGTTCCCACAACCATGGTACTTCAGGAACTGGAAGAACCTCGCAAAACACATTTACAAATTCGTGGTGAATTCCTCCGAACGAGCGACGAGGTCAGCGCGGCTGTCCCGGCTGTTCTGCCGGCCATTTCGTCAGGCAAAGAACGAAACACACGACTGGACTTTGCCAGATGGCTGATGCAACCTGATCATCCACTGACCGCCCGAGTACGTGTCAACCGTATCTGGATGCGATTGTTTGGGCGTGGGCTGGTGGAAACGGAAGACGACTTCGGGACCCAGGGTACGTTGCCCACTCATCCGGAATTACTCGACTGGCTGGCTGATCAGTTTCGCCGAAACGGATGGTCGACCAAGAAACTGCTGAAGCTGATCATGAGCTCGGCAACTTACCGACAGAGTGCCAATGCCAGACCGCAATTAAGCCATGTGGATTCCGGAAATCGGCTACTCGCACGGCAAAACAGAATTCGCGTCGATGCCGAAATTGTAAGGGACCTTGCACTGTCTGTCAGTGGCAGGTTGTCGCCCGTGATCGGCGGCGAGGGCGTTTTTCCACCGCAGGAAGAAGGTATCTATGCATTCACTCAGCGAAAGAAAAGCTGGAAGACCAGCACAGGCGAAGATCGTTTCCGCCGGGGCATGTATACCTGGTTCTACCGAAGCGCCCCGTATCCGATGCTGGAAACATTTGATGTACCGAAGTTCAACGCCACTTGCACACAACGTGATCGGTCGAATACACCGCTGCAGTCACTGACGATCGCAAATTCGGAGGCAATGTTTGAGCTTGCACAGGAATTCGGGCAGAGAATTCAGTCACGTATTCAATCTGAATCACAGGCAAGCACACTGGACGACGATCGGCTGATATTTGCCTTTCGTTTATGCATCAGTCGACATCCGGACAAAAACGAATTAGCGATTCTGAGACGCTATTTGCAGCAGTCCCGCATGCGATTTTTAGAAGAAGACAAAGTATGGACAGCTGTCGCACGGCTGTTGTTGAATCTTGATGAGTTTATTACCCGGGAATGACTGGAGATCGCGGGGCAGACAGAATCACCACAACGAAAAAGCATCAGCGACTGCGCACGCCCAGTCACTGCACCAAATGACTTCAAGCAACTGCAACACATGCCAGACATGGGATACTGCAGCCACAATTCGCCATCACGCATGTAGATTCGGAAAACCGCACAAGCGAAGAAGACAAAATGTCACCACAACACCATTATATGGCAGCAGGCAATGATCGCCGGGCGTTCCTGGGAAACACAGGGCTCAGTATTGGATCTATGGGGCTTGCTTCATTGCTCGCTCAGGAAAAGGCCGAAGCCGCCGTTCCTCTTCCCCAGCCACATTTCCAGCCACGTGCCAAAGCCGTGATTTATTTGTTCATGGCAGGTGGCCCAAGCCAACTGGAGTTATTTGACAATAAGCCAAAGCTGACAGACCTTTCGGGTCAGAAACCACCGGAAAGTTTTACAAAAGACCGACGGTTCGCGTTTTTGAAAGGCACTGAAAAACTGCTTGGATCGCGCCGCAGTTTCGGTCGCTATGGAAACAGTGATGTTCAGCTCAGCGACCTGCTGCCATATCATCGGGAGATCGCGGATGAAGTGTGCTGGCTGAAGGGCATGACGACAGATGTCTTCAACCACGGCCCGGCAAAACTTTTTCTGCAAACGGGATCACCCCAACCCGGACGACCGTCATTAGGATCGTGGGTCACGTACGGACTTGGGAGTGAATCACAAAACTTACCGGGCTTTGTAGTTTTGCCGTCGGGTCCGCGTGGTCCCCGAGGGGGCTCTGCTTTGTGGTCAAGCGGTTTTTTGCCAACGAATCATCAAGGGGTGCCATTCCGAGGCAAGGGCGATCCGATACTGAATCTGCAAAGCCCACCGGGATTCGATCAATCGGCTCAGCGAGAATTCACAGATGCCGTGCGGGATTTGAATAAGGTTCGTTTCGATGCCGTAGGCGACCCGGAGATACAGACACGAATCTCAGCTTACGAAATGGCGTATCGGATGCAGATGAGTGCCCCCGAACTGATGGAAATCCAGGGCGAGCCGAAACATGTGCTGGACATGTACGGAGCCGAACCTGGCAAAGCTTCGTTCGCTAACAATGCTCTTTTTGCACGCCGTCTGGTTCAGCGTGGTGTTCGGTTTGTACAGCTTTACCACACAAACTGGGACCAGCACGGTGGTGCAGAATCACTCGATCATGAACTTCCAATTCGCTGCAAGGAGGTCGACCAGGCCTCAACAGCACTGATTAGGGACTTGAAGCAGCAGGGAATGCTCGATGACACCCTCGTAATTTGGGGTGGAGAGTTTGGCAGGACGCCAATGGGCGAAGATCGAACTCCAACTGGCCGCGACCATCACGTCGACGCGTTCACGATGTGGCTGGCCGGAGGTGGCGTGCACTCAGGATTTACACTCGGAAAGACCGATGAACTGGGATTTGGAGTCGTCGAGGGCAAGGTACACGTCCACGATCTTCAGGCAACAATTCTGCACCTGCTGGGCATCGACCACACCAAGTTGACCTACCGTTCGCAGGGACGTGACTTTCGCCTCACAGACGTCCACGGGCGGGTAATCGAAGAAATAATTGCCTGAAAAACAAACTCGATCCTGTCGCCTGTCCATTGAATAACAGCCTGTGCCGGAATCCTTGGGAAAGCTGTCCATAACTAAGACTCACAAGGCTCTGCCCACGTCAGCTCGCGTCAGGGAACTTCCAAACGTCCAACGCGTTCCGCCCCAGCAACAATTCGCGATCCGCATCGCTGTAAAAGTCGCAGTACCTGTCTACAAACTCAAGCTCTTTGTCCATGGGTAGCTCCCACCGGGGGCGTGGATAACCGGTTCCCCACACCAGCTGCTTGGGACCAAACTCTTCGTAGATCGCCTTATAAAAAGGCCAGGTATCCTCATACGGATACTTTTTGATTTCTGACATTTCGTATGGCTCGGAATTGCTGATCCACACCTGGGGAAACCGTTTCAGCGCAAACATCTTGCGAAATTCCGGCCAGCAATCTTTTGCTTTCAAATCAGGTTTGCCCGCGTGGTCAATCACAATCTTCACACCGGGAAAGCGGCCGGCCATCTCTTCCAACATCGGCATCTGGTGTGGTGCGATGTAATAGTTGAACACTGCACCCAACTTTTCAGCCTCGCGCCACAACGGGTAATGGTCAGGCGAATTCAACCAGGAAGACCTGGGATGATAAATCGGACTGAAGCGCATTCCGTGAAGGCCTCGCTCCTTCACCCAGTACCGAAGTTTCTCCGCAACCTTCGGATCTTCCGGATCGAGCAGACCATGCCCAACAAACAATTGCGGATAACTTTCCACACAATGCGCGATGTATGAATTGTCCCAGCCGAAATAGCGAGGGTTGACCAACACTGCGTAACGGAGACCAAAGTCTTCCATCTGCTCGACCTGGTTCTCGATCGGCGCTGGGATTTTGACGTTCAGATTCGCCCCGGCCTCGGGATGATTGAACGGAAACCTTGGATCGAGCGTCCAGACTTCCAAATGAGTATCAATAATCAGTCGTTGATCTGGAGACTCGGCAGCCGCTGATCCTGTTGTTGCTGTAAGCGAAGTTACTGCCGCTGCAGCGAGCGTCTCGCAAAGCATCTCGCGGCGATTCGGTAGATTCGGTCTGTGCATTTTGGCCTCCGGATTTCTGCGTTAATTGGCGCACTGAAAAGATTCAGCGCTGGCCGTATTTGAAGAGGGAAGGCGAGCCGACGATGTCAGTCCCATAGTTCTGCCTAAGAAGTCGCTGCACCAGTTTAACGCTGCCGTCTCAGGTGTGACATGTTACGTCTTCTTCGTTGTGCATGATTTCAGAAACGCAGGCTGTCCTTGCCGTCAGGCAGCCAAGCAACACTGAACCCCTGCACAGTTCTATACAGCGGTTTCTTCGGTTGTCCGTGGTCGGCGATTCATTTGACTGCCAGATCAAAATCGCCGTCATCATTACATTTGCCTTGGCGGGCTTCCGCAAAACCGAGAATGGTTCTGCGATTGATCCCCAGCAATGCAGGAATTCGATAGCAGTGATGAACATTGTCGCGGGGCTGAAATAAAGACTGGTCCTGAAAGACAAGAGAGACGAATGCGCTGTCCACACCAGTTGTGATCGAACTACACGAGCACGTACTTCTTGTTCTCAGTTGCCCTCCAGGCCTTTTGCCAGGCGGGATCATCAACGTCATCCCACCAATCAGCGCGGACGTCGTTTATGTAGCCTGGAGTCGGACCTGGCAGGTTCTGCTTTTGCCCCAGTAGCCTCGAGAGCATCCGCATATCATCCGTGTGGCCTTCGATCCCTGGAGTATGTCTCGACACTATGGTCGGCCCTCCTTTGTAGACCAGTCGGACCAAAAATGGCGTTTGCTGTGGACGAGGTCGCTGCGCAAGATGATTGAGCTTCTCAAGATTGACGGTCACTCCCAGGCCAGGCCCGTCCGGCACTGCGATACTTCCATCTTGAATCGGCATCGTTTCATTCGTAACGTGCTCCGTCCAGAGTTCAGAGAGGTTGACCTGATCCATGGTCGCGGTGGGAAACACAGACGCTTCATGTGCCAGGAACGCCTGATTGATGTAAGTACCTGCCTGCTGCAGCATAATTGGCTTGTTCACCTGTTCCGCGACTCCGGCAATTTGCATGGCGCTGCCGATGGGAGCATGTCCCGCCATGTAGCCGTCCGCAGCCCCGTTCACGATGAAGTCGACGGGGGCATGGTGTGCAACGATCGGGAAGTCATACTTGTCACAGAAGTACCGCCAGTCGTCCGGCTTGGCCGTGCTGATCGGATCTTCAACCCGCCCGACGATAGGAAACTTCCTGAGAGTATCCAGCACTGGTTCGATAGCTTCGCGATGCGAATTTCCGTTGAAGTCATAGTGAATTCTGAAACCCGGTGGAGCTGCGGCCTGCATGGCTCGAGTTTGATCAATTACGTTCTGAGTTTCGTCGATGTGGTATTTTAGCCATTGGTAGCCCAGAGATGCTGCGTGTTTGACTTCGGCAGCCATTTTCTTTGGTGTGAATGAAGCCGTCCAGGCCGCGACGGGAATCCGATCGCGAACCTGCTCACCGATCAGTTTCCATGCCGGAACGTCCAGATACTTCCCCATCAAGTCATACATCGCCATGTTGAATGGCAAATCGGATCGGGCAGCAAGGCCATCAAAGGGACTCATGCCAATGTATTTCCTGCGCTGTTCATCCGTGACGTTATAAACCCCCCACGACTGCCCTGCACCGACCAGTCCAACGTTCGTTCTGACTATCAGAACCGTATTTGCCTGGATGCGATAGCCATGATACCGAAACAGATCTTGCGCATTGAACTTGTGGTAAGGCAAATAGATTTCATGACGCTCGATTTCGGTAATTCGGATCTTGTCACGTACTCGTTCTGCAGCCGCCAGCCAGTGATTCCGTTTGACTTGAGGCCCCAGTAACGCAGCGCCTGCTCCGGCAAGACCTGCCAAAAATTTTCGACGAGGATACATACCATTCTCCTGCAAAACTTCTGTTGCGACCGTTCAGCGACCAACCATCAGAAAGATACTAATCAATTACAGAGCGAAACAAATGTATCATCTTGCTGTCGCTCACCAAATCCAGCCACAACTGCACTCAGAAGCACTCCTGTCCGATCACTGAAGCGGTATCGCAGGTTTGCGATGACGCAGCGAAAGTCTCAAAGCACAGAACGAATCACTCTGGGTGACGAGTACTAATATCGCACTTTGAGATCATTCTGTCCGGATTGGTCAACACCCCGCATTAGATAGACCGTCCGTTGCGACATACCAAGCAGACCTTCTCGCTGAAACCGAGTCGTCTGATTATGACGATAGACAGATGTTGTGGGCATGTATCGCAAAGTCATTCCGCGTCGTGGCTTGTCGGAGTGATTGGCTTCGGACCCGTGGTGCAGATACACATCATGCAGCGACACCTGCCCGGGGTTCAGCACGATGTCGTGTGCAGTCGATTCATCAAATTCTGATTGGTCAAGCTCCAGATTCAGAGCCAACCCGTCGGCGTCATTCTGATGGTGACAAGCCAGCCGTTGTTCCCGATGCGAACCTGGAATGACTCGTAGACAGCCATTCTCCGGCGTCGAAGTATCAACGGCAATCCACACAGTACAGGTCGCCAAAGGATCAATGGGCCAGTATTCACCGTCCTGATGCCACGGTGTTTTCGTTCCGATGCGTGCGGGCTTCGCAAAGAAACTGCAATTCCAGAGAGCAATATCGTCGCCAATCACCTGTGCGACCATGTCCAGAATCTCGGGAATGCGTGCAACCGAAAGAAACCATGGGTCAAACGCCAACAGTGCGGAACAATAATCCGAGAACTCCGGGTGACGCGCCACAAGTCGGCTGTGAGCATCTCGAATATCGGCGAGCACCGATTCCGGCACTCGATATTCGGGCGTCACGTAACCGTCTGAGCGATATTGCATGATCTGAGTGTCTGTCAGCATTTGTGAATGGTACTCTGTTCTGCTCGTAAATTCATTCAACCGAGGTGGCAAAGATCGTTAGAGGCGATCGGATTGGACATACCAATTCATTACTGCGCGCCGACCGAATCTACTGGCGCAGCGGTCACAAATACCTGCGACCCACCAGTCAATACGCGTCTCGAAGTTCGACAAAAAACGGTGCGGGAGGTTGCTGATTTCGTCTGGTTCGAATGGAGCACACCATGCTGCCACAGCCCCTGGATATCGAGACGCCACTGTTCGTGGAACTCTGTTTTTTCCGGTACGCTGCTGGCAGCCACAGGTGAATCAGCCTTCTTCGACTTCGTGCTGTCGTTCGTCCATGTTCTTAATGAGTATTGACTGGCAATTGATACCCATCGATCGCCAGGCGAATTCGGAAGAGGCTCTTTCCAGCGGTGATATACAGCAAATTCGCATCGTTACCGCGTGCGAAACCTACATTCGTTGGCAGTTCCGTTGGAATGAAGGCAATCTGCTTCCCGCTTGGTTCGTAGATGCCAATACCGGGTTTCGTTGTATCTCGCTCAGCGACGTATACGTTGCCTTTCACGTCGCAACACAGACCATCGGGGCCGTCCTGAGGAAAATAGTCGACCAGTTTTTTCCGGAATGTTGCTGTTCCATCGTCATGAAGATCGTAGGCCAGCAACTGCATATTACCCTTCATGGGACTGGGTTTGTCGTTGTTTTCGATCGCAGGAATGGCGGCCGTCGCGCCATTGTTGTGGCAGACGACATACAGCGTCTTCTGGTCCGGCGAAACACACACGCCATTGGGTTTACTGACGTCTGTGATAATTCGATGCAGCGATAGATCCCTGTCAATCCGGTAGACTCCCATCACCGGCTGTTCGATCGACTCGTGCCCCAGATAGCGAGGATCGCTGAAATACATGCGTCCCTTTTCATCAATCGTCACATCGTTGGGAGCATTCAGGCGACGTTGATTGAACATCGCTGCGATCACAAAACTCTGCCCGGTATCCATATGCGTGCGAGTGACTCGGCGCCCGCCGTAGTCGGCACCTTCGCAAACGACCATATTTCCTTTAGCATCGAACTTAATCCCGTTAGACATGCCACTGGGCGAACGAAAGATTTTTGTCTTTCCTGTGTTGGGATTGAACACCCAGATGTGACCGGCATGAAAAGAACCATCGGCCTGCCGCGTTTGATCCGAAAACGTGATATCGCTGAAATACACCATCCCATCGGGCGCGACCGCAACACCCTCGGTCAGCATCACTCCCTCGAAAAGCTTCTCCGGCTTCGCTCCGACAGGAACAATTTGATCCTGAGCTGCAGCTCCGCCTGCGGATAGCATGAGATAGAAGAACAGCAAAAGGCCTGTGACTCGTTTCATGAGGATTTCTCCGGGAGGTAATTACTATCAGTCGAACCGCACCGAGTATAGGCTTGCACAAACAGTACCGCCAACCCATCGACAATTCGCTGCAACCGATTTTCATGTCGTTGAGTTCTTGTTCACATGGAATTAGGGTACACTGCGAAATCGCCTGCTGTCGGTCACGGTGACCTTCTGGCCTCCGACTCCCCGCATCACGGCCCGCCATTATGCGATTTCACCACGAACCGTTATGCCAACTCGTATCCGCCGTATTTGCTGCAAACGGATCGGAACCGGCTGAAGCAGATGCAATCGGAAGTCACTTGGTAGACGCGAATCTGGCCGGACACGATTCGCACGGCGTCATTCGAACTCCGATCTACCTGCAATGGTTAAAAAATGGCGACGTCGTTGCCAACCGCCGCCTGCAGATTATCCATGAGGCGGATTCATTGGCCTTGTTGGATGGCCAGTCAGGATATGGGCAGTCGATCGGAAAACAGGCGGTCGAACTGGCCTTGTCAAAGTGTCGGCGCCATGGAGCAGCCGTGATTGCTCTAAAGAACAGCGGACACCTGGGCCGCATTGGACACTGGGCGGAAATGGCCGCTGACAGGGGATGCGTATCGTTACACTTTGTGAACACCAGCGGTAAAGGGATGTTCGTTGTCCCTTTCGGCGGCACCGAACCGCGACTTTCAGTGAACCCCGTCACTATCGGCGTGCCCGTCAGCGGACGTCCTCACGTAATTCTTGATATCGCCGCAGCAGCAACTGCCGAAGGAAAACTGAAGGTCGCCCGCAATGCAGGCCAAGCGGTGCCGGACAACTGGATTCTGGATGCAAAGGGTCAGCCCACAAACGATCCCAACGCCTTCTACGGCCCTCCTATGGGCGCAATTCTGCCGATTGGCGGTCACAAAGGTTACGGTTTGTGTTTTATGGTGGAACTTCTCGCCGGTGCCCTGACCGGCAGCGGTTGCAGTCAGGCGGGTATCACACGTCTCAAACAGGGCATGTTGTCTATTTTTATCGATCCGTCTCAACTGCCTCTGGAAGACTTCTTCGGACCGGATGCCGCGCGATACATTGATTTCGTCAAGACATCCAAAACGGTAAAGTCCGGCGACCGCATCTGGGTGCCTGGCGAAATCGAAGAAGAACGACGAGAGGAACGACGACAAAACGGAATCGAGCTGGACGACGTCACATGGCAGCAGATCGTTGACTCCGCTCAGCAGTGCGGAGTATCCCAGAACCTCATTGATGCCACCGCCAGCAATTCGAAAACGACCTTATGAAACACGACTCAAATGCAAACCAAATTCCGGAACGGACCTCGAGGCAATACCGCGAGGTCACCGACTGGGCACAGATTCCGGCTGACATTGACTTCGTGGAAGCAATCGGCGTGACGATTGGAACTGATGGCCGATTGTTTGTTTTTAATCGCGGCAACCCATCTGTCCTGATGTTTCAAACCGACGGCACATTCATCGGTACATGGGGCAAGAATACCTTTGTACGACCACACGGCATCTGTGGCGTCCCCGACGGAACACTTTACCTGACAGACGATCTTGGTCACCGCGTGACTCAGTTTAGCGAAGACGGTACGTTTCTCAGAAACATCGGCCCCGCCGGACTTGCCTCATCGACCGGCGTCGATGGATTTGACTACCGCTCAATTACCTGTGCCGGTCCCTACAATCTGCCAACCAACGTGGCCGTCGCAAAAGACAATCACCTCTTCATCACCGATGGTTATGGAAATGCACGTGTCCACCACTTTGATGCTGAGGGAAATCTTGTGCAGTCCTGGGGGGAATCAGGAAGCGACGCTGGACAATTCAACGTTCCACACGGTATCTGCGTTGACCGGCAGGACCGTGTCCTTGTCGCCGATCGAGAAAACAGTCGGATCCAGATTTTCGATCGCCAGGGTACATTTCTGACATCTTGGACAGACGTCGTTAGACCATGTCAGATCTTTGCTGCTGCGAATGGGGAGTTCTTCGTTGCTGAACTTGGTAACCGGAACGGTCGATTCCCCTGGCAGTCGCTGCCCGAACGCCCAATCGACGGGCGTATCAGCATCTTCGACGACCAGGGCAATCTTCTCAGTCGCTGGGGAGGAGGACGAGACGCTCAACAGTCAGCCGGCTTCTACGCATGTCACGATATCTGTGTGGATTCGGAAGGAAGCGTTTACGTCGGCGAAGTCGCCTTCACCGCAGCCACGGCGGCCGGAGAAGACGCTTCCGGACTGCCGACTTTAAGGAAATTCGTCAGAGTCTGACTCACATTGACTTGTTCGCCCTGCATCGACCATAGGTTCGAGATAGCGTCTGATACGTCAGTCGGATGCCTCACCAGTAACAGTGCCATTCATGCTTTAATGTCTGTCTTAACGTCGGGGTAAAAAACTCCGCCGAACTCGACCAGCCTGTAGATTCATGAGATACGACGGACAGGATGATCTCATCTCAGTCGTTTGATTTCACCCTTGTCGATTCGGATGCTGGCAGATTTTAGCCACTGACGTGTAGCTGTTGCTCTAACTCATTCTCATGCAATGTTCCGCAACGACAGGCTGCTCACCTGCAAAGCAGCCAGACTAGCCTTCAGCACAAAGCACAGTTTTTACCCCTACAGCACTTTCAAGCGCAGATGGAACTGTCTAAAACTGCGTGCTTGTTTTTTCGCCCTTTTCTGAACCCGCAGATGCTGGACAAGTCGACAATGGGCGCAGGGTTTCTCGTGAGTGTTGGTCGCAATGATAGTTGTACACAGCAAAAAGTTGATTTTTTTGAAGACTCGCAAAACAGCGGGATCATCTTTTGAGATCGCCTTGTCAAAATTTTGCGACGACGAAGACATCATCACATCTGTGGGGGATGCCGACGATGAGACTCGCAAAACGATGGGATTGCGCGGCCTACAAAACGACAACATGTCGATTGCCGATATGTTCCAATTTCGCAATTTGCGAATGCTCAAGAACCTGAGTCGTGGCCAATGGCCGAAAAAATATTACCAACACATCAGCGCCAAACTTGCAAAACAACGCCTTGGTGACCAAATCTGGAACGATTACACCAAGGTGGCGATTGTTCGAAATCCATATGACTATGCAATCTCAAGCTATTTTTGGGCCATGAAGAACACGCCGAAAAAGCCACCTTTTGAAACGTGGTGTCTGAAAAAACCGAAAATGTTTAGGTTCAATCACAAACACTATTTCATTGGTGACGAGATCGTAGTTGATCACTTCATTCGCTTCGAGCACTTCCAGGAAGACACATTGGAGCTGGAGCGTTTGCTGGGTTTAGAGGGCCTGCATTCCACTTTCAGTGACATCAAAGCCAAAGGCAACCACAGGCCCAAAGCCGCGACAATTGACGATCTTTTCAAAGGTGCAGACAAGCTCAAAGCCCTGATCCGACGCGAAAACGCGTTCGAGATTGAGCGATTTGGCTATCAGCCGCCCGATTGAACCGGCGTTCAGCCTGCAAACCTAATCCTGCCAGACATTCGGAAACCACTCTTCCGGCTCCGGCAGCCGATCATTCATCGCCAGCTCTAGCCCGATTTCTGAGAACGGTGACGAGATATGATGCGGACGTTCCACATAGCGAGTACCCGCACTCACAAAACGGAAAATCATCGCACGCCGGCGGGTGTTGGTGGGTTTGGGAGGTGCGTCGTACAGGGTTCGAAATCAAACGCCAGGACATCGACGGGATTGACCGCAAAACTCACCACCCGCCTTTATTGAAAATCAATGGATGAAGTTGGTGGACTACCGCAGGGGCCAAATGGCTGCAGCGACCCGAGAATCTCGTGAGCGGTGAAATCGTGGTATCGATCCTCTGTCGCTAAAATTCAGCGTGATGCTCTGGCTCCTCGATTCTCATTCGCCGTTGGGCAGGGGAACCTGGACCGGTGACATCAGATAGCCAATCAAATCCTGAATTTGCCGATCACTGATTACATTCAACAACCTCTCGGGCATCATCGAGACGGGGGATTCAATCAGCTCGTCAATCTCATCACGCTGAACGACGACCTGATCCGTTGCCGTCTGAAGCGTCAGTGTCTTTTCCGTGTTCTTTAGAACAATGCCGTTCAGGACCCGACCGTCGTCCAGCAGCAAAACCGAGAGCTTGAAGTTCTTTGAAACGGTGGCGCTGGGATCGACAAGATTCTCAAGCAGGTAGTTCAGATTGTTCCGCTGGGCTCCGGTCAGATCAGGAGCAATCTTCTTACCTTCGCCAAACAGCGTGTGGCAATTTGCACAGGACTGACTGAAAAGAACCCGACCAGCAGAATGGTCTGCCCTGCTGAGTACATCCGCAGTCAGCATATCTCGAAGTTCAGCAATACGAACCGCCTTCTGTTTGGATTGTGCGGCAAGTTCCGGCCACATATCGGCGACGCGTTCGCTCAAGCCTTCGTGACCGGAGTTTTGCATCTGCCGCAACTGGAACGCGGAAACAAGTGTCCGATCAATTTTTCCCTCGGAGACTGCGTCCAGCAGGACGCCTGCAAACTGCGGACGAGACACGAGTGTTGTGATGGCTTCCTGTTTGGAGGTTAAGTTGAATCCTGCGAATTTCTCAATCAACATCTTCGGCGTTTCGTTATTGCCAAACGCTGCAAGACCATTGATCGCGTCGCGAGACATATCACGATCTCCCAGCAGGCTTTGCAAAATCGGCACGACACCGCTATCGCGTTCCAGTACAAGGGCGCGGATCGCCGCTCGCCGTTCCGCCAAATTCGATTTTCCGTCCACAGCAATCGTGCGGAGTTCATCAAGAGCACGGCCGTCTCCGAACACAAGAGACAATTCGCGATTTAACCTGCGCACCTCCACGTTACGAGACCGGGCGTTTACGGCAGAGAATGCGCCCCAGCCTCGCACTGGCTGTGCCTTTCGCCAGCCTCGCAGCGCTGCGGACATACCTCGCAGAACATCACCAACCACGAGGTCCGGGCCTGAGGTTACCAGACGCTGAAGCAGGCGTTCGATGATCTCAGGTTGTCGTTCAATTTCCAGAGTGACCCGCCGAGTGATATGTTCACGAACGATTGGCAACTTACATGTCGCCATCATCTCAATCGCCTGGTCCGGGTTTGTGAGGATGGCCTGTTCAATTCCGTACCACACCATTAGCGGCAGCACGCGGTCACCGGCATATTCTTCGTGACGTCCCAGTGCCAGGGCAATCGGCCAGCGGTCTTCATGCTGCAGGCGCTGCAGCGCCGAAGCCAGCCATGTTAACACCAGGCCGGAATCATCGCTTCGGGCCATAGTTACGAATTTTGCAAGGACGCCTGATGATAAGTTCGCATCCTCTGTCAGTAACCGAATTGCCCAGCAACGAACGTGTTCACTGCTATCGTTCAGGCAGCTGACAAGGAGATCTTCGGACGCTCCGCCGGTAACGTGTAATGCCCAGAGCCGACGCAATCGTTGCTGCTCAGATTCGCCGGACCGCAACTTTTTCATAAGGTACTGATGGATCTCCGGACTGGTCGTTGAATGTGCTGCCCGTTCGGCCAGTTCCAGTAGACACTTTCGTGATAGCCACTCCCATTCGGATGCCACCTGCTCCGCCAGGTGTTGATCGCTGAGTTCATCCACCGGACCGCCACCGGGATTTCCGGAATAGGGACTTCCTTCCTGCGACACACGGTAGACACGTCCGGATGTGCGGTGAACCCCGTCGTTTTCATGGCATTCACCAACGTCTGACCAGTCTGCAACGAATAATTCCCCAGCGCGGCCGGTGATAATTTCCACACCACGAAACCAGGGATCGGCTACTTTCAGAAAATCAGGAGCGTGCCGCGCGGTATAAGTTGCTCCATAACGATGCAGGGTGTCTCGATTGACTCGGCGACCGTGAAAGTTAAGAGCCAGTACCGAACCTTGTAGTGATTCGGGGAACGGTTTTCCCTGCAGAATTGTCATTCCGCTATGAGCATGACCACCACCGGCTTCATCCGTAGTCTTCGTCATGACCGTGACTCCGTCTTTGCGGATGTCATGCCATAGTTCTTTGGTGTCCCAATGGAAGTGATCGGCTGTCTGCTCAATCGTCCCGTAAGTGTGAAGATTAAAGTGTTCGCCGTACATCCGGCGGAACCGCGCTCCTGGAACGACATGCCACAAGTGGCCGATGACAGTATTGATGAAGAACATCTGTCCGTTCCTGTCCCAATCCATCCCCCACGGATTTGTCGTGCCCATGCAAACAACCTCGAACTGATGCCGAATCGGATGAAAACGCCAGATCCCGCAATCCAGGGGCAGCCTTTGGTCGCGCGTTGCACCGGGAACTCCGACATGGGAAATTGCCATGATGCCGCTTCGACCGTACAACCAGCCGTCTGGTCCCCAGCGAAGCCCATTAACAATGGTGTGTCGGGCGGCGCTGTCGTTCCAGCCATTCAGCATCACCACCGGTTCATCATCGGGAATATCGTCTTTGTTCGCATCAGGAATAAACAGCAGGTTCGGAGCATCCAGCACCCATACACCACCGTAGCCGATTTCAACGCTCGTGAGGCGTCTACCCTGATCCCAAAACACGATACGTTTGTCGAAGCTGCCGTCACCATCAACGTCTTCCAAAATCACGATACGGTCGCGCAGGCGTTCGTCAAAGTTGGTAGATCGTTCAGCGTAGGTGTAATTCTCTGCGACCCATAAGCGACCACGGTCATCTGTTGCCAGGGCAATTGGCTGCTGAACATGTGGTTCGGAGGCAAACACTGTCGCACTGAAACCATTGGGAAGCGTCATTCCCGCGAGGGCTTCTACCGGAGACGTGAGAGTTACTTCGGGATTCTCTGTATTCAATAGCTCAGGGAAATCATCAGCAGGCAGTTCCGATGCGAACGCCAAAAGCAATATGCAATTGAGAACGGAGAGGCTGCGACTCATAGTGGGACAATCAGACGGGATCGTTAACGGCAGATGTTTTTTTTCAGGGACCAAGATTAATGTTAGATTCGAAGACCTCGCATAGCCATCTCACTTTATATTTTGGCTCGCACCAAACAGTTTAACCGGTGTCGTTTTCCTGTAGGACCGCTGAGGACAGAAGCCGTTCGCAAACCGTATCTGTATCGCCAGTCTGCAACACGATTCTTCTACGGTATTGGTATTCGAAACAAGACTGACATAGCAACTCAACCCCATGGTCACCAGGGAGAGGTGATCAAATCGGCTGAATTATGGAAGAGCGAAGCCGTTCCAGCGACGTCCGACGCTGAAGCCGCGTTCACATATTTCACCAGTACTTCTTACTTGATCCAACGACCCCATCATCGAAAGTCACGTCACCGTTCTTATCTCAATGCCACTGTTTGAGGACCTCTGGATGCATTGCGTCTTGTTATGCGAAGTCAGTCTGCTTATCCTTCTAAATGGGTATGCGTATTCTGTGCAGCGAGCGTGCTTTATAATTGGTTTTCTGACCATCAATGGTCGATAAAATCACAAACGGCTGATGTTAGCTATCTGATACGCCTAAGAATTTTGCCGTAGAAAATACTCTCGCGAAAACAACTACTCCATGCTGTCGCAGCAGCCAGGCAACAGGATATGCTTTCTCAGATTGGACACTGAACAATTCCTCGGTGGACCCTCGACAAATTATTTAAAATTGGACCTTGGCCATGTTGACAATTCTCGGCGACAGGACGGAAACATTTTGCGACGGTTTACCGCGACGCTCGTTCTTGCAGATTGGTGGCCTGGCGTTGGGAGGAATGAGTCTTCCCCAGATTCTCCGGGCAGAAGCGGCTTCGGGAGTTCGTTCAAACCATAAGGGAATCATCAATATTTTTTTGCCTGGTGGCCCACCACATCAGGACATGTGGGACCTGAAGGTCGAAGCGCCTAAGGAGATACGCGGCCCGTTTCAGCCGATCGCCACGAGTGTGCCGGGCATTGAGATCTGCGAAGAATTCCCACTGCTGGCAGGCATGGCGGATAAATTTGTTTTCGTCCGCTCTATCGTCGGCGCTGCAGTTGGTCATGCCGCCTTTCAATGCCAAACGGGACACGGCAACCGCGGTCCACAACCAGCAGGAGGGTGGCCGGCAATCGGCAGTGTGTTGTCAAAAATGCTTGGCCCGACACAAGCATCTGTACCACCATTTGTCGGTCTTTGCGCTCCAACAAAATTCAAACGATGGGGCGATCCCGGACATCCGGGATTCCTCGGTATCTCGCACGCACCGTTCAAACCCAATGCTGAATCACGCGAGAACATGACCCTCAACGGTGTGACGCTCGACCGCCTGCGAGACCGCCAACGTGTGTTGACATCACTCGACCGTTTTCGCCGCGAGGCTGACATCGGACGCAAAATGGAAGGGATTGATGCCTTCAATGAACAGGCTCTCGGAATCCTCACATCCAGCAAGCTCGCGGAAGCACTTGATGTGGAACGTGAAGACACGAAACTTCGCGACCGCTACGGCCGCGGTACGGCTACCAGACAAAGCGACGGGGCTCAGAAACTGCTTGACCATTTCCTGGTGGCGCGACGGTTGATTCAATCGGGTGTACGCTGCGTGACACTGGCGTTCAGCCGCTGGGACTGGCATGGAGGTAATTTCACCCGCGCTCGTCAGGATTTTCCAATGCTCGATCAGGGCGTCACGGCATTGATCGAAGACCTCGAACGTCGCGACATGCTTGACGACGTGACCGTAGTGGTCTGGGGTGAATTTGGCCGAACGCCAAAGATCAACGAAAGGGCCGGACGGGACCACTGGCCCGGTGTCAGCTGTGCTCTTTTGGCTGGTGGTGGTATGCGAACC
>Ga0315315_10000437_pt1 | contig 34512 bp, 34 predicted proteins | sample M140m3416metaG_FD_203699 | JGI IMG/M metagenome (GOLD analysis project Ga0315315, IMG submission 203699) | Ammonia-oxidizing marine archaeal communities from Monterey Bay, California, United States - M1 40m 3416 | ecosystem: Environmental > Aquatic > Marine > Intertidal zone | place: USA...
GGTCGGTACCCCAGAAATCCGTCCAGTCGCCGCTGATGCTGATGTCAGCATCGGCGTCTGCGTCTGCATCGGCGTCTGCGTCTGCATCGGCGTCTGCGTCTGCATCGGCGTCTGCGTCCGCATCGGCGTCCGCATCGGCATCGGCATCGGCGTCCGCATCGGCATCGGCGTCCGCATCGGCATCGGCGTCCGCATCGGCGTCCGCATCCATGTCATGACTGTCGTGATCGTCATGACTGTCGTGGTCATCGGACTTGCTGTCGCAGCCCAGTGCCAGCAGGCTCATCAAGGTGAAGAGAAAGAATTTGCTTGTCATGATGTGTGTCTCCTCGGACACGGGCACAGGGATGAGGAGACAGCAGGCTCCACCCCTGACCCGGGGGTGATTTCCAGAGGTGTGGTAGGTTTCCCGACTTACGGCCGATATCTCTGACGCCTTCCCAGGTTTCCCCAGTGGCTTAAGGCCAGAGCATGACCGCTCACGGTGGCGGGACCGCGCCGGATTCTCACCGGCTTCCCTTTGCACGCCTGACGGCGTACTCCACATCTCTTCATATTCGTGCTGTAGCGGCTTTCTATATCTTCGGGCCCTGCAGTGCAATGCTATTCAGAGTGGAGGTCCATTGGTGCCCAGATGTCGCCAGCACATCCAGACTCAAGATTATCTTCATCGATCGGTCCATAATCTTCGAGACTGTCGAGACTGGTGTCCACGGCAGTGACGCACCAATACCAGCGGGTGTCTGATTCCCAGATCCATCGTGTGCGGTAGTACTGGGCACTCGCAGTACTGATGACCCAGTCCTCGTCATTGCTGAAGTCCAGGATGGTGTCTGTGTAGCCTGTGTAGGACCAAGTCGTATCAGTGATGATGTGGGTGACATCATGTATGTCAATCCATGTTCCGGCGATCTCGATCGCGTCTGCGTCTGCGTCTGCGTCTGCGTCAGCGTCAGCGTCAGCGTCAGCGTCAGCGTCTGCGTCAGCGTCAGCGTCAGCGTCAGCGTCTGCATCAGCATCAGCGTCAGCGTCTGCATCCATATCTGTGTCAGAAGGCTCGTCGGTGTCTGTAGACTTTTGATCGCAGCCCAGTCCGAGACTCGAGGCGATGAAGAGTACTAAAATATCGGTTCGCATGATGACTCCAATCCTTGATTGGCAGCCTTTAATGCCCGCTACTCTCCTGTCAATCGCGTGGCCTGTACGCGTAGATGTTCGAGAGCAGAGTCTTCTCGAGCGCCTCTTCTTTCTCTATGGTCAGCTCGGTTAGTCCGTGGTCGCGCAGCAGGGCCTCGATCCGGTCCAGCCGCCCATCGATGTCGTGGACCTCGATTACTGCTTGCTTGACGCGACTCCAGTCATCTTCAGTGAGACCGAGAAGCGCTTCTTCTTCAGCACCCTCACAGTCAATCTTGAGGAGGTCGACCTGCTCAACCTGGTGGTCGGAAATTACTTGCGAGAGTGTGACGAGCTCGCAGCGCACCTCGACCGTGTCACGGCGAAGCCACCGAGCAATCGGACCGGCCACAAAGCGTGGCAAGAGCCTGGCGTACCACATGGGTGCGAGCTTTGTGTTGCCTGCGACGGCTTCTTCGAATGCGCCTTCTTGGTGATCCCAGTCTTCATCTCGCGAGGTCGATAGTGATGGTGCATTCGGAAAGAATGTGAAGGTCGCCTGACCTGGCTCACTGGCTACTCCGTAGGGGAGGACCTCAGCATTTGGCCAAGGCTCCAGGTTCTTGAACGTGCAGGCTCGGATGTCAGGAATGGGCTCGAAGGCGATGACTCTGATGTCACCGTTGCAGCGCTGTGCCATTCGCATGCCAAACATTCCGATGTTGGCGCCGACATCGAAGACTGTGTCGCCAGGCTGAACACGAATGCCGTGATTCATGTAGCCCTCGATGTGACTATCCAAGACCTTGGCTTCGCCTGGCTTGAGGCAGTACACCTGTGTCCCGTCACCGAGCGTGGTTGTTGTCATGCGGCTGCTCAAGATCACCCCCGATGTCTCAGGGTAGTCTACAGGTCCCTGAAAGAAAAATACGTGATCCTGCGAAATTCGACTGAAGGTGCGGAACCGGCTGACCGACAGGGGGGTGCGGAGGTTTCTATGCCCACCATTTCTCTTTGTATAATTACCCGTGATGCTGCACCACAGCTGCCAGAGTGTATTCGCTCGACGGCGGGCCTGGTCAGTGAGGTCATTGTTCTAGACTCAGGCAAGCTAAATGGCGCCGGTGAGTGGGCGATGAGCAACGGGGCAAAGATGATCCCCTACCAGTGGACTGGTGACATGGCGGAGGCCAGAACTGCGGTTGCTCGACAGGCGACTGGAGACTGGGTCCTCGTGCTGGATGCCGACGAGACGCTTGCCGAAGGCTCAGAGGCGATCATTCGTGCTGCTGTTGAGACTGGCGGTCTGGACTGTGGCTACCTACCGCTTGTTCGGGTTGACCGGGCCAGTGGACAGACGACCTCACCTGCTTCCCAGGATCCGGCGCAGCTGCCGAGACTCCTCCGGCGCACCATCGATCTTCGCTGGGACGCAGGAGATGCGGAGAGCGTAAATGGTTGGATAGCGATGCGGGCTCGCAGAGTTCGGGTCGTGGATGCGTTGATCATGAGATCTGAGGAGGTCGTGCAGACTCCGGTTGCGACAGAGTCAGCGGCGTCGCCGGCACCTGTACAGCAGCCTACAGAGGAGGTCTTTGTCGCACCAGAGCGGCCTGATGAGGCCGACATCGCACCAAGCGGCATTGACGGACTTCTGATTCAGGCGTGGGATCGTTACCATGACAACGATCTCAATGGTGCACGCGCCGCTGTTGAAGAGATCTGGGGTCAGCTTGACAAGGACCATGTGGATGTTGTCCAAGTGGTCACACTCCGCGCTCACATCCAAATTCTGGACGGGAACCCCCGAGAAGCACTGGGCTCAATCGCCCAGGCCCTCGAGTGGGGAATTCACCACCCGAATCTCGATATGCTCCAGGGGGTCATCGCGGAGAGCACAGGCATGAGCTCGGTCGAGCGCAGTCATCAACAGGAGTGCCTCGAGCGCGCTGAGGCCGCATTCGTTGCAGCAGCCAGCTACGACGCTGAGATAAGTGCCCGCGACAGTCTGCCTGGTGTGACAACCTGGGCGGCGAACACGCGCCTTGGAACTGTACGACTGACGCGCGGTGACGTCGACGGTGCACGTACTGCCTTTGAGGCGGCACTTGAGTCCGACCCTGAACATGCAGAGGCCACGCTGGGTCTCTTAGAGTGTTGGGTTGAGTCTGGCGATGGCGCCAAGACTCTCGAGCCACTGATGCCCTATATGGAGGCGAACATCGCCGATGCATGGATGCTGGCATCCGTGGCATGCGAGGAAATGGGTAGGCTAGAAGATGCTCTGCTCTTTGTTGGGCGCGCCCACGAGCTTCAGCAGAACGGCCTACAGGTCTCTGCACATCGCAATCTCCGATTCCTTGAGCTGCTCTCAATGGCGGGCCTGTACACAGGCAAGCCCCTTGCGGGGCCAGGTCCATGGGGAGCACTCGGATCCATAGTCTCGAGACAGCCATTGCCTGCTATTGCAGTCCCTGCCCCTGTCGATGGGCCGAAGACGGTCCGCCTGGTGACGCACTGTGTGTCTGCTGGGTGGAGTGATGTGGTTGAGACCATGCTCGAGCCGCGCGCAGAACAGATTGCCCCGGGAATTGGTGACGTTGTTCGCCGAACGCTTCAAGCGCTCGGTGCAGACTCTGAACCTCTCGATAGTGTCGCCCCCATCTTTGCTGGTGGAACATGGGACTCGGGTGTCCGAACACTTCAAGGCATGCTCGATGCGCACTCAGGCCTCGAGGCTGGTGAGGAAACAAAGCTGATTCCTATCCTCTGCTCACTTCGAAATGAGTGGTGGAATGGTATGGCCGCAGACCTTGAGGTTGCCGGTATCGGTGAGACCCAGCTTGACGGCGCGGTCCGTGGCTTCATTCAGGGTCTCCTTGATGGCGCTTCTCCTTCACCAGCTCACCGGACGGTTGAGACTACGCCTCACACCCTGCTTCACTTGGAGACTCTCGCACGGATCTATCCTCGAGCTCGTTTCATTCATGTTGTACGCGATGGCCGAGACGTGGTCGCCAGCTTGCTCCAGCGAGACTGGATCGATCCGGCTACCGGTGACAAGGTCTGGTGTTGTAAGGATCCGAAGGCCGCGGCTGAGTATTGGGTCCATGTTGTCGATGCGATTCGACAGCAGGGAGAGCGCTTTCCCGATCGCTATCTGGAGATTCAATACGCGGATCTCATCGCTCATCCTGAGGTTGTCATGAGGCATGTTCTCGCCTTCCTTGGCGAATGCTGGGAACCTTCGGTGCTGCAGAATATTCAGGCTGAGTCTACGGTCTCGTTCACTGATGAGGTGGCGATCGACTCTGCCCTAGCTCAGACTGTGACCGTCACGACTCAGGACATAGGGTCAGATGAGACCCTTCACATTAGCAAATAGTTCCGAAACAAAGTTAATGTAAAACAAAAGTAGTGCCCTTGCCTTGTCAAGGGCACTCCTAATTGGTACGGTCTAGGTGCAGCGCTTCGTCTTCTGTAGATGAGGACCCGCTGAGAGGAGACTGGTCAATGAACAGAAAAACACATGTAATCGCGGTGCTCAGCGCCCTTATCGCTGGTTGCGATGGGAACCTCGACTCTATCGATGGTCACCATCTGGGCGAGCCGGAGTCGGTCATCTACGGCACCAATGAGAGCGGTCACACGATGATGGTCATGTCCGATCTTCCATTTCTGTGTGACGCCGTCCGATCCGCTGATCCCCCAGCAAGACATGATTTTTGGGTCCTGAGTACCTGGACACACGTGGATGCGGATGTCCCTGGGAAGTACACCGTCGACTCATATATTTCTGTGACAGACAACGGCTCAGTGCATGAGTACGAGACCGAAGCTGGTGTGCTGGACATTCACAATCTCAGCCTCAATCACATCAAGTCTCAGATCGACCTCTCGTTCTCCACAGGGGACAAGATCAGTGCTGAGGTCACCGGCACGCTGTGCAATGCCAACCTCTTTGTTGGCCTGAAGTAAGGGGAATTCCAATGAACTATCGCCTACTCATTCTCTGCTCTGTTTTCTCCGCCGCCTGTGCAGACGACCCTGCTGAAGGCACGATCTGCTCTGGAGAAGAAGCGGACATCAATCGTGTACCGACTGCCCGTCTGCCTGACTGGGAGACCATTCAGGTTTACTCATCCTCGGGCGATCCGCTTGGTAAGGCTCAGGACGTCGATCTTGAAAACAGTGAAGATCTGTATCGTGAACACATTCAGGTCTGGGATTGCCTCACACTGAGCTGGTGGACCCCGACTGAACCCAAGAAGGTCGTCCAGATCTGGACCGATGACACCCAGTGTGAGCTGTACGAGATGTCCTCGATGGGGCTGTACGCTTGTGACTCACATGACAGTGAAGATGACTACTTCCGAGACCGGGATGAAGACGGTTTCTATGCCTCTGAGGGTGACTGCAATGACGAGAGTGCTGAAGTCTCACCTGTGTCTGAGGAACGCTGTGATCAGCTGGACAATGACTGCGACGGCATCGCCGATGAGTACTTAGATTGCTCTGATATTGAGACGGCCGACGACGATCTATAGTAAGACTGGTCTATGGCCATACAGGAAAATCTGGACACGGAACAGACCGACACGCTGATGGTCGACCTGACACCTTCGCCGACACTTGTCTCGAGAGTCGCCAAACTCATCCTCGGTGTCACGCTCCTCTCCTTGGCGCTCTTCCCGTTCTTTGTCTCAGGGGACCTGCTCTTGCTGGTCATGTTGAGTTCAGGGACATTCTGCCTTCTCTATTTGGGTGTGTGGATCCTTGCGCAGCGCGGCAAGCCCCGTATTGCAGCTTGGTTGTTCATCTTCGGTACCTGGTCTGGCCAGATGGCGGGAATCCTGGCTACAGGCAAGCTGTCTGAGCAGGCTTCAGTCTCTGTAGTCAACGTTATTCTAGCCACTGGCTTCATGCTGGGACGACGTCCTGCCATCGGTGTCAGCCTGTTCTGTATCTCCACGATGGGTATAGGTGCTTGGCTGGTCAACACAGGGATTATTCCATCGTCAGGCTATGCCTCCTCGGAGGCAGTCGATGGTGTCTCTCTGCTGTGTGTGCTGATGGGTTCTGTGGGTGTCACCTATATCGGTATTGAGTTCATGCTCGATGCAGTCCAGCGAGCTCATGTCAGCGCGAAGCGAGTCGGTGAGGCCATGATTGCACTCGAGGAAGCGCGAGTAATCGATACCCAGCGGGCGAATAGGGCAGAGCGCTTGGGTCTCATGGCCCGGAATATGGTCGGCTTGGTGGAGGCCGACGCCCTCACTCAAGAGGTCTCGATCGGGCTCCGAGATACGATTGACGCGTGGATAGTCCTGATTATTGGTCGTGGCGGTCGCCTTCATGCAGCTGCAGGTCTCGGAGAGGAGGAACCACCGTTAGAAGTGCTGACCGATACCTGGGAACACCTGGTTGAGCAGGGCGGCTGCAAAGCGGTCGACGATGACACGCTCGAGCAGCTCTCCAAAGATCTGAATATTGAGAAGCCTACCACTGGTGTTGCCAGTCGCGGACCGCACACACCGATCATGGTCGTGGTGCTCACAAAGAATGAGAAGATGGCTCTACAGGAAGTAGTTTGGCCCATCCAGATTGCCTCCAGCTTGCTTGATGCGGCCATGATTCGGCACGAATCCGAGCGTCGATTGATTCAGGCGCAGAAGATGGACGCACTGAATCGACTCTCTTCAGGAATTGCCCACGACTTCAACAACTTGCTCACCACCATACTGGGTGGCGCTGAGCTCATTCAGCACAATGACGATGTCCCGGACGTAGTCCATGGCCACCTGCGTCGTGTCCAGGAGGCCGGTGAGCGGGCTGCGTCTCTGACCGCGAAGCTCATGACCTTCACTCGCGGTGCCCCTCAGGAACGCAGGATCATGGAGGTCGGCGCGCTCATCACGGATCTTTCTCTTGTTCTCCGCCGTACTGTTGAAGAGAGTATTCAGCTTGAGTACCACATCCCGGAAGAGCCTCTCTGGATCGATGCAGATGCGATTGCCATCGAGCAGGTCATCTTTCACCTGGTAGCAAACGCACGTGAAGCTGTGGGCGGCTCTGGTCGTGTAGACATTGGCTTTGAGCACAGGGCTCCAGGGGGCCGCGAAAAACAGAAGGCTCAAGCAGTCATCTGGGTCCAAGACAACGGGGAAGGGATGGATTTGAGTACCCGGGCGCGCGTGTTCGAGCCCTTCTTTACGACCCGGAAAGGCAAAGGTGCAACGGGGCTTGGGCTCTCAGTTGTGTACGGTGTTGCGCAAGCGCTCGGAGGCGACGTGTTCGTTGACAGCACGCGAGGGACAGGAACCTGCGTAGAGGTTCACTTGCCTGCTGCTCTGGAGCCAGTGGAGCTTCCGGTAGCCGATACCCCGATCGCGAAGCCCATTGCGGGCGAACGCGTGCTGGTTGTTGAGGACGACCCTGACGTGCGAGAGACGGTCTGTGAGATGCTGCGCTTGGGTGGATATGTAGCAGAACAAGCTGGCTCAGGAGAGGACGCGCTCGCCGTGCTCTCGAGCGGTGCTGAGTACCAGTTGGTGCTCTCCGATGTGATCATGCCATCGATGAGCGGTTTTGAGTTGGCTCGAGAACTTCGAGAGCGTGAGTTGATGACACCGATAGCCCTCATCAGTGGCTATGCTCCGACCGATAGGTCCACCGGTGATGAGCAGGTCGAGCTGCCGAGGATCACGAAGCCGTTCTCACTCCGAGAGTTGTTGAGCTTTGTGGGCCGTGCAATCGTCCACCCCGAGTAGAAAGTACTCAGGGAGCCTCTAAGGTCAGCGTGATGCCTGTGCTCCCAGCTGAGATCGGGCCCACGATTGAGCTGCTCAGATCGCCATCGCTCTTGGTCATGGCGTTTCCGTCTTGGTCTGCTCTGGCCTGGAGCCAGACTTGGTCAGGCCAAGGTCCACCCATCATGATGTCTGAGTCATCGGCTGAGAATGCACCGGGAACACTCGCGACTCCAAGCTTGAGCGCCGCGACTGGTGGGCCCTGAGGCGTCGGTGTTCGCCTCACAATGACAAAGACGGAGCCTTGTGTTGGCGGTGCAGTGCCTGCCGCGAGCTTGAGCTCGCCGCTGACTCTGGCCCCGCCCGCAGACTCGGGAGTGGCAGCCTTGGCCTCACCACTCAGTACCAACTCGATTCCCTCCGACCCGGATGAAAATGGCCCCAGGCGCGCAGTGGTGAGGTCCGCACTACCCTTTGTGGACGGGTCGCCGTCAGCATCCAGGCGAGCTTCTACCCAGACTTGTTCAGGCCAGGGTCCCCCCATCATGACGTCGCGGTCTGTGACCACAAAGGTTCCAGGGAGGCCGCGAGGGTCCAGACGTACCGCAGCAACTGGTGGGCCTGCAGCCTCAGCGGCTCGGCGAACCATCACAAAGAGAACACCACCCTTGGCGGGTGTCGTACCCTCAGCGAGCTTGAGTTCACCCCTGAGTTGGACTGTTGCAGGAGGCTTGCGGGCTTCAGCCAGCGCCTGGGTGGCCATCATCCGCGATTCTCGGTCAGCAGCGGTCTCGAGTGCGCTCTCGAGTGCAGCGATAGCGGTTTCGCGGTCGTCCGCCCTGAGTGCGATGATTCCCTTCCAGAGGAGGGCTTCGCTGAAGTTTGCATCCGCTGCGAGTGCTGTCTCGATCTCAGCCTTGGCCCGTTCAGTCATACCAACAGAGAGCTGTAAGATGGCGAGGTGGGTACGGACTTCAGGATGATCAGGGCCCAAGGCTCGGGCGGCATCCATCCAGCTCATGGCTTTACCGAGGTCACCCTGCTGGATGGCGATGTGGGCGAGTCGATTGACCGGATCGATATTCGTAGGCTCTGCCTTGGCCGTCTCTTGCAGCTCAGCAATGATCTCAGACATCGGGGATCCGCTGACCTGTTGACCACCGGTCATGGTGCTGCCCTCGGTGCGCTCGTACAGCGACGTCTGCATGATGGCGCCAAGACCAGTAAAGAAGCCGAGAATCACGACCGCCCATGTCAGGCGCCGTCCCCAACTGGTGGTGTTTGGTGTCTCCGGTGTGGCCACCGTCTCCTGCTCTGGCTCACCCTGCAGTCGCTCAGCGTCACGAAGGGCGGTGGCGGCAGCATCCAGCAGATGGCCCCACTTCAGTTGGAATTCTTGTTGGCTGAGCTTGGCCTCATCGGCTCGCAGTGCACGCAGTTGGTCGACGAGAGAGTCCTTGATGGCCATGGCCTCCGCTGCACGATCACGCCGACTGGTGCCTTGAGATCTGAGGGCCAAGAACAGGCCGGCGACGATGCCTGCAGAGAGCACGGCTATTGGGGCACCCCAGACTTCCCAGTTCATTCTTCCCCCAGCTCTGCGAGAATCCGCGCTCGCCAAGGTGCGAGAGTCGGGTCACCAGCAGGGATTGTCAGTGTGCCCTGTGGAGCGGAATCCTCTTCGCGTCTCCTCGAGCCCCACACGAGCAGTAAAATGGCGCCCAGTCCGATGGCTGCGATGGGTGCATAGAAGAGCGCTTGATGCTCACCAGATGGGGGCTCGAGCTCGACCCATGCACCGTATCGGTCCACAAAATACTCAGTGATCTGCTCTTCGGTGTACCCCTCTTCGACAAGCTCTTGGATGCGGTCACCCATGGCGCGGGCCGCAGTAGATGGCGAGTCCGCGACACTGAGCCCCTGGCAAACCGGACACCGAAGGGCCTTCTGGAGTCGGTCAGTTCTCGCGTTTGCGACTGTCGCCTCTGGTGGGTCCTCCAGCGGCGGATCTGGAAGTTCAGCTGCTGCCAACTCGGCAACGACATCTGCATCTTCTTCTCCAGCGAGTACCTGGGTAGATAGGGTCAGTAGACAGACTGTGACGAGAAGGGTCCGAATCACAGCATCTGCTCCAGAGTGGTCACCATGACTTCTTGGCTTACCGGACCAGCGACCTTTCGAATGATGGTGCCCGTCTTGTCGATAAAGAAGGTCTCGGGAACACCCGCTACACCGTATGCGATGGCCGTCTTGCCTCCCGGGTCTTCCAGCGTGGGCCAGTGTGATCCGGAACGGTTCAAGAAGGCGCGAGCCTTCGATGCATCGTCTTGGTAGAGCACGGCCACGAATTGGACACCTGCGGGCCCGTAGCTCTCAGCAGCCCCCATCAGCACCGGGTGCTCGATCTTGCAGGGCTGGCACCAGGTAGACCAGAAGTTGACGACGACTGGCATTCCTCGCGCCGACTCAAGTGAGAACGGGTCTCCATCGAGGGTCGTCAGGCTAAACGTTGGCGCCTTTCGTCCCTCGAGTTCGTTTGAGATGAGCTTGGGATCACGGCCAAAGCCCGCTGAGAGGAGCGCGATGAGCGGTACTGTGACGACGGCTCCGACGGTCAGCACGCGCCAGTTCATGCCGCATCTTCCTTGCGTCGCCGGGTAGGCCAGCCAGAGATAATTGATCCCAAGAGCATCACGCCGCCACCAAACCAAAGCCACCAGACCAGGGGCTCTACCACGACGGATAGGCTCGCCATCTTGCCCTCAGTATCAACCTGAACCAGCGAGAGGTAGAGGTCCTCGTCGAGTCCAGAGATGACCGTCGGCGTGCCGATCGCTTGGTTGCTCTTCTTGTAGTGGTTGAGGCGCGGCTCAGCAGTACCCGCGGGAGCACCCGCCTTGGTGACATCAAAGCGTGCGACTCGAGACCAACGATGAGGCTCATCTACACGCTCTGTTCCCGTGTATGTGATGTCGTAGCTCATGAACGACTTGGTCTGTCCCTCACGGATCGTCAGCTCGGTCTCGGATCGGTAGACGCTCGAGGCTGCGATGGCGACCGCGATGAGCACCACGCCGAAGTGGACGACATAGCCACCGGCTCTGCGATGGCCCGTCTTCCAGGTGTTCAGAAGCGCGGAGAGCAGAGGCTCACCGAGCTTTTCCGCACGCTGCCGGCCAGGCTCGGTGAGCTCTCGGAGCGTGACTGCGCCGGCAAAACCAGACAGGCAGAAGGTCGCGATTGCCGTGGGCTCACGGAGTCCTGCGAGGGCGCAGCCGATACCGATAGCCACCGAGACAGCAGTCGGTACAGCCAGCCTGTCCATCACCTGCTTGGGCTCAGCACGGCCCCACGGCAGCGCGGGCCCCACGCCCATCAAGAACAGAATGCCCATGCAGATGGGGACGCTCATGCGATTGAAGTAAGGCTCGCCTACCGAGATCTGGACGTCAGTCAAGACCTCGTTGAGGAGGGGATAGACGGTACCCAGCAGGACCGTAAAGGTGAAGGCAGCGAACAACAGGTTGTTGCCGAGGAAGGCGAAGTCCCGAGACCAAGGCCCCTCAAGCTTTGTCGTCGGCGGAGCGAGCGTGTCCACTCGCGCAGCCAGCAAGAGCACGCTGACCACCAAGCAGACGCCAAGGAAACCGAGAAACACAGGGCCTATCGGTGACTGTGTGAAGCTGTGGACCGAGTTGAACACTCCGCTTCGGGTCATGAAGGTACCGAGCAATGTCAGCAAGAAGGAGGCCATCACAAGAGTGATTGTCCAACCCTTGAGGTGCTCCTTTCGCTCCATCATCATGCTGGAGTGAATGAAGGCAGTCGCAGTCAGCCACGGCATAAAGCTGGCATTCTCGACAGGGTCCCATGCCCAGTAGCCACCCCAGCCGAGGACTTCATAGCTCCACCAGCCACCGAGGATGATGCCCACGGTGAGGCATGTCCAAGGTACGAGCATCCAGCGGCGCATGGCCCGTGCCCATCCGGTCGGCATCCGTCCGCGCAGCAGAGCAGCACAGCCCATTCCAAAGGGCACGGTCATCCCCACGTAGCCGAGGTAGAGCGTCGGTGGATGAATGATCATCAGGATGTGATTTTGAAGCAGAGGGTTGGGACCAGGTCCATTGTCGAGAGGGTCGAGGATCCGCTCAAATGGGTTTGCAATCCCGCTGACGAGGAAGGTGAAGAAGACACCAACGGCAAGGATAGATCCGAGTGCGTAGGGTGCGTGTTCGGGGTGGTCGTCCTTCATCTTCCACGCGAAGAAACCAGCCCAGATGGCCAAGATGAAGGCCCAGAGCAAGATCGAGCCGTCGAGTGAAGACCACAGCGACACGATTGTAAACGTCAGTGGGGTCTCATTGCTGCCCACTTCAGCCACGTACTTGACTGAGTAGTCGTGAGTGATGAGCGCGATCTCCATCAGCACCAAGGCAACGCCAATAGCTGCCGCGAAGAGGCCAGCCATCCATCGGGTCCAGCGCCAGACGTCCGCCCGTCCAGTCTTGCCGGCCCACATTCCGGTGACAGCACCGATGCTGCATGCAGCCAGTCCAAGCAGGACGGCCGCGCGACCAAGTTCGGGAATCAAAGCGCCTCCACCGTTTTGTATAGATCTTCTACATCAGCGCCCTCTTCAGGGGCTTTGTATTCATTTGAGTGCTTCACCATAAGCCTGCTAGACTCAAATATTCCGGCCTTGGTCATTGTGCCTTCGACGACCACACCAATGCCTTCACGAAACATCTGTGGTGGGGCTCCAGAGCAGTGCACAGCCACCTCTTCAGCGCCATCAGAGACGATGAACTCGAGCTCGGATGCGTCTGGGTTCCAGTCAACCGTTCCGTCCTTGACGACACCGCCCAGGCGGATTGTCGCTCCGATGGACTTGTCGCCGGCCTCGACGAGCTGGGTTGGGTCCCAGTAGTAGACTAGGTTCTCACCGATGTTGCCGAAGGCGACAAAGGCGAGTGCGGCCCCGGCAACGACAAGCGAGCCAATGAGGGCGAGGCGTCGACTGTTTGAAGGTTCACTCACAGCGAGGCACTCCGTTTGTAGAGGCTGAGTCCGTACAGAGCCAGACCTGCCCAGGTGATGCCGTACACCGCCCACACAAACTCCCAGCCGCCTTGAATCATTCCGCTCATATCAGTCCTCCACATTCAGTGGGGTTGGTGCCTCGGGGAGGTCGGGCGCCTCAAACTCCATCTTGAGTCCAGCTGATGCGATTCGCCAGCGCCTCACGACGAAGCCTGTCGATAAAAAGAGCATTCCAAAGGCTGCGACACGCAAGGGCGTGACCATTGCGCTGTCCACAGTCTCGGGACTGGAGTACGGCTGATGGAGTGTTCGCCACCACTTTACGCTCATGTATACAATCGGCACGTTGATGAATGCCACGATCGTCGCCACCGAGGAGATGGTCAGCCGTCGAATGGGGTCATCGAGTTGTTTTCTCAAGGCAAGGACGACACCGAAGGCCACAACCATAATCGCGCAGGTGGTGAGGCGCGGGTCCCATGTCCAGTAGACACCCCAGGTGGGCTTGGCCCACAGACTTCCTTGAATCAAGAGCAGAGCATTGAGCAGGAGTCCAACCTCGACGCTGGCTTCAACCATGGCATCCCATGCAACTTTTCCTGTTGCAAGAGCACCAATGGCAGCAACAAAGGCAACCAAGTAGGTGAGCAGACCCACCCAAGCAGTCGGGACGTGGGCGTACAGAATACGCCCAACATCGCCCATCATGGCCTCGGGCGGTGCGACAAACAGGCCTGTGTAGTGAGCCTGAATAAGCAACAGTAGACCAATCAGGCCGACCCATATTTCCCAGCTAAATTTCATACTTCTACAACCCTCCCGAAGAGGACCCCGCACAAACTCCAATAGACAGCATTGAAGCAAGCCAGCAAGACAAGCCAGGAACCAATCTGGCCCATGGGATCGCCGAGCATCACGAGAGATGTGGCCTTAACGGCAGCGACGATGACAGGCACGACCAGGGGAAAGAGCATGAGCGGAAGAAGCAACTGTGATCCGCTGAGTCTTGCTGTCATGGCGGCGTAGAGCGTTCCGGGTGCAGCCAACCCAGCCGATCCGAGAGCCAAGGTTAAAGCAAGCCATCCACCGTGCTCGACCATGGTCGCATCGCAGACAATGAAGACCAAGGGCACGCTAAACCCACCCACGATCAAAAGCTGGATCGTGTTGGCCAAGGCCTTTCCATAGAACAGGCCGCCGGAACTTACTGGCACAAGCAATAGCTTGGACATGGCACCAGCCTCGACCTCAATACGCATCGAGCGTTCGAGTAGAAGAGTAGAGGTGAGGAGGAGTCCGAGCCAGAGATATGCGCCGGCATGTTGCTTCAGCGCTGCGGCATCAGGGCCGATGGCAAAGGCAAACAGGAGCAGGATTGTGTACGCAAAACTCATCAGCGCCACAGTGCGCGAGCGTGCGGTCCACTCGATCAGTAAGTCCTTCCACAGAATATCGAGTGTAGTTCTCACAACTCACCTCGCTCTCTGTGCAGTGCTCGCCAGGCGGCCTCGGCCTGATCTGCTCGTCCGCTCCAGCGGATCTGGCCCTCATCCATCAGGATGGCACGTGTCGCCAGAGGGGCTGCGTGTTGGACTTGATGGCTAGCGATAATCACAGCACCGGGCAGTGCGGTGATGGCTGACGAAACCTGAGCGATGCCTCCAGGATCCATTTGGGCGAAGGGCTCATCGAGAAGTGCCAAACTGGGCTGGCTCTGGAGCAGTAAGGCCAGTGCTAAGCGTCTGCGCATGCCCGCCGAGAAGCGAGAGACGGTCTCGGTTCGTCCGGGCAGTCCTACCGTCTCGAGTAACCGCTCAATCTCGCTGGGAGAGTGCCCACCTAAGCGAGCGAATACACGAAGGTTTTCCGCAGCTGAGAGGTCCTCATAGACGCCGATATCATGACCCATAAAGCCGATACTGGCGCGTGGGTTCTCTCCCAAACTTGGGTAGGTGACGCTGCCCTCGCTGGCCCGGAGTAGAGTCGATAAAACATTAAGCAACGTTGTCTTGCCGCAGCCGTTCGGTCCGATGATCAGTAGACGCTCGCGCACGCCGACCTCGAGATCGACTCGGGCGACTGCCCAGCGACGCCCGAAGCGACGGCCCAGGCCTGATGCGTGTACAGCTGTTTCCATCGTGCGCGACCTTAACCCGCCGCATAGCGATGGGTTTAGCTCCCGCCTCCACTGGGTGTCGGTTAGCTCTCAACGACCGGAGAACAGCATGGCTCATCCCCAGATTGACGACGTTATCGAACACGCAATGGAGCGCTTTGAGGCGACTGTGGCTCAGCTCTGTGGCTACCTCGAGATTCCAGCGATTTCCTGTGAAGCGGAACATGCGGACGATGTTCGGGCGCTCGCAGCAAAGATCCGAGATGATCTGGAGGGTCTTGGTATGGCTTCTTGCCAGGTACTTGAGCTCGAAGGAACGCTACCGATTGTTACTGCCGAGTGGATGGGTGCAGGACCAGAAGCGCCGACTGTGCTGGTCTACGGTCACCTTGATCTTCAGCCAGTCAAGGGAGAAGTCTGGCGTACACCGCCCCATCAGGCGACTCGTGTCGGTGACCGGCTGTATGCTCGCGGCTCGGCAGATGACATGGGCGGATGGGTCAGCCACATTGCTGCGATGGAGGCCTGGCTCGCTGTGACCGGAACCTTCCCCGTCAACATCAAGGTTGTGATTGAGGGCGAAGAAGAGATTGGCTCTCCAAACCTTGAGCGGTACATGGATGAATTTCCGTCTCAATTTGATGCAGACGTCATGGTTCTGACGGACTGTGAGAACCCCTCGGTAGACATTCCAGGACTGACGGTCTCTCTGCGTGGCCTGCTTGAGGTTGAGCTTACCGTCAGCGCGCTTGCTGCAGACGTCCACTCAGGACTCTGGGGCGGGATGGTTCCCGACGTCTCCATCGCGCTGATCAAGCTCATTGATCGATTGACAGATGATGATGGTCGCATGGCAGTTGGACGTGTGCAGGTCCCGGAAGAATGGAGCGCAGCAGCCTGGGACACGCCGATAACTGTGGATGTGATCGAGAAGGGTGCGCACATCATTGATGGCGTTCACGCTCTACCCGATCGCGGAACGCCGCCGGCGGAGTGGATGTGGCGTCAGCCCTCTCTCACTGTGGTGGCCACAACCCTGCCTACACCTGAGTTTAAGAAGAACGCACTGCGTCAGAAGGCGAGTGCAGTCTTGTCTGTGCGTCTCGCTCCTGGTCAGACTGGTGCTGAGATGTTCGCGGAACTGGAGTCGGTCCTGCTCAAGGATGCGCCCGGTGGCGTCAAGGTGGCGCTGGAGCAAAATGGCTGGGCGAGTGAAGGCTGGCTCTACGAGCCGAAGGGCCCAGCCTTTGAGGCTGCTGATCGTGCGTATGAGAAGGCCTGGGGAGCCCCGCTCGCGCGAGTTGGTGTGGGCGGCTCCATTCCCTTTGTCGCCTTGTTTGGGCGTCGCTTCGGGGATCTCCCGCTCATCTTGAATGGGGTCATGGATCCTGAGACCACAGCACACGGACCCAATGAGTCCATGCACCTGGGCATCTTCAAGAAGGCCATCAAGGCCAATATTCATCTTGTGGACGAACTCAGCGAGATTGCGGAGTCGTTGATCCGCTGATTCACCCGTGACAGCAAGGTCAGCTGCATCGAGACCAACAGACCGGGCGTCGATGACAGAGCTTGTCTTACGCTAGTCGAGTCCAAAGCCCGGCGGCAGTGCCTTGCTTGAGATCTCGGCCTCCATCAAGTCCATCAATTCGGAAATCGGCATTGTCTTTTGATGCTTTGTCCCAAAGCGTCGAATCGTGATGGTGTCATTCTCGGCTTCACGCCCACCAATCACACCAATGAACGGGACTTTCTTCAGGCTGTGCTCGCGAATCTTGAGGTTCACCTTTTCATTCCGCAGATCGGCGACCACGCGGAAGCCGCGCTCAAAGAATCGCTGCTCCACCGTCTCAACTACATCATTCTGCGCATCGCTAATGCCAGTGAGAACCAGCTGTGTCGGCGTCATCCAGAGGGGGAAGCTGCCGGCAAAGTGCTCGATGAGGATGCCTGTAAACCGCTCCAGAGAGCCCAATAAAGCGCGATGAATCAAAACAGGGGCGTGGCGCTGTCCGTCTTCGCCAACGTACGAAGCGTCTAGGCGACCGGCGAGATTGAAGTCCAATTGCACAGTTCCGCATTGCCATTGTCGACCGAGGCAGTCCCGGAGAACGAACTCCAGCTTCGGGCCGTAGAAGGCTCCCTCGCCTGGGTTCAAGGTCCACTCAAGTCCGCCTGCGTCACATGCATTCCGGAGTGCTGTCTCGGCAGCATCCCAGACCTCATCTGAGCCGACACGCTGCTCGGGTCGATCCGAGAACTTGACTGTCGGCGGATCAAATCCAAATTCAGAATAGATCTCCTTTATGAGCTCGCACAAAATGACGACCTCGCTCTCGATCTGCTCTGGTGTGCAGAACACATGCGCGTCATCTTGAGTCATGCTGGAGACGCGCATGATTCCGTGTAGAGCACCCCTGGGCTCATGCCGCATACAGGTGCCGAATTCCGACATGCGAAGCGGCAGGTCGCGATAGCTCTTGATTCCCTGCCGAAAAATCTGCACATGGCAGGGACAGTTCATTGGCTTGAGCGCACACGGTGTGTCGTACGCCTCCGTGATGAACATATTGCTGGTACCAAACTTGTCCCAGTGGCCAGACTTCTTGTACATCACATTGCTGATGATCTGAGGGGTGTTGACCTCTTGGTAGCGATACTTACGCAGCTTCTCTCTGATGTATTCCTGCAAGGCAAGGAAGAGTACCCAACCGTTCGCGTGCCAGAACACCTGTCCGATGGCTTCTTCCTGAAGGTGAAACAGGTCGAGCTGTGCACCGAGCTTTCGGTGGTCTCGCTTCTCCGCTTCTTCGAGCGCGCGAAGATGTCGCTTCAGCTGCTTTCTGTCGCCCCAAGCTGTGCCGTAGATGCGCGTGAGCATCTTGTTGTCGCTGTCACCTCGCCAGTAAGCGCCGGCCACTTTGGTGAGCTTGAATGCGCCAACTTGGCTCAAATTCGGCAGATGGGGTCCACGACAGAGATCTACAAAGTCGGAACCGTCTTGGAAATAGAGCTGAAATGCTTCCTCTTCGGGAGCACCTTCGATGATCTCTATCTTGTAGGGCTCGTTTCTAGCCTTGAAGATCTCAAGGGCTTCCGCACGGGGAGTGAGGCGCATCTCGATGGAGTTTTTCTCTTCGATGATGGCTTTCATCTTCTCTTCGATCTTGGGCAGCTCCTCGTCAGAGAGCGGACGCTCAAATTCGACATCGTAGTAGAAGCCGTTCTCGATTGTGGGCCCGATGGCGAGCTTGGAGCCTGGGTAGAGCTCTCTCGTGGCACGGGCAAGCACCTGGGCTGTGATGGTATGGCGCATCACATCCAAGCCGGCGGGATTCCGAATCGTCAGCAAGCTCACTGCTGCGTCTTCCGTGATGGAGACAGACATGTCCTGCTCCCTACCGTCGACCTCGATGGCGACAGCAGCTTTCAGCAGTCCTGGGCCAATACTCTCGGCGATATCGAAACCTGTCACGGGTCCTGGAAATGTCTTGATGGTTCCGTCTGGTAGCGTGATCTGCATGATGCTCCTCTCCGTCTCGTTCCGCCATATCCTTGAGGCAGATCGGAAAGCTATTCCGTTGCGCACGCCCGGGCAGTCGATGTGTGCGTCAATTCGATGAACTTGTCTGGGGAGTGCTCTGAACCCACAGCTAAGCTGCAGGCCTGCTTTATGGTTCCGCCGACCCCCGGTAGGGTGTCAATCGGAACAGTCTGGCCATGGTTTAGCTCAGAGGCTGCTCTGTGGACGTTTCCTGGAGACCAAAAAAAACCCGGGATGTCCCGGGTTTTTTCGTGTGGGAACTGCCTTATTCGGCATCTTCCTCGGTGGGAGCGTTCTCTGCCTTGGCCTTCTCTTCGGCCTCTTCCTCAGCCAGCTTGTCAGCAGCGATGCTGTCTTGAACAACTGTCATTTGGTCAGGTGTGAGTGCGATTCCAAACTGACGCGCTGCCTTGAGTTCGTCGCCGATGAAGCCCACGAGGACCAGTCGATCGGTCATGGAGAAGTTGCCGTCCAATACAGCTTCTTCTTCAATCCAGAACTTGAGGGCAACAGAGTCCATGCCGCCACGGAACTTCTGAGTCGAGCCATTGTCGACGATGCCGACCTTGACGCCAGTGTTCTGTCCAGTGGCAACCCAGCCCTCCTGAGCGTTTCCGGCTGTGCCGATGTTGGCCTCCAGCTCGGACTCAATGATGACCTTAGTCGGGGCCAGCTCGGTGCTGCCCTCGGCAATCCATGAAGGGTGTGCATCGATGGCTTCACCAATCTTCTTGGCGATGGCCTCTGCAGTATCTCCGTTCTCGTAGGTCCAGTCTTCACCCTCAGTGAAGGTGACTTCGTTCTCACTTTCTTTGAGGACGATCTGCAGGCCAGAGACACCGTTGCCTTCGTTGGCAGCCTTTGCACCCAGTGTGTTGCGCTGGTTGCGGCGGCCGGGCTCGCCGATGATGGAGAGTACAAGCTTAGCGTTGATGGCTTCAGCGTCGTTCTCGCCAGCGGGGAGCCTTGCACTGATCTCGCTGGGGATCACGAGACCCTTTCCAGTCAGATCGTATGAGCCGCGGTCCGGGTTTTGGATGGCAGGACCGAGTCGGCCGATGACCTCTTCAACACTGTTGTTGTACTTCAGTCCGAGGTACACCTCTGGTGTCAGATTCTCTGGGTTGTCCATCGCATCCTTGGCTGCCATCGCTGACATGCCAGTGAGGCCGATGAATGCAACCAGACCCAAACCGGGAAGAATTGTGTTCTTCGGTCCATCGGACTTGGAGGCAAACATGAGGCCGATGCCCCAGGCTACGCTGTAAGCAAGACCGATAACCATCATCAAATACGCCATGGATTTCTCCCTTAGTGCCTCAGATCTACACCCGTGCGCGCGTGGAAGTCGAGGGATGTTTGCCGCTCCACACAAACAATTTGCCTGAAGGACACTGGATTCACACCGCTTGGGGTGCTCGATTGTGATCACTTCTCGCGTCAAATTCGCTATGCAGGGCGGATGTGGTCACCTGCCTGGAGGTCTTGCCTGGCGCGATTTCACCTATTCAGGCGTGGTGTCGCTGATGATCCTCAACTGCCCTGCATCGCAGGCGTGCAAGAGGTGCTGAGGTCAGGTTTAGCCTACACCTCGACCTCCTGACCTCCTTGTCCTTGTCGAGGTCGCCTGGACATGACGATTGGTATCAACAGCGCGATGACACCCAGCCAAGAGAGACTGCGGCCCCATCTCCAGCCCCATGGGTCAAACCACCACCGGACACTGTGCTCACCAGGTCCGACGGCTACCCCCCTGAAGACGCCACCGACCCGAAGTGGTGTAGCGCGCTCGCCGTCTACCTCGACCGTCCACCCTGGGTGCCAAGCGTCGCTGAGTACAGCGAGTCCAGGCAGCGGTCCGTCAACTGTAAATGTTGTCTCACGAAAACCATGCACCGCGTTGCTCGCGGCGGTTGAAGTGCCGTCGGTCGGCAGCCCCATTCCTGTGGACTCGACGGGTGGGTGCGCGGAGGCGTCCGGGTCGTCTATGATCTGCTTGAGGGCCACATCAGGTGATGCTGTCTCTCGGGCGCCAGTGGCCTTCCACGCCCGGACGGATGGACCCGCAACCGATGCCGCAAAGATGGGCGCCTGCCCCAGATCTAATTGAGGAAATATTGGCTCCGGAGAGACAATCGCCCTCACAGCGGCAAACCTCAGCAACGAAGTGCTGGGCTGACTGTCGATACGAAACCAGGGTCGAACCGGCCGTGGATTGAGTGCCATCTGCAGACGCTCGGTGTCTCGAGAGACGGGTAGGTCATAGCCGCGGAGGTCTGAGAGGCCGGCTAAGGCTCCAGTGTTTGGCTGAACTGCCCAGCCGAGTCCAATGATGCGACCACTGCCGACGTGGTCTCTTAGTGTCTGGGTCCAGGCTGCTGGGCTTGGATTGTGCGCATCAGCTGGGAGGCTGGACTGGTCGTGACGGATGGTCCACAGTCCGGATGCCAAGACAACCGTGAAGAGCAGCGGTGCCCAGCGAGTACGCGTAATTGTGGCCGCGCCGATGGGGAGCAGGAGACCCGCGATACCGGCCAGACGGGCATGATTGACTGGTCCAGGCAGCCCGGTGACGCTGAGAACAACCGCGGTCAGCCAGATGCCTGCTATCACTCGGCCTAAAGGTCCGCGGGTTGCCGCTATGGCGAGCATGAGCACACCGAGCCCTGGATGAATGTGGCCGTCAGCCCAACTCCACCCTGGCCTTGACCAGGACTCTGTTGCCGGGTGGCCATGCCAGCCAGGCCAGACCAAGTCGAGCAGCTGTCCCCAGGCCAGAGTATTTCCACCGTGGGTCGAGACCGTCGCAGAGCGACTCACCTCCTCGACAAATGGTAGCCAGATAGCTGCGGATATCAGAGCGCCGCAGAGTACCCAGTACAGGCCGTGAGACCACCGTACTCGCCACACAGTCCATGCCATAGCCAGCATCCCGACGTGCAGAGCAGTCTGCGGATGGCCTCCCATTAAGAGGCCGGCTGTCGCGAGAGCCGTCGCCCAGCCAGATCTCCGCTCGAGCGCGAGAAGTATCCACGGCAGCCAGACTGCAGTTGCGGCATGAGGGTGCAGTAACCAGACCGAGATAAACGGAGAAGTCATGGCGCCCGCACCAGCGATTGCAGCGCTCCAGTGACCAAATCCCATGGCCCGTATCAGCAGTGCACTGCCGAGTCCTATCCACAGCAGGAGCCAGGCAACGGCGAGGTCAGCGGCGGTGTCTTCCTCGAACATGAGGTGCAGCCAGGTGACCGGTGAGCCGACCATAGACTGCGCATCTCCGAGAAGCGGTGCGCCAGCATAGATTGTTGGGTTCCACAGTGGCGCATCTCCTGCGGCAACGGATGCCTTGACCACACTCCGCAGCGCCTTGAACTGCAGTGCAGGATCTGAGAGGTGCGGGTGACGAACACGTCCGCCAGCATCAGTCTGAAAGACGTGATGTACGGACAGGTGGTCATCAGCACTCACAACCCGGGATCCAGGAATCGCTCCCGGGAACATAAGCACCGGCACAAGGAGCAGGAGCAGCCATGGCAGTATGTGTCTCACGTCCGCATCATTGCACTCGCGGGAGTTATATCCACTGCAGGAGGCTGTAATGGCACGATGGTGGTTCTTGATAGCGAGTGTGGCGGGCTTCTTGGGTGTGGCTGGCGGTGCCTTTGGGGCCCATGCCCTGAAGACACGGTTGACCGAGCAGATGCTCGCAAATTTTGAGACGGGTACTCGCTACCTGCTGGTTCACGCGGTGGCGCTGCTGGTGGTGGGCGTGCTCGCGAGTCGCGAGGGCGTCGGTAACCTCACTGTTGTCGGTACAGCGTTTACCTTTGGGATGCTGATCTTCACTGGAAGTCTGTGGACCATGGCCCTCACTGATACGCGCTGGCTCGGCGCGATTACCCCCATTGGAGGCTCTGCGCTGATTGTTGGCTGGGTGGCTCTGGCTGTCGCAGCAGCGCGAGGTCAGTTGACAGGCTGAAACGGTCTTGAATGTGTTGAACCCGATCAGATTCGGGTGCTCAGGCCCTGAAATATAGGCGGCAGTGTGTGGACATGGCCGGCGCGCAACCAAGCGAGTTGATAGCATGGTCTCCTAAAGGCGCTTGAATATGTCCTCACTCCCGCAAACTCATGTAGACGCTGCCCGCGACCGTGCTCTTGGCATTGTTGCTGGACTCTTCAGTGCGGGCTTCGTCTTTCTCTTGGGTGGCGCTGCAGTTCTTCTCATCTGGGTAGGCCAGCGAGATGCGGGCATGGAACAGCGCACTGAGACCGTTGAGGTGGCTGCGTCCGTTGAGGCTGCGCCAGAGATCGTCGATGAGATTGAGCCTGCGCCCGCGCCGAGGCGGAGCCAAGTCAAGCGACCAGCGGCCTCGACAAGGCCCGCACCAAAAGTGAAGGAACAAGAGCCCGAGGTGGCGAGCACTCCGCCCGTGCCTGTCGTCCCCGTCGCAGCCCCTGTCGCCTCGACATCCCCTGAACCTCCACGCTCAGGAAAGGGTGTGGTGATGGTCGTTGGGAGTGCATCCCGTATTCGGCTGATGGGGGCCAAAGGGACCTTTGGTCCGGGGACTGTTCCTGCGGGTAGCTATACCATTCAAGCCACCTTCACTGGCGGGGACCCGCGAATGGCCGGAACTGTAGAGGTATTCGATGGTGATCGACTCCAAGTGAGCTGCTCCGCGAGCACGCAGCGTTGCGTGAAGCGGTGAGCGGCATGTCGTCATGCAGCGATGTCTCGAGAACACTCGGCGAGCCTATCGGCGGAACTGCTGTGGTGGAGACAACGCACTGGCTGATGATCCAGGTCAACGAGGGTTGGGCCCGAAAGACCCCGGATGCGGCCCCCTTAGAGGGGCGTGTGCGCGCCCATCTTGATTCCGCCCTCGCAGCGTTCTCTGGTGCAAGGCTTCAGCTTCTGAGGAGACCGTGTGAGAGCACCGGGGTGGTGGTGATGGTGGCGCACTGCGGGTCTGATTCTGGGGCACTTTACCGGCTTCAGTTGCCAGACATAGAGTCCTTGCTCTCGCTTGATCTTGTGGCGTTCATGGCGAACGGCTCAGGTGGTGAGCTCATCGAGGAGTCGGTCTTTCTGGTCTGTACTCATGGCATTCGAGATCGTTGCTGTGCCAAGCTGGGAATGCCGGTCTACCAGAGGCTCGCGCAGGAGCGGGGTGAGCAGGTCTGGCAGACGACCCATCTTGGTGGTCATCGCTTTGCTGCGACAATGGTTGTTCTTCCGCAGGGTCTCCAATTTGGTCGAGTCACAGCGGCTGAAATTTCAGATATGCTGGCCGCGCTCGATCAAGATCGGATCTACAGTCTGGAGAGATTTCGGGGCCGGGTGGCCAAGTCGCGACTTGCCCAAGTTGCTGAGGCTCATGTCAGGGAAGCACACTCCCTGGTCGGCCTCTCTGAGGTTGTCTGTGAGGCCAGCGGGTCTGACCTGGTCTGTATGGTCAAGGGTGCGCCCGTTCGTATTCAGTTGACCGGAAAGCCTCATGCGCAGCCTCGCGCCAACAGCTGTGGTGATCAGCTGCTCAAGTCACCTCAGGTGTACTCGGTGTCTGCTTCCGAGTGACCATATTGTAGACAGCGCTGGCTGTGGCGATGGGCTCATCTAAGTCAGCTTGGTACACCACTGTGTGTGTGACTGCGACTCTGTTTCCGGCGCGCAGAACTCTGGCCCGAGCGTAGAGATCTGCATCGACATTTCCGGGTCGCAGATAGTCCACCCGGAGATCGACTGTGCTGGCGATGTGTGTCCTGCCCACCCGCGTGAAGACAGCGAGTCCACCCACGGTGTCAGCCAGAGCAGACAGCACGCCGCCATGTAGTGCTGGTCGGAACGGGTCTCCGGTCAGCTCTGGTCTACATGGAACCATCATCTCTGCCTCGCCATCGCCCATCTGTGTGACCTTCATTCCGAGAAAGGCGTTGAACGGAATGTTGTCTTCCATGAAGGCCTTGAGGCGGCTGAGTTCATCGGTGTTCATGTGTGCTCAGAGCAGGGCTGCGGTGACAGCTGTGATGATGATCGCACCCACCAGGTTGAGGGCAAACCCCTCTCTGGCCATGACCTTGGTGGTCACCATGTCCGTGCCAAAGACGATGGCATTGGGTGCTGTGGCTACGGGCAGCATGAAGGCACAGCTAGCAGAGAGGGCTGCTGGGACCATGAGTGCAGCCGGGTCTATTCCGGCTGCGATTCCAGCGGCGGCTAAGACGGGCATGAGGAGGGTTGTGGTTGCAGTATTGGAGGTCACCTCTGTGAGGAACGTCACTGCAAGGCAGATGGCGATGGTCATGCCGATGACAGGCCAGGCGGTGATGCCCAGATCGTTGGCCAGCCAGGAGCCCAGCGATGTCGAGAGGCCAGATGCCTCGAAGCCGCGAGCGATCCCAATGCCTCCACCGAACAGCAGCAACAGCCCCCACGGAATCTTTGAGGCTGTCTCCCAGTCGAGCATGCGGCTACCGCGTCCATCGGGGATGAGAAACAGGGCGACCACAGCGGCGAGTGCGACAGTACTGTCACCTGCACCTGGAAGATCCAGCAGCTTGCTCCATCCGCCAAATGGCGTGGTTCGTGTGACCCATGCGGCGGCAGTGAGTCCAAAGACGGCGAGAACACGCTTCTCTGCAGGCGCCCAGGCGCCGAGTTCGGGCAGGCTGAGTGGACGGCTTGTGCCGAGATTTCGCGTCAGGTAGAGCCAGGTGATGGGGAGCAGTATTGCGACTGCTGGGATTCCGATCTTCATCCAGTCAAAGAAGGCGATCTCGGTGCCCGTGGCTTCGCTGTAGATCCCCATAAAGATGACGTTGGGCGGGGTACCTACAGGTGTCCCCATACCGCCGATGCTCGCAGCGTAGGCGATGCCGAGGAGCAGGGGTATTTTTAGGGTGTCTCCGCCGCCGCTCTTCTCGTCCTGATCGAGTACGGCGAGGGCGACGGGCAGCAGCATGAGCGTCGTAGCCGTGTTGCTGATCCACATGCTGCAAACGGCTGTGGCCAGCATAAAGCCGAGGACAAGTCGACTGCCTCCAGCGCCGCCCACGAGCTTGACCATGCCGACAGCTAGGCGCTTGTGGGCGCCGGAGGCCGCCATGGCGGTGGATAGAATGAAGCCGCCCAGGAGGAGCAATATGAGGGTGTGGCCGTAAGCTGTAGCGATCTCTTTGTGCGTCAAAACCCCGGTGAGAGGGAAGGCTGCAAAGGGGATAATTGAGGTTGCTGGAATCGGTATGGGCTCGGTGACCCACCAGGTCGCACACAACGCGGTGATGGCTGCAGTCCATGCAGCATCCTTGGATAAGCCCAGGCTGAGCACCAGCACAAACAAGACGAGACCCAATGCGGGGCCACCGATCAGCGCCATTCGTGTTCGTGTTGCAGCTTCCATCTGTACTATCTCCAGGCCCAGTGTAACCACCTATCGGTCTGGCTCAGTCCCTGTGGTCAGCGAGTGCTGCCTTTGCTGCGTGGTGACCGCACATGCCATGAATACCGCCGCCAGGAGGTGTCGCTGCGGAGCACAGGTACAGTCGCGGATTTGGTGTTCTGTAGGTCCGTGCTGTGGGTCGGGTGAAGAGCTGGTCCAGGGTCGGGGCCCCACCGTTCACATCGCCGCCGATGTAGTTGGCATTCATGGCCTCAAAGTCCAGGCTGTGCATGGTGTGCTTTGCGATGACGGTGTCCTTGAAGCCTGGAGCGAAGCGCTCGATCTGAGCCTCGATGGCATGCGTCATGTCGACCATTGAGTGACGTGGAGCGTGGCAGTACGCCCAGCCGGTGTGTTTGCCTTCGGGGGCACGGGTCGGATCGAAGAGGCTCTGCTGTGCGACTAGCACGAAGGGTGAGTCGCTGTGTTCACCGGCCCAGCAGGCGCGCTCACTGGCCGAGATTTCTTCGAGTCCGCCGCCGAGGTGAACGGTTCCTGCACGTGCAACCGAGGGATCAGACCAGGGAATTGGTGCAGAGAGTGCGTAGTCGATCTTGAAGACACCGGGTCCATGCCGGTATGCCTGCAGCTTCCGTCGGTAGCTGAGTGGAAGGGCGTCGCCGGCGATATCAACGAGTCGAGCGGGCGCTGTCTCAAAGAGAATCGGTCCATCGGTGGGGACCTGCTCAAGATCGGTCACCGTCGTGTCAGTGATGATCTCACCGCCCAGTGAGCGGAGCTTGCTGGCCAGGGCTGTGGCGATGGAGCCTGACCCGCCGCGAGGCATGGGCCAGCCGACTGCATGGCCTGCGATGCCGAGCATGACGCCGATGGCTGCGGAGGGAGACATGTCGAGAGGGATGACGGAGTGGCCGGCGAGGCCAGCGAAGAGCGCCCGAGCGGGTTCTTCTTTGAATTTTCCTCGTGCCAGACTGGTTGCTGCTCTGAATGCGCTGAGTCCAAATTCTGCCATCCAGAAGGGGTGGCTGGGTATGCCGAGGGGTGCCAGCGCGTCCTCGCAGAGTCCCTCCCAGCGGTCTGGCCATTGGCTCATCCACTTTGTCCAACGCTCTCCATCGCTACCTAAGGTTGCTGCGGTGGCCTCGATGTCTCGCTCGAGCATTGCTGCAGGTGCATGGTCTAAGGGGTGAGCGAGTGGAGCGAGAGGATGTACCCACCTCAACCCGTGACTCTCCAAGTCGAGAGTGCGCATGAATGGTGAGCTGATGCCCATGGGGTGGATGGCTGAGCAGACATCGTGGAGGAACCCAGGCTCGGTCAGTTCACGGGTTCGGGCGCCACCACCGATGGTGTCTGCAGCTTCGAGGACGACGACAGACCGGCCCGCCTGGGCGAGGGTGATTGCTGCGCAGAGTCCATTGGGGCCACTGCCAACCACGGCTGTATCAAAGCGAGTCATGTCTCAGAGGGTAATCGAGTGTCACCTGAGCGTCTTTATGTTCGGTTTCAGATCAGGCGATCGTGTAGATTTAGTTCAGACACTTGGATTTAAGGATGGAGATCTCGATGCGTCTGAATTCGTGGATGTTGTTCCCGCTCATGATGATTGGCTGCGGAGGTGACGATGATGACACCAGCGCCAAGATGACTTGCGATGCGGATGCCGATACCGATGCGGATGCCGATGCGGATGCCGATGCGGATGCCGATGCGGATGCCGATGCGGATGCGGATGCGGATGCGGATGCGGATGCGGATGCGGATGCGGATGCGGATGCGGATGCGGATGCGGATGCGGATGCGGATGCGGATGCCGACGCGGATGCCGACGCTGATGCGGACGCCGATACCGATGCCGACGCCGACGCCGACGCCGATGCCGACGCGGATGCTGACGCGGATGCCGACGATACGGGCGCTCCGGGTGTGGACTATTCCTTTGGTGACCCGTCGTTCGAAGGGAACATCTACGAAGAAGGCGACTCATTGACCGTGACGTTCGACTTCATCAACACCTCGGGAGAGGATGACATGCGGTATCCAATCGTGCGCCTCGAAACCGACGCGGTCTGGTTGGACATCTTCCCTGGGGACCTGACCCTCTACGGGGTGTTTGCGTCTGAGCCGGTCGAAGCGATGTTTTCTCTCACGGCCAACAGCGACGTGGAAACGGGCATGACTGCAGAGGTTCGAATGACGGCCAGCCGGCTTCACTGCGAGGCCTCAGAGGATGTGGATTGCCCCACTTTTGAGGCGCGCAGCTTCACAGTGGGCGTTGAGTACCCGCCAGGTTTTTAGTCGGACTCGAAGGTTGCGGTGGCAGCCAAGGAATCAATTCGCCACTCGAAGTAGATCTTACCGTCAGTGAGGTCTCCGCTGAGGGACAACTCGCTCTCGCCCAATGGTGAGCTCAAGTACACTTCCCCTTCCGCGTTCAGGTCTTCATCGAACTCTCCGCTGACGGTCACTTCGGTGTCCCCGGCCAAAGATTCGCAGAGGCCATCTCCGCTGAAGATGCCGTCCGCATCGACGTACACGGTCATTTCTCCCGAGCAAAGGTCGCCGATGAAGTCACTCGTTACGGTGACAGTTCCCGGGTACATGCCGGCCCAGTCGGGGTCGGCATCTGAGTCGGCATCTGAGTCGGCATCTGAGTCGGCATCTGAGTCGGCATCTGAGTCGGCATCTGAGTCGGCATCTGAGTCGGCATCTGAGTCGGAATCTGAGTCGGCATCTGAGTCGGCATCTGAGTCGGCATCTGAGTCGGCATCTGAGTCGGCATCTGAGTCGGCATCTGAGTCGGCATCTGAGTCGGCATCTGAGTCGGCATCAGTGGGCAAGGAACTGGTGACACTGCCGTTCCCTACAATTGCTTTGGGGGCGCTCGGGCAGCCCAGTAGAGCGAAGAAAAGTGGTATTGCTCGCATGTCTGCTCCTGATTTCCAGAGATCAGAGTAATCTGGTGAAAGTATTTTTATGTCATAAGAAGATTAAGTCTAAACAAATTTCTGCAGAGATCCGACCTCTATAGTGCCCTCGTGTTTACAGTGTTCAAATACCCAGGAACATCCATCCCGACTGTCATCCCATTTCCAAGCCCTCCAGGGTCTCCAGCGGAGCGGAGCGAGACTGCAGCGAAGCGTGTAGAACTGGTCGATCGTGTGGCCACCATGAAAGCCACAGAGCTCAAGCAGATCACGGGTCTGGCTTCGGATAAGATTCTGGTTGACTGGATCAACCCAGATGCCGATGTCGGTATTACCCATCGCATAGGTATGAATGTCTTCAGACGGATGAGGGAAGGCTCTCGGATTCTGCAGTGTGACGACGTTGGAGTGGTCAGCCTCCCCTGGGTTCAGGCCAGCTTTAAGGCGCTCACTGAGCTAAAAAAGCGCTGGAATGGTCCGATTACGATGGTGTGGACCTTGGTCAGGGTTGAGGGTCGCTCAGGCGAGAATCCTGAGCTCGCCGCGGCGTGGCGTGACTTGGTCAGCGAAGGCTCACCGATAGAGCGCATCATCATCGTACAGAATTTCGAGCATCTGGGGTCAAGTCCGCCGGAGTGGAATATCGACGAACCCATACAGGTCGTGTATCCATCAAACTTGGATGATGTTGTTGACCAGGTGGCTGAGGCGCAGCGTCGAGACAGCTCGGCAGACTGATCAGCCCCGCGGCGCCCGCTGAGGGGTGTGCTGAGGTATCTGGTGATGGATGGCAATCTCTTCCTGGCTTGTGCCTGGCTTGAGTGCCAAGATGCGATTTCGCATCGCGACCATCTGCTCGAAAGTGATACTCTCAAGCGCAATATTTGCGGTACCGTAAACGCCGTTCATCGCGGTGTCGTAGTAGTGGTAGCCCAGGTTGCGCTTGAGTAGATTGTGCTCAACGACGTACTGAGTGAGCGCCTTTCCAGGAAGGGCGGTTGCAAAGAACACCCAGAAGTGGTCGGGCTCGATCTTGGTCAGCAGCTCATAGGTGCGCTCGAGCTCCTCGGGTGTCTCCATGGGTGCGCCCAGGATGACGTTTGCCCCTGCACGAATGCCTCGCTCTTTGCACAGCTCGAATGCCTTGATGGTGTCCTCTACAGCGATGTCTTTCTGGTAGAAGTCGAGAATACGCTGACTCCCGCTCTCGACACCAAAGACCACCTCCTCACACCCAGCGGCGGCCATGGCATCGAGGATTCTGGGTCCGACCTTGTCTACACGTGTGTTGCACTTCCAGCGCTGGCAGACACCGCGGTCGTCTAGCGCCTTCTGAAAACGCGCGAACCAGTCGAGTCCATTGGCTGAGAGGGTGTCGTCTTTGAAGTACAGAATCGGCGGTGCGTATTGTTCTTGAAGCTGGGCCATCTCTTCGGCGACGTTCTCGGGACCGCGCTTGCGCATGCGACCAAAGATCATGTTCAGCGTTGGCTGACAGAAGGTGCACCTGAAGGGGCACCCGCGACTGGACATGATGCCGAACTCCCAGCCACCCGCGGCGCGGAAGGCATCGTAGTCGTACAGATCTCGTGCAGGGAAGGGCAGCGTGTCGAGGTCGTCGATGAGCGTACCCTCGGGAGTCTTGTGTACTTCACCTTGGTCATTCAAGAAGGCGATCCCGTGTGTCTCTCTCTCTCGGCCCCGGTCGAGGTTCTCCACAAATTCAGCAATGGTTCGCTCTGCCTCACCCAGAATGGCGTAGTCGAAGCCGGCCTCGAGTGTTGAGGCTGTGCAGATGGTGGCGTGTGCGCCCCCAAGGACGACCGGCAGATCAGGCCTCCAGGCCCGTATCGTGGCGAGCACATCAGTGGCGTTGCCAAACAGCGCTGAGGTGGCTGTAATGCCGACCAGGTCGGCATCCCTGATGTCTTCTGGTGCGAGACTCTTGTTCGGCTTGAGTCCTGTCGCCACGATCTGAACGCCGTGTCCAGCCTCTCGCAGTACTGCAGCAACGTACATCAACCCCAGTGTCTCCGATACGCAGTGGGCGCGGTAGTCCATCAGGGGGTCGATCAGGGTGATCTGCATGTTGCTCCTGTTTCTCTCAAGGTATCACTGCTGACCACAAGCCGATGCCCATGATTGAGTGATCATGTCCCAGTTCAGCATGTGGGCGACAGATCTCGGTCTTGTGTCCCTCGTCCAGCTCAGACCAGAAGCGCTTCACACCAGTGGTCCAGCGGTTTGCCCCAGTGATGTCATGCAGCGCAAGAAAGCGGTGGGGAAAGCTACGGTTTAGCTCAAAGTCCCGTTTTACGGCTGCATAGCTGTGGTTGGCATCGATCAGCACAAGATCGATGTGTCCGAGCTGTTTGCGCCACGCGATGAACGCATCGGAGTCCGAGTCTCCCCAGAAGACGTGAGCGTCAGTGGGCAGGTGAATATCCAGACCCCGCTCTCGTGCATATCCCTGATCTGCAGCAGCCACAGTGTCGAAGCTAAAGACACTGTGGAGTGCTGAGACGAGCCTTCCGGTCCACACACCGATTTCTAGATAGCTGCGAATGTTGTTGTGCTGGATGAACTCAGCCAGCCCGAGCACTTCTTCACGATTCTGCAGGATGCAGTCTTCGAGGGCCTCGTTGTGCTGGTCGAATATCTGCTGTGTTTGCCGATCCCAGAACTTGAAGGGAGCGAATGCTGCGCGAAAATCTGGCTTGCTCGGTCCCGTGAGTGACGGCAGACCATCGACGCCAAGGCCGCGCAAGAGGGCCTGATTTCGCTCTGGGATGTGACTGACGTTTGGATGGGTCGTCATGGCATCACGGACCTGATCCCAGCGAAGAATATGCAGCACGGGGAAGGGTGATCGGTTGGTGTGGTTCGCAGGGTCTTGACTGGGTACGCCGTCGAAGACGTACTGCGGGTGAAAGTGGGCGAGCTGGTAGTCCCCGCTCTGCCCCTCAAGCTCCAGCAGCGCCTCAGCCATCCCGCAGAGATCGAGGAAGGCGTCAAAGTCATTGCTCAGTGCCGGGATGATGAGCAGACTTGTGTCGGCTTCGGGGTCATCCTCAGAGAGCAGATAGATCTCATTCATCATCTCAGCCAGAATCCCAGGTGCATCCATGGCTCTGCTCTCACAGATGCGAATTCTGCCAGCCTCCAGTGGCGCCCTGGCGAAGGGGCAGAGATCGAGTCCGATCACCACACGCTCTATCCATGTTCGGACTTCTTCGACTGCACCCATCAATAGACGGTAACATTGTCGCATGGCGAGACTAGACAGACTCCAGTACCTGATCCGTCTGGGCTACGACGGGAGCCGCTTCTTTGGTGTGCCCAACCAGCCTGGAAACCCAACAGTGTCGGTGGCACTGCGTGCCAGGCTCGAGGAGGCTGCGGGTCAGCGTGCGGGAGCGCTCAACTTTACTGCTCGAACTGACCGGGGTGTCCATGCTGTGGAGAATCTCGCGACCTGCTGGTTCTTACCTCCCTTTGATGCGGAAGCCTTTGAGGCTGCAGTGTCTCTCGATCGCCCGGACGGACTCGAGGGTGTCGTTGCCGAGCCCACGGGCTTTCATACTCACGCGCGGAACGTGGGCCGTGGAAAGTGGTATCGCTACCGCCTGCGCATCGACGGAGAGCAAGATCCGCGTGCCTGGATACTCGAGCGACCGGTCGACATCAATGCCATGGTATCCATGGCCCATGCACTGGTGGGTACCCATGACTACACCGCGTATTGCTTCAAGCCTTCATCTCCGAATACCGTCAAGAACGTCTCTCGTGTGGATGTCAGCGCTGATGCCGGCGTGATCACCATCGACATCGAGGGGGACAGCTTCTTGCGTCAGATGGTCCGAAAGATGGTGTCGGTTATTGTGGCTGTCGGAGAAGGGAGCTTTGAGCAGTACCATGCGGAGGAGCTTTTGTATCAGCGAGTATCTCGCGGTACGCCGCCGTCGGCACCACCCCAAGGACTGACGCTGATGGCCATTCGTCGTGCTGATGACTAAAAGCCTGGGAGTACTGCATCCCGCCGTCTGCACAAGTACTGATCACCACGATAGGAGACCGAATGCCCATCATCATCATGCTTGGTTCGTCGATCTTCATCATTGCTGCGGTGAAGTATGGTCTTGTACCTGGTATTGACCGCCTGAGTGCGGCGCTGGGCTGGAGCCTCAAGGCCCGTGGCAAGGCGACCGGGTACGCGACGTCTGTGCCTGAGTTGGTGGCCTTGGTTGCTGCAGGTCTCGCGGGTGTCTGGGAGGCGGGCCTGTGGAATATTGCCTCATCCAACCTTATTAATCTTGGCCTCGCCACTTCAGCTCTTCTGTATGCAAAGCGTGCGCGCGGCGTCTTTAATCGCCGCTTCTCGAGAGAGATAGTCTTCACGCTGGTCGGTATTCTGGCGCCCCTGACTCTGATGGCTGCAGGCTTGGATACGGAGTTTGCTGTGATTCCGGTGCTCTTGACCCTCTTCGTCGCCTACCTGGTGCTGGATAAGGGTGATGGGGAGCTCCCTGAAGGGCAGGATGCGACTCCAGACAGCTCTCCGATGGCTGGCCTCGCCATTATCGCTGTTTCACTGGCATTGATTGTGGTGGCGGGAGACTTTTTGGGTAGCTCTACACGGGAAGTTGTTGAGGTCATGGGCATACCCGCTGTTGTGGCGGGCTGCATTCTCGGTGTGGTCACCTCACTGCCTGAGGCCGTCACCTTCTTTACGGTGTTCTCCACCAAGCGTGCGGCTGGGTGTACGGATCCGCTCGCCCAGGTTCAGGAGCTGCTGGACAACTTGGCTGCATCGAACATGTCCAATTCGGGCCTTATCTACCCGGTAGGTCTCATGATCTATCTGCTAGGAACTGGGCTCATCTGATCAGTGACTCCCGCCTGAGTGAGGCGGGTGGCTGGCGACGACTGGCTAGTAGTGCGGCGGTACTTGTTCTTCAGGTGGCGCCTCGGGACCGAGAGTCTCCTTTAGCTGCTCGCTCACGGTCTTGAGCTGAGCCCTGAGGCTCGCGATCTCGTTGGCCTGATCACGCAGAACCTCGTCGAGCTGACGGACTGTCTCGTCTTGGAAGGCGTAGCGGACCTCGAGGTCATCGAGTCTTGCTGAGAGTGTCTTGTCTTCCATTCTTATTTACCGCTCCCATCGACATCTTCGTACACTGATGAGAATGAGATGTCGTATGGCATCTTGATGGTCACATTTGCGGGTGAGCCCACCTCAGCGGCCAGCCATGAGCCATCGAATCGCACGGTCTCAGTCACGATGGATTCACACATATCGTCCATGGCGTCGTGCCCCATCTTCACCTCGATCTCTGGGATGATGCCCTCGTCGAGGATGATGCCGTTCCAGCAGAGTTCCCAGGAGTGATCTGTACAGCCACCCGAGTAGGTAACGACGACCTCAAGGACCTCTCCGACGAATGAAGCCCCTTCGATGGTGAATGGGTCAGGGACGGTCGTAAAGCATTCTCCGAAGGGGGAGAAGTCAGCGTCCGCATCGGCGTCCGCATCGGCATCGGCGTCCGCATCGGCATCGGCGTCCGCATCGGCATCGGCGTCCGCATCGGCATCGGCGTCCGCATCGGCATCGGCG
>Ga0315315_10000438_pt1 | contig 34509 bp, 46 predicted proteins | sample M140m3416metaG_FD_203699 | JGI IMG/M metagenome (GOLD analysis project Ga0315315, IMG submission 203699) | Ammonia-oxidizing marine archaeal communities from Monterey Bay, California, United States - M1 40m 3416 | ecosystem: Environmental > Aquatic > Marine > Intertidal zone | place: USA...
TAGCAATACCTTCATCATTGTATGCTGGTCAAACTTATAATGAGATGGACGATAAGAATAAGAATGTTGGCGTTGCAGCTATATCAGGTGTAACTCAGATGGCATTAGATATGCTGGGTCTTAGATATATTATGAAGTCTCCTATAGCTAGTAAAGAGTTATTTCAAAAAGCTTATAAAGAACTAGTGAATAAAGGTATGGCTCCAGCTCAAGCTAGACAAGAAATAGGTAGAGCAACAAGAGTATCTTTAGCTAAGTTTGCAGGTGATGCAGCTAATGAAGCATCTAAGCAGTTAGCTGCTAAACAAGTATTCATAGACTTAATTAAGAGACAAGCTAAATCTGGTACTATGGAAAGTGTTACTGAAGGACTACAAGAAGCTACAGCTTATCTTGCAGCACACCATAAAGATATTGGTGAAGGTGTAATAAACATGGAAGAGCTAGTCTCTCGTACTACAGAAGGTATGGTTGCAGGCGCCGTGTTAGGTGGTGGTATAGCAACAATGGGTGGTGTACAGAACTATGCTGGCTGGACTGATGTTAAGTATAGATTAGCACCTGCTCATGAGAAAGATTTATCTACTGCTTCTATGTTATCAGAGTTAGAAGCTAAGTCTAAAGAAGGAATGAAGTCTAATGAAGAGAATGCTGCTGACGCATCTGTAAGGCATGAGGCGTACAAGAGAGCTGGCGGATTTGATACTTTATATAGTGAACCTGAACATATTATGGTTAGGACTGATGAAGAGATAGATCGTCGTAAAAAGCAAGGTATCGTCGACGAAGCTAAGGAAAGGTTTATGAATCCTCTAGGATTATTCCAAGGTTCTGTTCCTAATGCTATAAGTAATTCTGATGCTATACAGTATAGATCATTAAGAAGGTTAAGAGACTTAATTGGTGGTGTACTACAAAGAGTATACGATGGTGAAAACTTTATGTCAACTAAGCATCATGCTGTTGCTATATATAAGAATATGGTTGCTCCAGATAAAATGTTCTTTAAAGAAATGGGAGAAACTGGTAGACTTAATATGAAAGCAAGAGAAAGAGCTAGTCATAATCTAATAAACTTTGCTAAGAAGTATGCTGGAAATAGTAAGGTTCCTCGATCTGAAGAGGAGATAGATAAGCATTATGAGAAGACTGTACCTAAAGAATTACCTAATAGAACTAATTTAATAAAGCATGCTAAGCTTATAGAATTACTTTCTAATAAACTACATAGGGATCAGGTAGGTGCCGGTGCTAGTATGGGATATCTTTCTAATTATTTATTTAGATTTAAAGCTCCGAATAAGCGTGCCATATATAAAGATAAAGCAGAGTTTCAGAAGTTACTTCAAGAAGAATATAACTATACTCCTGATGCAGCTAAGAAAAGTACTGATGAGTTAATAGATAATCATGAAGTATATGATCTAGACTCTGCAACGTTTAGTGTTACTAACCAAGGTATTGTACCTTCTGCTCATAGAAAGAGATCATTAAACCTATCAGAGAATCCTAAGTTTGATAAGTTTATGGATCAAGATATATACAATAATATTAGTCAATCAGCTAAACAAGCTGCTAGATTTATAGGACATCGTAAGTTTATAGGTGAGAACTCTAAGATTATAAATACTTTACTTCATGAAGCTGAATACTTAGATGGTGCTCCTAGAGAGAAAGTAAATAAGATAGCTCGGCTAGTTAAAGATATACTTGATTCAGATTCTGGTAACTATAACAGACCTACCACAGAGATGGGTAAGAAACTTATGAGGTTGCAAAGAAACTTCTTAACACTAAGTACCTTTGCATCACTACCATTAGCTGCTATATCATCTTCAGTTGAGTTAGGTCTTGTAACTAAAGGCTTGACAGCTGATGAAATATTTAGTACTAAGAAAGGTAAAGATGGACAGCACTTAGGATTAAGAGGTATAGGTAGAGAGTTAGGTAAATCTATATGGGATGGAACTAAAGAGATAGCAGACTTAGGTACTCAAAGATCTTCTGATGATATATTCTCTTGGGGTCAGCAAAGACTTCGAGAGTTAGGTCTATATGATTGGTCAGTTGGTGCGGCTACAGTTACAGGTGTTACTGAAACTAATGCAGCACAACAGATGTACTTCGAAGCTTTCTTTAAATGGAATGGTTTAACTGGTATTACTAACTTACCTAGAGCTATGAGAGCTTCTTTATTCGGAGACTTCTTATATAATAGAGTAGAAGAAATACATTTACATCGTCAAAGTGGAGACCCTAAGACAAGATCTGTACAAGAAGCTGAGCAACAACTACGTGATTTAGGTGTTCGTATAAGCGGAGACAATAATATTGTTGATCTAATGTTTGATTCAGATCTAATAGCTACTGGTAAAGACTTAACATCTCTTAATCCTACTGGAGAAGGAACTATATCTACTAAGTTGACAGGAAATAATCCACTGGTAATTGATCGTGTTAAGTTTAAAGAAGAAATGCTAGGTAAGCAAGTACAAGAAGCTACCTTTAATTTTATTAGAGATGCTGTTGCATTACCTGATGCTGCCAACAGACCATTGTTCTATCAAGATCCTCGGTTTGCTTTGTTCTTTCAGTTTCAAGGTTTTATAGCTACATTTACAGCTAACCATATACCTAAGTTATGGGGTGAGTACATTAAACGAGGTACTCCAGCATTAAAGTATAATGCATTTGCTACTATGTCAACTATGATTATGCTTAGCTTTGCTTCACAGTATCTTAAAGATCTACTTAAATACGGAGAGTCTACTCCTTACTTAGATGATGCTGAGTATTATCAGAGAGGTATAAGATCTTCTGGATTATTAGGTACAAGTGAAAGGATTATAGATCAGTTCATGCCTTTGTACGATTATAGATCTGGATCAGGTCCTAGTGCTTGGGTGTTTGATACAACAACAAGTGAGGCTCCTGCTTTAGGCTATGCTAAAAGAACATTAGGTGCTATGCGCAAATTCTCTGAAGGTGATGTAGGAGAATCAGTAAGACTAGGTACTAAGCTACTTCCTGTTGTTGCACCGTTTAATCAGATCGGTAATCAATGGGGTAAATTCGCAGATAGATGGAACTTTAACAATAGTGGAATAGAATAATGTCAAAATTTAATCGTGGATCCAGGTCGACCCGTTCTCAACCAATAGCGAGAGGTGGAGATGCTGAAAAAGCATTAAGAGATAAAACAGCTAGAGCATTTGTAGGCGAACAGTTAAGCCAACAAGATCCTGAAGTAAGAGCTTTCTTTGAGAGTATTATAGATATAACTCCTGAAGAGATAGAACAAGCTCAAGTAGAAGGTGCTAATATAGATAAGAACCTTAGAGGAGATACCTTTACTGGTACTCCTGATGTAAGGTTCACTGACGAAGATGTGAATGAAGGTGTAGTTCCAGATGAGCTATACCGACCAAGTCTAAGGGAGCGTCGAGCAGCTTCAAAAGCTGGACAGACTCCTAACTATCAGTTAAGACGTCCAGAAGAAAAGCCTACTAAGAGTAGATACTTTGCTGGTAAGGAGTTTAAGAGTGCTTCTAGTTACGATGGTGGTTTAACGAATCGTCTTAAGAAAGGATTAATTAATATACACACTAATGGATTGTTTAGACTAGGTACTAATCCAGTAGGTCAGACATATCCTGATGCTGCTAAGGTTGGTAAAGGTACTAACATTGATGGCGTGTATACTCCACCACCGCAACAGTCAGTTAGTCCTAAGATACAGCAGGCTGCAGTACAAGAGCAAACTGGAAGTAATAAGTCTGGTGACTATGATCTTAAGTTAGTTAGAGCTATCATGAAAGGTGGAGGTCTAGCTTACAATAAAGATGTAGCTGAAGGATCTCATATGCCTTCACAAGACTACGATAGAGTAGCTTTACTTGTAACTGAGAATGCTATTGCTGATAGAACCTATTTAGCTGTAGATGATTTTGAAGTTGATCCTATTACTGGTGAGAAAATAACTGATGAGACTAGAGAAAAGATGCTCGCATCAGAACAAGTAGCTGCAGAAGAGAAGCGTTTAACAGAAGGTGTTTCAATTACTATGGCTGCAGGTAATGGAGCTTTAGGTAATCAGATACACCAAGAGTGGTTACGTCTTAATCCTGATCTTGAAAAGACTAAACTAACTAGAGAAGAAGCAGAGACATTAGGTTCAGGTTATAAAGAACTATATGCTAATCTAAATCCTGACATACTACAACGTTTTGAGACTAAGTTTGAACAAACAGAGTTTAGACTACTTGATAGCGCTGTACCTGATCTTATAGCAGGTCAGTCTATACGTCAAGCACTATTCCCTAAGCAGGTTATAAAACCACTAACAGCTCCTATGTTCTCTGGTACTATTAGTGAAGGAGATATGGCTAACTTTACTAAGGTAGTATTAGGTCCTGTAGGTGAGAAGCAAGTAAAAGAAATACTTAAAGCATTTAAAAACTTAGGATCTGTTGGTCATGTAGTTGATAAACGTAGGAATAAGATACTTCTTTCAACATTACTTAGACACTTAAATAATAATGATGTTATGTCTTGGGAAGCTGAGATACATGGTATGGGTGAGACTAAAAATAAAGAGTATCTTGCTAAAGAGAAGTTTGATACTAGACAGATGCTTTTAGATGGTTATGTATACAACGATGAGATAGGTTATTACACACACCCTAATGAGAGTTATCCTGATATACATCCAAGCTATATGTATAATGCTAGTGAGGTTATGAACAACTCATTAGATAGTTATGCGCAACAAGTTCATGCTATACAAGCAGCAAGGAATCAAATAAGTTATTTAACATTTGCTGCCTTAGGGTATAACCAACGTCTTATACCTCAGCAAACTCACTTTAATCCTGTTACATCTAAAGTAACTAGGTATGTAACTAGAGCTGCTAGACCTGACGTAATAAAACCTGCGTCTATAGAAGAGAATAACTTACGACAGATGTATGCAGCTATATTAGTTGATGGTACAGCTAAGAAACTAGATAGAGTAAGAGAAGAGAAGCTAAGAGCAGCAACTCCAAAGTTAAGAGAGTGGGGTAATATATTAAGAGAGCTACAGCAAGTAAGTGATAGCGACTACGAAATGGTTGCTGATGCTATAGCTAATAAGATACCTCTCAATGATCCTGCGTGGCCTGTTGATGCAGCTAATAGAGTTGCTGGTAGTCTTCAGTTAGATCCACAACAGCATGGTGAACTCATGGCTGCTATTAAAGCTAAAGGTGGCTTTGAAGGTTTAGTATACATAGATGGTTTAATAGACTTTGCTAACTACATGGATGCAAGGACAGCTGGTAAGAACTTTACTACATTCTTTAATGCTTATCCTGATGGTATCACTAATGGTATTGCATCTAATGCTGTACAGATGGGTCATAGACAGACAGCTAAACGTACTGGTATCATAAGAGAGAATGATGTAGGTGATTTACTTGATGACGGCGATATTAGAGATGCTGTTGCTAGAACTTCTCTTGCATCTATAGGTGACGGCTGGAATAATATTAAACAAGATAGTGAAGAAGGTATCACCATGACTTCACACTTGAACACAGTAGCTAATGAACTATATGGTTTTAAAGACTTAAATAAAAGTACTACCATGGTTTATGGTTATGGTATGGAGTTGCAGAGTTTCTGGATTAAGTTTAGAGATGTTCTTAACTTAAAGTTAGAATATGATAACCCACAGTTGCAGCACGCATATGAATATCTAATGAGTGAAGCAGCTTTTGATAATGATTTAGATGCTTTATCTATGACTTTAAATGAGAAGTATTCTATATCACTTGAAGACACTATGTCTACTGATGCGATACAATCAAGACGATTAGTACGTGCAGCTGCTGGTATGCATATAGCGTTAGACGAGAACTTTAGAATTGACTTGCCACTAGGTAAAGGTGCTTATGGTAGGTATGTATCTGAAGGTCAAGCTACTGCTGATGTAACTACATTTAATATATATGAACCAGAAGGTTATGATGCTGAAGGTAACGTACTTCCTGATCCAGAAACTGGTAAGCCTAGACTTAAGAAGCAGGCTAGAAAATCAGTACACTATAAGAGACGTATGACTGCAGCTGCTGCTAAACCTGCTGGAGGTGGTAAGATCTTTGGTAAGTATGCTTATGGTGGTGCTTTACCTGGACCTATACAAGCGCTTGACGCTGTTACAATTGTAAAGACTGCAACAGGTAAATCATGGAACGATATATCTAATGCAGGTGGTGGTAACCCTTACATGTTTAGTATATATGATGCTGTTAAAGTAACTGCAGGTAATATGCACGTAGTATTAGATGAGATAAATAATAACTGGTTTAACGAGTCTATGAAGTACTCTTATCTACAAGCTATGAGAGATGCTACTGTGGCTAACATGAAAAAGTTTAGACAGAACAAAGCTAAAGTTCTTAAAGAGATGGGTGATCAACCTATACCTATAATTAAAGCTGGATACATGCATCAGGTACTACAACCTACAGAGTTTTATCTTCAGAAGAATGGTGAGCCGGCACCTAACTTTGCTAAGTCACCATTAACTCAACAGTTAAGTAAGATGGCTGCTAAACCTGAAGGTAAAGTAGATACGAAAACTGGAAGAGTTATAACTACAGATAGTCAAGCGTTCTACAATCAAGCAAGAGACTTTGCTAGAGGAATGTATGCTGCTCTTAAAAAAGTAGGATTTGATTATCGTATTAATGAAGAAAACTACGCTCTTCCAGAATTAGAACAGTTTGCAGCTCAAACAACTTACAGACAATATTATGCTTTTGTTGAAGAGTTCTACAGACTATTAGACTTTGAGAGCCGTATGAACAAGATGATAGCTAAGACAAATGCTAATAAGAAATTGTTAGCTGAAGAGCTAAAGAAGAATGGTCATAAGTCAAGAAGTGGACGTATGGTACCTAGACAATACGAACTTTAAAAAAAAATAACCCCGATAGAAATCCACATGGAAATCTATTGGGGTTTTTTATTTAAAGTAATCCGTTCTTAGCGTATAGTTCTTTTATACCTCTTTCAGCTTCTTTCTTTTTCATAGTCGCATCTTCTTCTGATACACCTGCTTCTAAGTTTAGCTTATAAGTTATGTCTAGCATTATGTCATTAATTCTAGGTGTATACAATGCATCAGTTGGTATTTCAGGATACTCTTCCTGTAGTTCTACATCATCTACATCTACTCCTCGTAACGCTAAGTAATTATAATTTATTCTTTCTCCTTCTGTTGTGGACATATTAACCTCCTTTTATGCGAAGAAATAATCAGAATCTTCTATGCCATTTATACTTAGGCTGCCTAACTCTGGTTGTTCAACGTCTATTTCTTCTTTATCTGTTATTATCTGTTCTTCTATATAGTTGTAGAAGTTATCTACATCGTACATATCTATGAACTTACGTTTAGTGTGAGCAAGTAATAGCTCTACATCACAAGCATGCGTTGAAAAACTATCGTGCACAGCGCCAAACTCTCCATTCCAATCGTCTATTACGAGTGCCATATGACTAGCGTCCATAGAGTGAACAAAGTTAGGTGATATTCCTGTCATAAATCCTCTTATACTAGGAAGTTTAGTTGCTACTTGGGCACAGTGTTGTACAACGCCACGTTTATTGTACGTAGTGTATCCACTTATAGTACCTTTAGCTTTACGCTTTTGCATTTGAAAATTAGTATACTCTACTGGAAACCCTGATGGAGTTGTCCAGCATAGCTTATCTTTACCATTACCGTATACTAATTTAGATTCATATGAGTTTATAAATTGAACTAGCTTACTCAACTCTTCTAGTTCCTCATCTGTCTTATCTTTCTTTATATAAAGTTCTTTCTGTCTGGCGATAACATCTGAATATTCTTTACCTGCTATCTCTCCCTCTGGAGAAAACTTTACATACTTTCCTATCTCAAATAGAGCTAGCTTCTGTAAGTATGACATAGTACTTAGTGGTCCTGGACATACTTTGTCTATTGCTTTGATTAGAATCTTAGCAAACTTGTTACAGTCATCTTGTGTAATACCATATATAGTATGGTAGTCTTCTACTTTAGAATCAAAGAACATGTTCTCTGCAATCTTACTAGCACCTGCAGAATACGCTCTTGTCATTGATCCGCGTTTAGTTATACCCTTACGTATATGTTTCATAGGCATAGAGTTTAGTATGCTTTTTAATCTATCATCTTCAGTAAGCTTAATTAACTCTTTAGCTGCCTGCACGTAGAAATCTTTTTGTATTACAGTAGGTATTAATCCAACAAGATCGCCTGTCTGAGTATCCTTAGACATAGATCCTAAGTGCTGCCAACCGTTGTTGCTACCGTCGATAGGTATAGGTAAATGTGACATGTGTAGTCTATGATCTTTCTTAGCTTCATGGTAGTCGTACCATTCAACACAACACGCTAAGAATGATACAGTCTTTTCGCATTGTACAAAAGAAGTAGTACGTCCTAATTCAACTATCCAATCCATGTTATTGTTTACCCAGTTAACTCTATCTTCTAAAGTCATTTTATCTACAGATATATCTTCTAGTCCTTCTGATTTAAGATAACCTTTATAGTCTTGCTCAGTCCACTCAGGTATCTCGTCTATCTTGTAGCTTTCGTTATAGCTGACAGCTGTATGCACTGCTAACCAGAATAAACCACTATCTGTCATTGGCTTACCTCTAGCAAACTTCAACATACCTCTAGATAAATCAGATCCTTGAAAGTTTAAGAAGGGTTCTATGTAATAGATTCTACCACGATAATCTGCATCTACGTATTGGTAAAACACATCATGATCCTTTAGTAGCTTAGCCTTAGATGTAATGAACTTCCATTCCATAACTTTACTACGTCGTTTCATTTCTTTTACATCGTTATTCTCATAAGGTTCTTCGCGTAAGAACGTACTCTTGCTATTAAGTAATGCGTCATATACTTTTCTATTTATACGCCAGCCAGTTTTCTGTAGCTTATTCATAGCATTTATATATGGTTGCTTTAGATCTAAGTGATCGTCCTTTAACTTATTCTTAATAACTAAGTGTCTATCGTTTTGTACCATAGAAGTTATAGACTTAGGTATTGTAGTCCTAGTAGCAGTTAGATTTATTCTTGTAGTTGCTTCATGTAGATCAGCAAGCTCTATCCACTTAGGTGTAGCAGATATTATATGGCTGCTATCCCTTATTCTTGGATAGTACAGGTCTATAAAACCACAGTTATAAAATCCTTCTACAAATAAATCACCTAGTCTTAACTCCATAGACCAAGGTAACTTATCTCGTTTTAGTAGTCTATGTATGTGTTGACCTATTTTAAATGATGTATTAGTTAACTGTGCTGTACCTGCAGGGCTATCACTTGTATCTTTAGTAAATAATATTTGTATAGTCTGCAGTGCGGAGTTAACAAATATATCCATGTCTTCTTTATAATTTTTATGTAACTTTAATAATACCCCACCAGAGTTAGCTTTTGGATTGTTTATATTTATCCCATCCACTTTCTCTAAGAGGTAGTTGGTTACCTGATCTATAGGTTTTGACATCAAGTCCTCTTTCTTTTAAAAATTGTAGCGCGTAGCTATCATACGTCTCGTCGTATACTACTCTAATAATCCCTGCTTGTAGTATAAGTTTAGCACACTCAATGCAAGGCGAGTGTGTAGTATATATTGTAGCTCCTTCAGAGCTGCCACCTGTTTTAGCTAACTTCATAAGTGCATTAGCTTCTGAGTGGATAACCTCAGGCCTAGTCATACCATCAGAGTGTCTTGTATGATTACACATACCTGTCGGCATACCGTTAAACCCTTGTGAAAGCACCTGTCCATTACGGACTATGATGCTTCCAACTTTTATATCGTCATCGAACGATAGCTGACTAAACACGTGAGCTACCGTTAAATATATTTTATCATAACGCTCCTGTTTGGAATTCGAATTCATCTTTCACCTTACTTAATCTAGTTGTATTTATATTGTACACTGCAGCACCTGCATTACCAGTCAGTCCTGTAAATCTAGATTTCAGTACTCTAAACCGTATGGTGTTACGGTCTGTAGGATCATCAGCTACTAAGTTTCTAGCAAAACTAATTATATCAAATGATATTTGTTTGATAGAACCTGAACCTTTAATGTCATCGATAGAAGCAAACTTACCTTCTTCGAATGATGAAGCTCCTGATTGAGATTTACGTAGGTGAGATATTAATCCAAGCCATACATTATGTTTCTTTACTATCTTAAGTAAGTCAGACATCATTTTATCTATAGCTTCGTTACCTGATAAACCTTCTGTACCTTCTGATACAGCAATAGTAATATGATCTAGCACTAGATACTTACATCCCATCAGAGCCATATACTCTATCTTATCAGTAAGACTTGAATCACCTACAGATCCTTGATGATCTAACAATACGAGTCTATCATCACCAAATACAGCATCGAATCCGATTCTTAGCTGGTGGTCAGTAAGAGGAGGTGGATCCATTACAGGTCTTTGCAGCTGCATTGATATAAACTTCTCTGCTGTATCACCTACTGATTCTTCGAGAGATATAAGACCTATCTTATCGTCAGTCTTTTCTAGTAAATCAAGTACAATCTCTTTAATTACAGTTGATTTACCTGAGCCTGTACCTGAGGTGAACAAAGTAATCTCACCTTGTCTAATACCTTTAACTTTATCGTTAATTCCATCTAAACAATTAGGATACGGTATAGATTCGGTAGCTTGCCTTGCTTTAAACTCAGCCCATATATCATCACCTACCATTATACCTGCAGGAGACCATGTCTGTGCATCCCAGATGGCCTGTAGTATGGCTTGATGCCCGTACTTACGTAGTGATTCACAAGGATCTTTACCTCTAAGAGAGGCTATCTTAACCTTCCCAGCACCGATAATTTTAGCACATGATTCAAGTGATTTCTTACCAGCTTCATCATTGTCTAGCATAAGTATTACGCTCTCAAATCCATTAACCCAATCACGTTGATCTAGTAATGCGCGTGTACCTGTTGCAGATGGTAATGAAACCACAGGAAATATTTTACCTTTATATTGTTTTGAAAACGCTTCTGCTACAGCCATACAATCTAGCTCGCCTTCAGTTATAACGAGTGTTTTACTACCTATAGCTTGTGACTGCCCGAACAGTTCTGTCTTCTTAAAATCTCCATGAGTTCTAAAGTCTTTAGGAAGTATTCTTTCTTTATAAGCTACTACAGCTCCGTTCTTAGTATAAGGGTAGAAATGTGAAGCGGGTTTACCATTACAATCTACAGACATCTTTACATTAAAGTAGTCTACAACTTCTTTTGATATACCTCTAGAAGATATAGGATAGCTTTTGTAACTATCTATATTCTCTATAAACGTAAACCCTGAATCATTATCTTCCTCTATTATATCCTTCATATTACCTTCTTTCTTTTTAGTTGAGTATTGGCATGAGAAGCAATAAGCTCCGTCATCATATATAGTGTACGCGTCCGATGAGTTGCAGTGCGGACATGCTGTTTGTACATAAGCCATTTAATTCCATCTTTCTTCTCTGTGTAATCTTCTTACTCGTCTTTCTTTAGACGCCTTAAGTTTATTACTAATCCTCTTTTGTTTCTTTGATTTAATATTATTATATTCTTCAAGCTCCGTTATGGGAGGTAACTCTAATCCTGAGAAACTCTTCTCCCTTGCTAACGATTTCTTTGTGTAGTTCGACATAGTATACCTTGTTATCATTAAACTCTTCAAAGATACCTTGATACGTATCTAAGATAGGTTTTATTACGTTATCAATATCGGCTCCTCTATTAGATAAGCCGGCGTTTACAATGAATGAGACCGGATCAGTCTTGAATGGCCAATCCGTTCCCATTAAGTCATCGCGTATCTCATTCTGATACGCAACATATTCAGGACTTTTGAATGTCCTCTTGCCCCTCGCTCCGAACATCTTGTTCGCAGACAGAGGCTTCGTCTTGAATCTGTTGTCTAATGTCGTCATATTCCTTCCATGATTTTAGCATAGTTAATAGCCTTTTAGTTATACCTGGATCACCTGCTTTATGATCTAGCCACGCCTTTTCTACGTGTTTATAGCGATCTCCCATAGGTATTCCATTAAGTATCTTAGTAGCTTTAACTTTACCTATACCTTTAATGCCAGGAATGTTATCACTTGTATCACCTATTAAGCACTGCATATGTAAATTAAAGTCCGCTTCATCATCATCGACAAAGCTATGTTCTTTCTTGTTAAAGTTATAATGGTTACCTGGTATTTGAAGCAGGTCTTTATCTATGCCTACTATGAAGTAAGGTTTTTCTAGTTCTCTAGCTTCATAAGCCCATATAGCTACTAAGTCATCTGCTTCCATACCGTGAGCTTCAACAGCATCCCATTTAGAAGTCATATGTGCATGACCATATTTTAAGGCTTCTTTTAGATCTTCATCTAGTTCTTTACGATTAGCCTTATATTCTTTATATAAGTCTTTACGAAAGTTACCTTGACCTTTGACAGCTACACGAAGATCACCCATCATACAGGTAGCTTCTATTTCTGTCATTAGCTTATCAATATTCTTTCGTATATCGTTCTTCTTCTTTGACACACACGCAGATCTAAAGTATATAGAGTCTGCGTCGACTAAGACTATAGAGTCAGTCGAAATGTCGTCGTGTTTAGTGGATGTCTGCATAAGATTTTCCTTTCATATAATCACCACCGTTCATACAATTAATTCCAAACCATTTAGGTGCTTCAGTAAATGCATCTTGTAATATTTTACCTACCTTATCTGCATCATCAGGATGCGATGTAAATGCTAGCTCGTCATGATAGAATAGTCGGGGCTTAGCTCTTAATCCTTGCCTATCAACCTCACTCATAGCATAGGAAAGTGCAGCCTTACAACTTATACCTTCCATAGATTGTAGTAAGTAATTTAAAGTTTGATGTTCAGCTGGGCAGAATATAGGTCTACCATCTACAGCAGGGAAAGATCCCTCTCCTGTAGCGTGCTTGCTATTATGCCACGCGTAACTTAGTTTACGCTTTAGTTCAGCTAGTCCTTTAATAGACTTAGCAAAGTCGTCGCGAGCTTGTTTACCTTTAGCTGCATTTAGTTTACCAGTTAAGCTTTGACCTAGCTTAGCATCACCAGCACCAAACAAGTATGCATATAAGAAAGTCTTAGCTTTATTCCTATCTGTTCTTAATACATCTGCATTTCGTTGATGCTGATCACCGTATATAACTTCCTTCGTAAACGTTGTATTGTTTACGTAATGGCATAAACCTCTTAGTTGATTGCCTGATGAGTCAGCACCTACTAAGACTTCTCCTTCGTCCGCTTTGAATACTTCTCGAAGCTCTTTGCCCCAAGCAGCAGATACCGCAGGTAGATTAACAATAACCTCATGCCTGGCTCGAAATGTCGGTGTACCAATAGTCCACATATTGCCATGCAACCGATTATTACGAACGCACTCAAGCCAAGTACTGAGTACAGAACGACGGTTTCGTAATGTATAGTAATCATCTATCATTTCTCCTATTTTACCCATCTTATGTAAAGATGTAGATGTTAACTTAGGACCAGTCGTTACCCACTGGAATCCTACTTTCTTCTTTTGATACTCATCTGGAACCCAGCCTTGTGTAATTAGCCAGTCTTTAACTAGATCCATAGATCCTAGTGTAACATCTTCTACTCTAAATCTTTGGAATGTTTCTCCGGCTGGCATAAGATGTGTATCAGTAGCCATTACTTCTTTGTCGAAGTATTCACGTAGCATTCTTATAGTAGTTGTCGTATACTCTCCGTTCTTCTTAAACTTAGGAGTTTTAGGTTCTTTATCTATGAATATCTTTCTAGTGCCTAGTTGAGGTTCTATTTCGTATTCAATCTCGTTCATACGAATAGTCATACGTTTTACAGAACTTTTAGCTTTCTCTATATCAAAGTTCCAGCCATCTGTTCTGCAACGAGCGTTGAATTTAGCAGCATCTAATTCTACTGATAAACCCTTTGCTATCAATGGGTTACGTTCATTAATTAATCTAAATTCTTCTAGTAATTTATCATAAACTTTAGCATTTAGTTCAACATCTTGGACACAGTATCTCATCATTTCTTTAGAGTACTCTTCCCAATTATCGAAGTCTATTTTAGAATTATTAATGTGTTCACCCCAGCCCTTTAAACCGTGCTTATGAGTACGTTTATATCGCAATGTCATACTCATTATCCATGTATCATGGCATCGCTTTGAGTTTAACTTTGTACCATACAGTTTATCTATTTGGACGTTGTCGAATCCGATGATGTTGTGCCCGACAAGTAGCGTGGCGTTTTCGAGGAGTCTGACTCCGTCAATGATGTTAGCATACCTGATACTTTCATCTGCAAACTTGTATACAGTACCTGTTTCAAGGTTCTTAGCAACAAGACAATGTATTTTTGTAGCATCGAGTCCATCCGTTTCTATGTCATAACATAACTTCATGCTATGTCCTTTCTATTTATTTTCTGTTTCTATATTATTACTACACTTAGGACATATTCTACCTTTGTCCATTAGCATACGGTTAAATTTCTTCTTACACTTTACACAAGTATATATTCTTTGTGGCTGCTGAGCAATAAAATCATACGGCGCTTCTGACATCAGCATAGAATCCTCCCCACTTACCTCTTGAGACTTGTATAATGTTTGCAAGATCTGTGTAGGATAACTGTCCGACAGGTCTGACTTCCACGATATCTCCTTCTTGCAAGGGTCTGTCATATTCTTTAACCCATTCCATGAAGACATATAAGTCAACGATGTCATGCTGTTTAACAAAGTTAAGCATCTTCGTGTTAGATATGTTGTACCATTTCTTAATAAACTTAACATCAACATTGCACCACGCTGTAAAACTTTTAGATTTATCGTCATAACTATCATATAAATTTCTGCGAGTATACTCGTTGGTTGGATCGTATACTTGCGCATCGACTCGCCAATCATTATGTGGCTGCCACTCTCCATTATCAATCTTGTACCACTCGTATATTTCACAGTCGAGATCCATAAGAAATCTTTTATGATCTCTACCACGTTTATTATACATAGCTTCTTTCTCAGCTCTATGTTTTAGAAAATCACTTGTTACTTTTATTTGTGTTGTCAACATCTGTTGTCCTTTCCGATGAATCTCTAACTGTTCTATGTACGTCTATTACTGACCTGGCGATACTTTCTATATCACCTCTATGTAACCCAATATCTTGTAGATCTCTATCGCTTAGTCCTGATAAAGTTTTTATAGTGTTATTAAGATTACGTCTACGTCTTATCATTTCTCTTATGCTAAACACTGAGTAAATCCTCCCATTTCTCTGATGATCCGAGTCTATGAGTGTAGTTCTTCATTTCAGGAAATCGCGTAACTGTAGGTCCTATACTTTGAGGTATACACTTCCATATTACATTACGTGAATGTTCAGGATATAAGGGCGCAAATATAGTAGCAAGATAGTTTGTGTCATAATATTCTCTAAGGCTATCAAACATTACTTTTGTTGCTTCATCCATATGCGGTTTATAGTCTTTCATTGAAGCAAATGTACCATAGTGTTCTACAATATGATAACCTCTAGCTTCTAGTAAAGAACCCACAGCTTCATAAGTCATTTCGTTAACATGATTATCTGCATGACCTACCTTTTCATCGTAACATGGTGTTGAAAAGTAGCATACACCTGATGGTCCTACAACTTCAGCCATCTTATCTATTATAGCTATAGCTTTAAGTGGTTCAACATGTTCTAATACCTCTAAGCATACACCTACATTAAAGCTTTCATCTTCAAATTCTAGTTCTGTAAAGTCTACATCTTGTATTAACTTAGGTTTAAAGCTAGTATTGTCAAACATCGACGGCACGTCCATCTTATTCCATTCAATACCTGTGTAGGATCTAGGCGCCATACGACTAGTCATAAGGGTTCTAGCTAGTGGCATATCTTTACCACAACCTACGTCTATGATGTCAGATGTTCTATATGCAGCACCTTTATTCATATCTTTACAGATCTTAGTCCAACGTAAACAGTGTGCTATATAGTCTCTATGTAGAAAACCTCTTGCATTTGCTTGCTCTACACTTAAATGAGTACCATCTATTTCTTTTCCTCGGGCATTCGCCATATTATTTTCCTTTCTCTTTATATTCTACTACTATACCTGTGTTCCATTTATCTGCTTCCATTTGAGCCATCCATTTCCTGTTAAATAATAGAGGTTCATCACCAGATAACTGATAATCTTTCTTTGGTTTACATACATATTCAAGTCCATCAAATGGTTCAAACATCACTGCATATTTCATTTACTTTCCTTTCTATCTAGGTCCTTGTGAACGCTTCAGTGCTGCTGCTGTAGGAGCACCCTTAGATCCAGGCTTTCTCATCTTTTCACCTGATCCTTTCTTTATTCTTTTACGTTTGGCATGTATATTATCCCATAATCCTCTCTTTCCACCCTTAGCTCCTGATTTTCTAGGTCCTGCTCCCATTGTTAATCTCCATTAAATAAGTGTTTTAATCTACCGAAGTTATTTACATGCAACGGTTCTTCCCAATCGTAAGGTTTAACTAAGTCTGGTAAGCCTAGCTTGTTAGGTCTACCTTCTTTAATTCCTACTTCTTTAGACTTGTTTGCATGTAGTACTTCGTTCCATGCTTCTTGCGGATCAACTCCTACAATCTGCATAGTACCAATAGCAATGACGCACAGATCTACAAGACCGTCAACAAACTCTTGCTTATCTTCTTGTAAATATGCATCCATTGTTTCTTGAAATTCTTCTAATAGCATACGCATACGAAGTTTTAGTAGTTCACTTTGTTTATTGAACGATGCTTCGTTAACCCACTTAGTTACACCAAATTTATTATGCATGTCTGCTATATCATTAGGCCATGAACTCATTATGAATCCTTTCTGTAATTCTTTTTATGTTTTCTTTTTCTAAATATCTTTTTAGTTTTGTCAGCTATAACCCTTAGCTTAAACCTAGGGTTATTCAAGGCTTTAGCTACAGGGTTTCGCCGTTTCATTTTACTCTTCCGCTTCTGCGGGAGGCTCTTCTATCGTCGGTGCTACGAAGGGGTTTGCCGCTTGTAACATCATCAGTACTAGTAGTACTTGAAATAGTGCCATCATATCTTTCTCCTTTTGTTATAGGTATTTTATCTACATATTTAGACCAGTCGTCTGACGGATCATCTGTAGGTATAGGACCAGGTCCCATATCATCTTTGTTATCACTCATGTTTTACTCCAAGTGCCCTCAAAGTTAACTTACATAGTTTTCTACATAATGCTGATGTCTAGGATAAACATGTAGTGAACCTACTTGCATAGTGATAGGGCCAAGAGATAATTCTTGTGCGCCAATCATTTTTCTCATATTGTTTATCTTATTTAACATCTTCATTTGTACATGTTTAAACCATGCTATGTCGTTGTTGTAGCCAAACACTGCATCTTGAGAACGCATTTGCACTACACATTCTAACTTATTATCTACAATAAAGAACTGCTGCATGTTAGTGCAAGTGAAGTCTTTACCAGCAATCATATGCATATCAGGATGTTGATAAATAAGTACAGCTTGACGTGTATATGGATCGTCTATTAGATGACGATACGCATTTATAAACTGATTACCTCTTTCTTTAGAGTATATACACCAGCCATAGTTAGAGTTAACTTCACCGTACTCGTCTGCTACATTTTCCCAGATCTGTACTTTCTTACCATATATATCAAATAATCTATACACAGATTTGTTTTCTGATTCGTACCATTGTATTTCTGCATCGATATATTCTTGATTTGGTTTACCAAACATACATGGTTGATCAGCTATAAAGGTTGCACCTCTAATCTCTACCATACCGTGTCTAATCTGGTCGTTATCTATCATATGCTTAAACTCAGTCTTTATATCTTCTACATAGTAGTTTCTATACATTAGTCATTGTCCACTTCTGAATAAACGTTTTCTTTTACAAGATCTATTTTAGGATCATATCTGCCTTCAGCAAAATTATCTAGTGCATGATCTGCTGAGTCAGCTGCTATTCTATAAGTACGTTCGATAGTTACATTAATATCAAAGTACTGTATAAAGTCATCACTTGATTCGTATTTAGCCATCTTGACTATAACCTCTCGTTATCTTTTCAAACTGTGTGAAGTCATCTTGATATTCTTTATCTCTTCTAATCTTAGCTGCATACATACAACAGTATACTGCCATGTCTATAAGAGTATCATCTAGTGCTTCGAAGTTAGTTTTCTGCTCACCTTCTGCAATGTTACGCATACGTAAATACTTAGTGTGTATCATATGTATGTAACTCTGTGCACCAAATGGAAAGTAATCATCTTCTGACCATGTACTGCCTTGGTAGTCTTTAGACTTTAAATCTTTTAAGTCTGCTGCTTCACGTAGTACATTAGAAGCTGTTATCTCTGATGCTCCTAGTGTTGTTGATATACCTAAAGCATCTGTAGTTTTAGAGTTTGATATCATGCGTAGCCCTTTCTTTGTTTTATACTCCCCTTTTAGAGAATATGATTAATAAAATTCTATAAAACAAAACACTCTTGGGTGTTTTGATCAATAGAGTTTCCTATAAGGAGAGTATACTAATATGAGTTCCCATCCAAATAGTTTAAAGAACTTAAAGCCATTCTTTGATACACAGAAGGCTCAGGCTGCTCAGAGAAACTCTGTTATTGCTAGAAAAGCTAACAAAGCTGCAAGAGAAAAGCTGAGGATTTCGGTAGAAGATTGGCAGACGTTTAAGAAAGATGTCGTTGAAGATAACGACATGACGTCTTTAGATGTTCTTAAGGTTCTTATGCATAAAGCGTTATCAGAGGACGACTTTGATACTGCTGCGGATTTAGCTAAAAGTTTAGCTGAGTTTGAGTCGCCTAAGTTGGCACGTATAGACCAGACTACTAAGGAGTTGTCGGTTGACGATATGTCAGATGATGAAATTAACGAGGCCCTGAAAGGTTTTGCAAGTGACACGGAAGACGCATAATTCTTTCTTTTTTTTGTCGGTTAGTAAAAAATAAAACCCCTAGATACCATTACGGTACCTAGGGGTTTTTTATTAGTTCTGGCAGGAGCACTAGGAATTGAACCCAGTCCTACGGATTTGGAATCCGTCGTGCTGCCGTAACACTTTGCTCCTGAATATCAGTCTTCACCTTCAGTAGGAACACCAACTAACTTAGCAAGTTCCTCTAAAGTTTCTTTACCACAACTTGATAGTCTATCAAAATCCCAATACAGATCTGTGATTAATTCTTTAATTTTACTATCCACTAGTTAAACCTTCCATATCTATTTCTGCCAATATGTATTTTCTAAACCTACGCTCATCGAACTTAGGATTATCTTTTGCTAGCACTACATGTATAAGATAATCTAGTGCTGGTCCGTTACAATGTTTATCTAGTATACGAGGAATGTCATGTGTACGTAGCCATTGAGCTATTGCGATGTAGTGCTTCTTATGCATCATATTCTTCTCCATCTTCTACCCAGCCATCATTACCTAACTCTAGTTCTAAGTCAGGTGCTACCTCGTGATCATGAGGAGATACTTTGAATGCTGCACGAGCTAATATGTCTGCTATTGTGAAGTCATCTAGTTCATCACCTTCTGGTTGTGTGATATTGAATTCATAACTATCGTCTGCTGGCTTATGGTATACGTTTAGTGTGAATTGCCAGTCTTTAAGTTCTCTATTTCTTCGAGAGCTGAATTCAATAACGTTATTATCTTGTTTATTTCCACTACCATTACGTTGTGCATCATCATTGTGCATGTAACTGCTCCTATATTTCCTGACTGTTGTTGTACTAATGGGTGAGCCATAAGATCTTTTAATGACTCAGGTGTTGCGAAGAGTTTTTGCTCTTCATATAATTCTATAGGTTTACTCTGTTGCATTCTGTAGTCCTTTCAATGCGTCTATAGTGTTATCTAATTTACTAATCATATCCTGCTTAGCTTTTGTCATACCATCGTCAAAGCCGCGACTGTAAGATGTCCATCTTGACCAGTCTTTCGTGTCGTATACGTATACATCATAATGAGTTCCGTATTTCATTGGTAGATATGAATCGTAACTTCTACGTGTACCGAAGTCTTTGAGTGAAGGACCTACACGAGAACCACGAGGCATTAGTCTTACTGTGATAACATCAGGGTCTGTGCCTTTTAACTTAGCATTTCTACGTCGTACTTCATTCCAGTATGCTGCATTCTTTCGTAAGTACACAACGTGAGGATTGTTTTTATCTGACGTGGTAAACCTGTAGCCACTATGTATGTCTCTATTTCTTGTAGTTATCCATGTCTCTGCGTTAACTAGTGCCATTTGTATTCCTTTCTATATCTTGAAGTATGTGACCTAGATCGACAAATACTTTAGCTGCTTCTTCTTTATCTAAGAGTAAGCCTCTGCCGTCGATTGAGATCACGATTGTTTGATCATTCGTATTGAATGAAACCTGTATTTGTTCTTCTATACTCACATCATGTTTCCTTTCGTTTTGTCGTGTATCTATTGATTTATATATACCCATAGTTATTTCCGGTTATCATAGTTGGATCTTATGAGATAATCTATTATGCCTACCGCTACAATGATTACTGATGCATAGCTTAACGTAAGTCCTATCATTTACTTACAGTTGCTATTTCTTCGAGCATTGATCTACGTTGTAATTCTGCAATTAATCCTTTACAGACATGATATATATGTAAGTCAGTGTCTCTAGTCTCCTCTTTCTGTTTTAAATATCTACGAAGTTTCTGTTTATACAACAATATAGTTGCCTGTGTATTCTCTATTTCGCCACATATTGACATGCAAATCCTTTCATTACAAAAAAAATGCTCTAACGATACACAAAAGGAACATAAAGTATATCGTTAGAGCGGTCTCCTTGGGTTTAAGCAGTTTATTATACACGCCAGAGGTCGTAGTGAATCTACATAGACTTTGACAACGTGAGCTATCACATGCTTAGGTGCTTAGCATTTTTTAGAAGCCTAGTTCATCTGCAGTTTTATCTGTCATTGGCTTGATTTTACTGAAGTCAGGCATATCGTCTGCAACAGTTTCTGGTTGCATTTCGAAATCAATATCGTTTGAGCCTGTATATTCTACAAGATCTACGATTTGTATCTTTGTCAATGATGTAGCAATACCTGATCTGCCCATAGCTTCGTAAGGATACTGCCATACGATAATATTGCCAGTTGAGCCATTTCCTATCTTGCGTACATCTATAACGTCAGATGCTTTTGTGCCTACAACTTCTACTTTGCCATTATCTGAACCGTCTGCACGTTTGGCTTTACGCTTGAGAGAAACAGTGTATACACCTGGTTCTTTCTCTTTGACGTTTAGGTGATTAGCCTTAAGCTCTGCTGCTTTGTCTTTATCTTTAGTCATAAGCTGAGCTTCATACTGCTCTGTGCCGAATGGGTTTACAGGTTTGTCAAGACGACACCAGTTTAATATTACGCCTTGTATTAAGTAATTTCTAGGTTTTTCCATGATATAATCCTTTATTTTGTCATGTTAGTTTGAATGCCATAGCATAATGCTACAGGTTAAAATTTACTCTTGGGTAAATTTACTTTTTGTGTCTGAAGAGATCGCGTAGTTCGTGAAGATCTATATAGTCGAACCATTGCTTTCTTTCCTGACCTAATTTTATTCTTCTTTCGCGAGAACTTATCCCTGCCAAAAGAAAAACAAAAATCATAAGTAATCCTATTGCTAATAGCATTATAAGATTCCTTTATTTCCTTGAGTAACATATCGAAGTAATCCATCATCGTCATTCTCGATATATTCCCAAGTATAATCTAATTGTTTCTGTTTGTGATCATCTGGATTATCATCACCAATATGTTCATCTGATAGTAGTTTTGTCGTACTCATGTTGTATCCTCCTATGGATGTTATGAATCTTTACTGACTATAGAGTATATCTATAGTATATTACGGACCCACACCCTATAAGGAGAGTATACCTTTGTCGGCTGTCGGTCCTGTGAAAGAATAACCCTTACGGGTTATCCTATCTTACTATTTCCTAAATACGTTATAGTTCCATCGTCATTATGGATCTGTTCATTAAATCCTCCATGATAACAACTAATAGTTCTATGCATACCTTTAGGATCTCCTTCTATTGCTACGCGTACTTCTATGTAGTCAGCACCGAATGCAGGAGAGTTACTGAATGCCTTAAGTTGACGTTTAGTCATTATAGAATTCCATGTAACCTTATTATTTCTACCAGTTACTAGAGTTGCTGATGAGTCAGGATCCTTTTCGAATTCTAGGTAGCTGACTGTTATATCGACTGCATATGCTTTTTCCATGATGTGTACCTTTCTAAGATTCATAGGCTGGGTGAGATTCTACAGACTTAAGATGATCGTTGTCGTCCCAGTTATCATCGTTATAGTCTACCATGTCCTTTTCGATAGCTCTTATAGCTATGTATACAGGTTGATCTTCAGTATCTTCTATTTGAAGACCATACTCTTTATCATTATATCCTGTAAGACTACGTATTTTATCATAGTATTCTTCAGATACATTAACAGACAATGTGCCTAATGATATACCTTTCTTGAAATCTATGATTTGCGTTTTTATCTGATATTTATTATTCATAACAGTGTTCCTTTATAAAATTAAATTAATGTATTTTAAAATTTGCTCTTGGGCAAATTTGTGATCACTAGTGTGTTATGAGAGTCTACGAGAGTGCCGTGAGTGTGATTATGTGATCTCATTGTCGGCCTATGTCCCTGCAGGACCACCACGATTCTCCCCATTCCTACCGTCTCCCAACCATCACTGCTAATACCTGCATCCAAAAGGACCCCAAAGGACACCCTCTGCCTCATCCTACGCGCTCTCGTCGCGCGTGTCGGTCCTCCCTAGCACTTATCTCCCATTTGTCGGTCCTGGAAATTTAAAAAGGCCCGACATTGCTGCCGGACCTTTGAGGGAATCCTACTTACTAGCTACTGCTTTGACCATATCAAGCTTGGATGGGTAGTAGCATTTGCTAACCTTGAGGCTAACAGTCTTGCCATCCTGCTTGAGCTTGGTGAACTCAGGGAGTTGGTACAAGCAAGCCATGAATTTGCCTTTGGTTGTACTAACTTCGACCATGTCTAGCTTCCAGCGAGGAGTAATGGTCTTCCCTGGAAATAGAGTTAAGTCCTTAACAGTGCATCTAATAATTTGATTATCCATGTGATGTTCCTTTCATGTTTGGATAAATTAATTGTATATAATAATTTGCTCTTGGGCAAATTAAAATATGGTTGATGAGCAGTTTAATGTCATGCTCAGGACAGGAGGCTATATCTCTAGCACACTCTCAGCGTAGACAGATGCTTGAGCATAAGTCATGTGAGGGTATTTAGCTAAGAGATATTTTATAGCGTCTAATTTATTCATGATGTGTTCCTTTCGATGAACAGCTTTGATTTAAATGTATATAACAGTTTGCTCTTGGGCAAACTGAGTGAAGCCGCCTATTGAGAGAAGCATGTCGGTCCTCTCTCCCTGCATATGTCGGTCTTCTAGTGCATGCCGGCTTCGATCAGAGCCTGCTTACTTGCTTTTTTCTTCTGTCTAGTCGTTTGCCCTTCAGCAAACGCTCCCGGCGCTAAAAGCCGGAGTAGGGGGTCTAATCTACAGAACCGTATTCTATCAAGAGTTATACATCCTTATTCAGTCTGTCTCAGCGTCACCCATACTCTCCTTTTAGATATTCGAGGACAACAAGGGGTACTATATATGGATAAGCAGCGTATTTCAAAAATACTAAAAGAAAAACAAAAGCGTGGGGACCTAAATAAATATAAAAATGATTTTTCAAAGTTTGCAGAAGAGCAAATTAAAATTATAACTAAAGATGCCACACAAGGCTTTGTTCCTTTTAAACTAAATGAGTGTCAGCATATAATAACAGAAAAACTAAATAAACAATTAAAAGAAACTGGAAAGGTTAGAGCTATTATACTCAAAGCTAGGCAGCAGGGTATATCAACTTACTGTGCTGGTAGGGTATTTTGGAAATCTTACTTTACTCCTTATGCTAGATCAGTTGTTATGGCCCACGACTCTGCTACATCAGATGCTTTGTTTGCGTTGTCTAAGAATTTAATTAAACAAATGTCTGGGACATTAGCCCCTAGTGAGGTACGATCAAATGCTAAAGAGATTATTATTAACAGTCCTGCAATGCCTGATAAGGACGCCACGTCATCCTATAGGTTATACACCGCCGGATCACCGGAAGCGGGGAGAGGGACAACACCTACCATAGCGCACCTCTCAGAGGTAGCTTTTTGGGGACATGATGAGAAGATCTTAGCTGGTTTGTTTCAAGGTATATCTGCAGCTGATGGTACTGAAGTTATTCTTGAGTCAACAGCTAATGGTGCACAGGGAGAGTTCTATAGATTATGGAAGGGTGCGTTAAATGGTGAGAACGAATATATGCCAATTTTTCTTCCTTGGTTTTTAACTACAGAGTATCAAAGGCAGGCCCCTGAAGGTATGGAATTAACAATAGAAGAAGATAAATTAGTAGAAGAATATGGATTAAACAATGACCAACTATATTGGAGAAGACTTAAGATTGCCGAAGGCGGAGAACTTAAGTTTCAACAAGAATACCCAGCAACAGCTGACGAAGCGTTTATTGTTAGCGGATCTAACGTGTTCAACTTGGAGCGCCTGGATGCCTTATTGCCCAGACCGCAGCAGCGAAGATCAGAATGGGACCCACATAGCAAGATGTTTGACGAACACAGAGAAGGAAACCTCTTCGTATACGACTTTCCTAAGTGGGAAGAGCCCTATGTTATAGGTGCAGACGTCTGTTTGGGTGTAGGTCAAGACTATTCTGCCTGTGTTGTTATGAATAAGCAGCGAGAAGTGGTAGCAACCTACAGAAATAACCGTATAGATCCTGCGATGTGGGGAGAATTACTGTTTTACCTAGGTAGATACTACAATAATGCACTACTAGCCGTAGAATCTAACTCTATGGGCATAGCAACTTTGCAAAAGTTGGAGTCGATGGACTATATTAACCTATATAAGCAGACAAAGATAGCAAATGTAAGCAACGATGAAGGTATTAGGCTAGGATTTAGGACTACATCAGGTACTAAACCAGCAATTATAGGAAATTTAAAGAATCTTATAGAAAATGAAGACATAATGATCCCATCAGCGCAATTAATACAAGAATTAAGAGAGTTTATATCAACAAGTACAGGTAAAACAGAGGCAGCACCCGGATGTTACGACGATTTAGTTATATCCTTAGCTATATGTGCTGAAGTTTTACGTACGCATTGGGATAGACTAACAACTAGAAACGTAAGCTTTAGCCAGAGGACAGCAGAATGGATACCAGACAACACCAAGTGGTTATAACAAATAAAATAGTAGATCAAGAAGAGGAAATATCTAACACATTAATAGATTATTTCTTTGAAGGTAGAGTACCTTCTGAGTGTGTAGGTTTATCTAAAGATATATACGCTAACCCTATGTTTAGATTAAGTTGGTACGAATGTTAGTATACTCTCCTTTTAGAACTCAAAACGTAAGGAGTGCATTATGTATTTTGTACTAGCATTGCTATGCACAGACCTAGACAGGAATTGTAGTCTGAGAGTATATCCAGACATACAATCAAGCTATGAAGCATGCTTTGAAACCAAGCAAGAGGTTAATAAAAAGCTATGGGAATTTAAACCAGAGAATGCGTCGTCACTTAAGACGTGGTGCTTTATGATACCAGAGGACACTTAATATGAAATATTTAAAACTTAAAACAGTTATGCTAACATTACTTCTTTATTTGTTTGCAGCAAGTATAGGCCTTGCAGAAGGTTGTGACAGCACAACAAATGCAAACTGTATTGAGACAAATAGTAATACTAACTCTAATGTTAACTCTAATATGACATCAGAGACTACAGTTAAGTCACCACCACCATCAGCTATGTCGCCAACTATTAATAACTCTAATTCAGATTTATGTACAGTAGGTGTGGCAGGCGCAGTGCAAACACAGATATTAGGAATTAGTGCAGGCGCTACAGTTAGAGATATGAACTGTGAGCGACTAAAGAATGCTAAGGTATTATATGATATGGGGATGAAGGTGGCTGCGGTTTCAGTGATGTGTCAAGACAAACGAATTTTCGCGAGCATGATGAACGCAGGGACTCCCTGTCCGTTCGATGGTCTCGTCGGTGGTCCAGCTAAAGAAGCATGGAATAATAATCCACATTTAATACCTGGAGCTAAAACAGGAAAGAATAAGGAGTGGTCAGATGAAGATAAGAATACTGCCAAAGGTGCTGCTGGCGTCGGTGGTTTGCTTGCTCTCCTCCTACTGCTTATCTGATGTTATATATGAAAGAACAGATAATGTAACTACGAATGGTTACAACTGGGATATGACAAGGGTTTTACCGCCAGAAGCAGGATTAAAAGTTCAAGGAATATACCACAAGTATACAATAACTAAGGATTCTAATACGGATGCTACCGTATCTATAGTTAATAAGAATACTAATGGTGTAGGTAATATCTACGAAAGACATGATAACTGGGATCAGATACCTAGCAATACAAAGTTAGGGTTTGATACTATTACACCTACATTAGGTACATCATTTGGAGACGGAAGTATATCTGTGCATGGCGATGGAGAACTAAGTAACGTTATTATTGCTTATAACTATATGTACGATACTTGTGCAATACCTTTAACAGACTCTTCTTGTCCAGGCTATGAAGATGCTCTTATGAAATATCTTCTTGATAACGGTTTAATAGATAGTGAACCAGATATTAACGATCCTTATTATGACGACTGGGTACAATTCCAGTTAGATCAGAAAGCAGAAGCTGCAGAGGAAGAAGAGTTAGAAGAAGAACAAGCTAAAGAAGAAGAAGAGGAACAAGAATTAAAAATAGAGAAAGCGCTTGCAGTAGCAGGTGCGGCTGAACAGATTGCTAATCCAACAAGACAGTTGTTAATGATGGCTCAAATGATGTCAGCAGGAACCCTAGATGGATACTATGGAGCAACAATAAACGGTGGAACTTATGAAGACACTGTTGAGTTAGAAGATGGTATCATTATAGATAATTTTAAAGCGTTGAGAAACCTTGCCCAAGATAAGGTTCATAGAACAATGGTTCGATCTCAATATGAATAAATGGAGATAACATGGATATTAAAACAATAACAGCGTTAGCGTTCTTAATGCCAGCGACTGCTGCAATGGCAGTTGACTCACCTATAAGTGGTGTAGTAGAACCTAAATGCTCTATATGGACAGAAACAGCAGGTGTATATGGACATCCACTTCCGTACAAACTAACTACTAAGCCGGCTGATGGCGGAGTCAAAGCTAGCATTCGCGTGGATATTGCGCAAGCTGACTATTATAAAACAAAGTTTACACATCCTAATAGTTTTTCATCTAGCCCTACACTGACAGATGCAGTCTCATGGACAGGAAGCACAGTAGTAGGAGCAGTAGGTGTATCTGGGATGTCAGCTTATGAAGCTGCAAAAGTAACTTACAATAATGTCACAGAGTTTAATATGACATTAGCAGGATCTACATGGTTTACTGTAGAGTCAGAAGCAAGCTATGGATCTACTAAGTCATTACCTGCGGGTAACTATACTGCGTTGATTGTAGCAGAATGTATAGCAAAGTAATATTAGCTTTATGTTTTGTTTTTTGTACCACGGCTCACGCACACGAAATGACACCGGCATATCCGCAGTTGAAATCTTCTTATATAGAAGGTGTATCATCTGCTAAAATGAAACTATTTAATAGGAGAAACGATGTTTCCTATTATCTAATAGAGGTATTTACATCAGATTTTAAACCTATTCCGTTTGCTTCATCATCTATATCTACAGTTTCATCTAAGATTATAATGGTAGGATATAATAAATCAAAGATATTTGATGTGTATATTAGATCTAGCGATATAGATCGAGCTGTATATATTTGTACACAGTCAAAACTTTTAAAGCAAACTGATCAAATTTCTTTAATAACGTCGAGGGTTTGTTCAAAAATAAAGGACAAGTAAATGAGGATATACTTACTACTTTTACTAGTCACTGTTATTTGTAGTTGTAGTTATAGTAGAACTTATGCAGACTCAATGTCTAACTCTTTGAGCTTAGCACTACCTAACTCGACTACAAGTTTCCAAGCAGATAAGTTTAGAGCTGGTGAATTAGATTGTAGTAATGCAATAGGCTCAGCAACAAACATTGAGTTTGGAGTGACTGGAATTATTCAAGGAGGTACTTCAAGTCGCCAACAAGTAGGAGATATTGGAGTGTACTCTAAGATAACGATACCGCTTGGAAAGCGGGCAAAGAATCGTATTGACTGTAATCGTCTGTACGAGCTTGAGTTACAGAAGAAGCAGTTAGAAGTTATGAAGTTACAACAAGAGATAAATCAATTAAGACAATTGTCTTTTGAAAACTAGGAGGGCACAATGGCAGAAGTAGAAATCGCTGGCGCTAAGATTAAAGGCGGCAAGATAATGCTTATACTACCGTTACTAGGTACGCTAGGCGGCGGACTATGGGGTGGCTTCGAGTTTTATAAAGACTATATGGATATGAAGGAAATTATACAGAATATAGATATAGACTCTATACAGTCCGAGAATACTCTTGTTCAAACTAAGTTAGATAAAGCTATCGACTATACGCGTGATATTAAAGATGATCTACGAGAAGACATCTTAAAACTAGAGGGCTATATCGATAAGATGGATTCTAAAGTTGAGAAGTCTGTAGATAGCGTTAGAGAAACTAAGCTATTAATAGATGCCACGTTAGAAAGTATGCTAACTGCAATGAATGAATTACAAAAAGATACCACCGCATCTCTCAGAGAAGTTGAATCTTTAAATAGAGAGACTGAGAAGGATGTGAGGAATACAATGAGAGAAACCGAAGAAAGGATTGATTCTAATATGAGGAAGTTAGAAGATAAGCTAACTGAAAGGTTACAACAAGCTTTGGATAACCCGCTCTCAGATTAAGTTTCCGCAATGTCCTCACGGCTCCGGTGGTAGTCAGCGGATAGACCACCACATAATAAGGCTAGTAGCCTGTTAGATAGATAGAACCTAGGAGGTTACTATGTCAAGATATATACAAGAGGCTGTTAAGCCTGAGAAAGAAAGTAAAGAAGAAATACGTGAAATGCCTAAAGCAGGCAAGTATTCTGTAGAAGATTTACAACCAGAGAAAACAACAACGTGGTCGAGAGGTTCCGTAAATGGCTAATGCAGGATATAAAGAAAAAGTAACTGACGAACAATTACATAATTTAATAGTATCAGGGATTGAAAATTCTACAGGTGACTGGCTTAATTCATCTGATCTTACTCAAGAAAGACAGAGATCTACATATGAATTTGCAGGTGTCCCGGATTTTCATCTCGCTCCGCAGGGTGTATCTACTATTGTTGATACATCAACGACTGAGGTTGTAGAAGCTTATACCGCTATTTTAGCAGATTTATTTCTTGCTAATGGTAAGCTTGCTCGATTTCTTCCTATGGATGATAATGCTACTGCATTTAAGAATGCACATAACGCAAGTCTAATTACTAACTATGCAATCTTTAAACAGAATAGAGGTTGGGAGTTAATTCAGACTTGGTTTAAGTCTGCTCTCCTATGGAAGAACGGCGTAGTCCGATGGGACTATATAGAAGACTTCCATTATAAAATAGAAGAGTATGATGAAATAGATCAAGACAAACTTGACTTACTTCTTGCGGACGATAATGTAGAGATCATTGGTGACCTTAATTTTGAAAACAAAATGGGAGGTGTCTCTGATCCGTTTGCCGGGCAAGATCCTAACGCAACATTAGTATACACTAACGTAAGAATTAGGAGAAAGAATAATAAGTCTAGAGTTAAAATAGACAACGTCCCACCAGAAGCATTTAGAATATCTCGTGACGCAGCAACTATAGAAGATGCTAGCTTTGTAGGTATCCAATCTGAAATGACTAGATCTGAAATTAGAAAGTATTGGCCTGAGTGGGCTGATGAGCTAAACGAAGATGAGTGGGCTGAATTAAATAACGACGAAACATGGCTAGGTGGAACCAGTTACTCTGAAGAAGTATCTTCACGTAAAATGGTTACTGGCCAAGAATATTGGAAAGGGTCTTCTGAAAGCGAAGGTGGTTACGCATTAGAAGCTAGTAGACCTGTAACAATAACAGAATGTTGGATAAACGTAGACCGAGACGGAGATGGTATAGCTGAACTAAAACATGTCATAATCGCAGGCAAACATATTTTGTTTGAAGAAGATGTTGATATAGTTCCGCTTGCATCTATTACACCTATTGATATTCCACATGAGTTTTATGGTCTGTCCATGGCAGACTTTACTCGAAGCGCAACGCTTGCATCTACAGCTATATTAAGAGGATTTGTTGAGAATACATACTTAACTAACTACTCTCCTAAGCTTGCTGATCCAAACGTTGTGGACTTCTCTGCGTTACAGAATATGAGACCTAAACAGATTATACCTACTAACGGTAATCCTAACGGTGCAGTAGCAGCAATGGCTCCAGAAGCTATGGCTCAAGGTACAGTGCCTTTACTAAATCATTTGCAAGTTATAAAAGAACAAGCAACTGGTATGAGTAAAGCTGCTCAAGGATTAAATGATGCGTTGTATATATCTGGTAACTCTGAAGCTAAAGTAGCTGCAGTACAAACTGCTAGCCAAAAGCGTATACAGCATATTGCTAGACGATTTGCTGAAACTGGAGTTAAACGTCTTATTGAAGGTGTATACCATTGTATGCGTGATTCATTAGATAAGAATATAGGTCTAGTTGATAACGGAGTATTCTATTCTATAAACCCTACAGATCTTCCGAATGATATGGAATGTGATGTCCAGTTAGATATAGGAGAAAACTCTAATCAAAACATGATTGCTAAATTAGGTAAAGTTGGTGGTGAAATACTTCCAAAACTTAACGAGCAAGGTCAAGGTATGATTGTTAAACCTACGGCACCCGCAGTACTAGCAACTAAGTTAATAGAAAACTTAGGATTAGATTCAAATGATTTCTTAGAAGATTATACAACGGAAGAATTTAAAGATAAGGCTGCTAAAGCATTAGAAGAACAATCAGCGCAAGCTAAACAAACTGCTGACTTAGAAGCTAAGAAAGCTGCTGCAGAAGCAGAGCAAGTAGCTGCTAACATAGGCTTTACACAAGCACAGACTAAAAATACATATGATGATAATGCTAAACAATTAGCAGTATCTATAGATAGACACTTCCAAGAATGGGAGAAATTAAAACTAGAAGCTGGTAAAGAAGGATTAGACTTAGGTCCGCGTCCTGATTACTCTGCTATCATAATGATGGCAAAGCAGCTAATTGGCGAAGGGCAACAACCTCAGCCGCAACAACCAGGGCCTGAGATTGGGCCTGACAATTTAGGAGCTCAATAATGGCAACAGTAACATTAACAGCCGCTGGCGTAGGCGGTACACAGTCAGGGACGATCACAACTGCAGGCGGTTCTGGCGGAGGTAAAGTCATAGTCGCAAACGACAGTGATGCACCGATAACATTTAAAGTATCTACAGCAGGATCAGTTGTTTTAACAGATCAGTACTGTGACGCTAAAAGTTTTAAACTAATTACAGGATTAAACAACGGCGCTACAACGCTAACTGTTTTATCAACACCTCACGGAACTGCAGCGCAGTCTGGAGAGATTGTTTACCTGACATTAGTAACTTAATAAAAAGTAAATGGATAAATATCGTAGAGCAGCTGAGAAGAAGCTGGGCGATAAAGTCCACCCTGATATAATTGCACAAGAAGCTTTGGATAAAGCAGAGTTTTCTTCGCGAGAACGGGAGTACTTTTTCAATAATGCTTATGGTGATCTACTTGTAGATTATTTTGTAGAGTGGTTAAAGACTGCGCCACATGAGATAAAGCACCGTGAGTTTATATATAATAGTGCGCTTGCACTTGGTGACGTTAAGTCACGATTAATACAAGCAGAGCAGTTAGGTAAAAACATACCACATATGAAGGACATGGAGGACAGCAATGCGTTTAATTGATTACGAAACATTAGTTAAAAATTGTGAAGATATTATCAATACTCTCGAGCACGACTCGATGAGATCATCTGGAAAGATGAAGATGAATTCAGATCAGCTTTTAGCTTTATACAGTTTACTACCAATCTATAAAGAAAAAGCAGCAAAGCAGAAAGCTGATACTGTAAAGGTAGTTAAAGCAAAACCTGAACCTAAAAAGAAGGAGGGTTAATAAATGGACAACGAAGAATCTCTACCCAGCACGGATGACGTTCAAGTTGATGGTCAATCTGAAAAACAACTCTTAGATGCCGTACTCGCAAATTCCGAACTTGCACAGCAAGCTGGAATAGTACCGCTACCAGAAGAAGAGATTGTCGAAGATGGCCCGGTGGAAGCAGTGGAACAAGAAGACCAAGATACTGAAGAAGCCGTTAGTGAAGATGAAGGTGAGGAAGTCGAAGTAGTTGAAGAGCAGGACTCAGATGAGGATGCCGCTGGAGAAGCCGCTACCCAAGAAGCTGAAGTTTATACAGCTGACGACTTGGACTTAGATGCACAGGTGTCTGTCAAAATAGACGGAGAAGAAACCGCAGTATCTTTTGGTGACCTACTTAAAGGTTACACAACCGAACAAAGTCTTTCTAAAAAGGGTCGTGAACTCGGAGAAGCACGCGCAGCTCTGGATGCAGAACGCCAAGAAAAACTAGAAGAACTTGATAAAGTTGTTTTAGCTTCTAGCGCAATTGTGGGCCAGACTGAACAAGCATTCGCTAAAGAATATCATGACATCGAAGCTAAAATTCAAAAAGCTAGAGATGATGGTGATACTTTTGAAGTTAACGAACTTAAAGACAAACGCGAGCAAGCCCAGCAGAAATACTGGAAAGCTCGTAATCAACGCGAAGGAATGTTAAAGGCAGCAGAACAACATAAGGAAAAAGTTGCTCAAGAAACATTTGAAAAAGAAATCAAACAGTTTCAAGAAGCAATACCTGGTTTAATACCTGACTTTAATGAATCCGTTGCAAATAAGATCCGTGATTTTGCTATTGCTGAAGGAATTAATCCTGCAGCTTTAGATAGAATTACAGATCCTGTTATTGTTAAATTTGTTGACGACTACAGGAGACTGAAACAAGGCGTCACAAAGGGAGCGGCAAAACGAAAAGCAGCCCCTGCGAAGAAAGCCTTGCCAACAAAGAAACCTGTGTCTGCTAAAAAGAAAGTCCAAAATCAAGAGTCATTAGTTAAAGCTAGAGCATTTAAACAAGATTCTAGTAAAGCTGATCAAGACGCTTATTTAAGACAACTTGCTTCTAAATCTCTAAATTTGTAACTAAGGGTTAGATACCCTAGGAGTATATCATGGCAAAGACAATCGGCTCAAGAGCCGTAGCAACCGGTCGCGGTGGTGCTGACGTAGCGTCAGGCACAAGCGATGCAATGGTCTCACAACGTGAAGACCTATCTAACTTTATCAGTATGATTACACGGGATGAAACACCATTCCTAGCATCTATTGGTAAAACAAAAGCAACAGCAATTCGTCACGAATGGCAAACAGATGCACTAGCAGCACCTGCAGATTCAAGAATCGCAGAAGGTGTTGACTATGCAGACGCTGGAACTTCAGCCTCATCTAATGAGTTCCCTGCAGGTTTCACAACTGTTGGCGGTCATCGTACACGTTTGAGCAACGTATGTCAGATTAACGGTAAAACAATTACTGTATCTGGTACACGACGAGCAATCGATCAAGCTGGTGTTGCTGATGAGTACGCATATCAACTTAAAAAGCGCGGAACAGAAATGCGACGTGACGTTGAGAGCGATCTTGTAAACACAGCTAACGTTGCTGTAACAGGAACTAATATCCGATCAATGGGTACACTTCGTTCTTGGCTATCTGCCGGTGCAGCCACTGTTCAAAGAAACGGTGTTGCAGCTGTAGCAAGTGGAGATCAAGGTGAAGGTTCAACAGTTCCTGCTGGCTCAAACCTTGAGCATGCTGGTTCATCTGTAACCGACGTAGCACTATCTCTCGCAGACATTGATGCAGTTATGCAGTCAATCTACGAAGAAGGTGGTGATGCTTCTCGCGTAATGTTGTCACCAAAGTTACGACGTGATTTCTCA
>Ga0315315_10000440_pt1 | contig 34479 bp, 30 predicted proteins | sample M140m3416metaG_FD_203699 | JGI IMG/M metagenome (GOLD analysis project Ga0315315, IMG submission 203699) | Ammonia-oxidizing marine archaeal communities from Monterey Bay, California, United States - M1 40m 3416 | ecosystem: Environmental > Aquatic > Marine > Intertidal zone | place: USA...
CGCTAATATCTTTTTTATAAGCAACACCTAGTACTAAAATTTTTGAATTTCGTAATATTTTATCTTTACTATTTAATAATTCATTCACTCTGCTAACAACATATGCTGGCATTGAGTTGTTAATTTCTTGAGCTAATTCAACAAATCTAACTGGTTTACCAATTTGGCGAGTTTTGAATGATAAATATTCTGGATCTACAGGTATACAGTGCCCCCCTACTCCAGGTCCCGGAGTAAAAGACTGAAAACCAAAGGGTTTTGTTTTTGCAGCATTGACTACTTCCCAGATATCAATTTCTAACATCTTACAAAGCATGGCTAATTCATTTATTAACGCAATGTTTACATGTCGATAAGTGTTTTCTAGAAGCTTAACCATTTCTGCTTCTCTGGTTCCTTTAACTATTACTGTTTGATCAATAATTTTTTTATAAAATGCATTAATTTTTTCGAGTGAATCCTCATTGATTCCACTAATAACTTTTGGAGTGTTTTTGAACTTCCACTCTTTATTACCTGGATCAATTCTTTCAGGTGAATAACCGACAAAGAAATCGATTCCAGCTTCTAAATTGGAGTATCTTTCAAGATTAGGAACTAAAACTTCCAATGTAGTTCCAGGATAAGTAGTTGATTCAAGAATAATTACTTGATTAGGAACTAAATTTTCACCAACAGACTTTGCAGCTGATTCAACATATGATAGATCAGGTTGATAATCAGTTAATGGTGTTGGCACACTAATAACAATGTGTTGACATTGAGATAAGAGAGCTGGATCACCTGTTGCATCGAAATTATTTAAAGCTTTTGATAACTCTTTATCTGAAATATCTTCAATTGGAGACTTTCCACTGATTATTTCCTGAACTCTATCAGAGTTAACGTCATAACCTATAACTTTTAATTCTGCATTTGCAGTTTCAACAGCTAGGGGCAAACCTACATAACCAAGACCAACAACTCCAAGGTCATACTTAAAATTACTCAATTTAACTCCTGATAAATTCTTTCCGATGTTTTACCATCCCAAAGGTCAATTCCTTCATAAATCTGAAGTTTAGTATTTAAAGAATTATTAATTTCATCAATAATGTTTTTATTAACCCCAATGACTTTATTTGTACCTAAATCTACCGTTATTGGCCTCTCGGTTTCTTCTCTCAGAGTTAAACATTTTTTATTTAAATAAGTAGTTTCTTCCTGAAGCCCACCAGAATCGGTAAGACAAAGCGATGAATTATTCACGAGACTTAAAAATTTTATATAAGGTTGAGGGTTAATGATTTTAAAACTTGAAGTATTAATATTATTTTTTTCAATAAACTTTTTTAGCCTCGGGTGAGCTGGAATAACGATATCATAATCTTTTACAAAATATTGCAGTCCATCAAATATGATTGAAAGATTATTATCGGTTAAATTTATTGGTCTATGAATAGTTAAAACAAAATATTCTTTATCAATTCCAAATTCATCTGTATCAAAACTATCTTCTGATGTTATAGCTTTATGATTTTTGACTAATGTATCAATCATAATATTTCCAACATTTGAAATTTTATGTGAGGAGATGTTCTCTTCTAAAAGATTCTGAACAGCATCTTTTGATGGTGTAAATAGTTTGTCACAAATAGAATCTACCATGATTCTATTTCTTTCTTCTGGGGCATTGAGATTCCGTGAGCGTAATCCAGCTTCGACATGATATGATTCGATTCCATTATTCTTTGCAACAACAGCTCCAGCAAGTGTGGATGTAACATCTCCAAAAACAAACAAACTTCTAGTAGTTGCACTATTTATAACATCATCTAAGTCAGAAATGATGCCACCTAATTGTTTATTCATTGAATCTACTTGAATATTTAAATTTATATCAGGTGTTCTTAATCCTATATCTCTAAAAATATCTTCTGACATGTTTTTGTCCCAATGTTGCCCTGTATGGATAAATAATACATTGTGGTTATTTTCTTCGTAATAACTTAACAAGGGAGCAACTTTAACAAAATTGGGACGTGCTCCCACAATCATTGCAGTATCATATTTTGTTTTAGTCACGTTTACTATATTAGTAGGTATTAATAATCAAATTATTAACTATTATTGAATCAGTGGAAAAAATTGTATTAAATGCTTGTGGACTAAAATCTAAAGGCGGTATAACTGTTTTAAAAAACTTAATAAAAAAAGCTGAAAATGTGGATTTTTTTTTGTTATATGACAATCATGATTTAGAAAATTACATACGCGGAGTCGAAAAATTATTTATAGAATATCCACGTTTCACCCATCCATTGTTAAATATCTTAATTAATAAAAGTAAACTTAAAAAAATTAATAGTTTTGATAAAATTATTCACCTTGGTAATTTCGGATTTAAGACAAAAAATTATTCATATACATTAATCCAAAATATATTGCCCTTAGTTAATCCTTATTCGTCTTTTAGAAATTTCGTACTTAGAATATTATATTATTACAGTTTTAGATTTTCTGATGAGATAATTGTTCAACAACAACATGTTTCTGATGTAATTCCATACTCATTAAGAAAAAAAATCATTGGTGAAGTTACTTTTAAAAGTGTAGAGCAATCAAAAAATGAAGGATTTGTTGTCATATTTGATGATATTAAGAATAAAAATCCTCACTTCTTAATTAATTTAATTTTAAAACTTGCAAAAGAAAATTATAAAGTCGACGTAATATGTTCAAACATTAAATCAGAAAAATTATTTAATCAAATTGAAAACAATCTAAATATAAAATATTTTGAAAATGTTACTACTGAAGAAGTTTTAAGTATATTTAAAAACAATCGTTGTTATATTCATACAAGTAAATATGAAACAGTAGGTCTCCCTATATACGAAGCATTAGAAAGTGGCTTAAAGGTTATTGTTCCTGACGAAAGTTATATAACTTTAGAGAATCAAAATATATTTAAATATAACCTCGGGGATTTAAATTCAGCTCTTGAAGCATGCTTAGAAGCAAATTCATTACCTTTAATTGAAAAATTAGAGGTGCCAGTTTATTCTGAGAATTGGAATTTAATTTAATTCTCTAATAATTGCATCGGGGCCAAAATTCATAATAAAATTTTCATAATTGAATTCAAAACTATCATTTTGAAATTTTTTTAAGTGATTTTTAATATCAATTGGTTTTGTTTCTCTATTAATAATTTTCAAATTATTAAATTGTTTCTCAAAACGATACATAGGATCTGTAGGTATTTCAGCATAATGTATTACAGGTTTACCTAAAGATATGTATTCAATTACCTTACTTGGTAATTGGTATTTATTAGTGTTACCAATTGATAGTAGGATGTGGCAAGAATTTATCATTTTTGTTATAGCTTCATCACGTGGAATTAATTGTTCAAAAAAGTTATTATCCTGACTTTGAAAGAGAGTGAAATATTTTTTAGAATCTTCATTTATATACCAATAATGATTAAATTCATCTCCTAGTTTACTTGCAATATTCTGGATATAATTTGAAGGTTCTCTTATTTTATCTGTAAAAATACCAAAATACCCTATATTGATTGGAAGCGTGCTGTAGTTATAATCATTTGATAATAAAATATTTTTATTCAATACTTCAAAAATTGGATGACCTATTTTTAATTTAGAATTTTCAATTTGAAATTTTTTCTGATGAAAATCTAAAACTTCCTGGTGAGTAAAAAAAATTTTATCTGCTTTATTGTAATATTTTCTTTCTATAAATCTATTAAGAAAAGAATAAAATATTTTATTATTCTCAGTTGAATGCATCTTTAAACTAAATGGGTCTCCAATGTCCATTATCCACTTTGTATTTAGCTCATTAACAAGAATTGAAGCACAAACGTGCGAGGAAAAAGGCAAGCTAACAGATATTATTGAGTCATAATCTTTTGAAATTTTAGTTTTATTTTTATAAACAGTAAAAATCCAAAACATTGCATAATCGGGCCAAGCAAAACTTTTAAACAAGAACCTATATACTTTTTTTAAAAAGTTATATAATATTTTTTTTACAGAAGAATTATCAAAATTTTTGGAATCTTTTCGAATTGTATTCATGGTTTTAGATATCTTTTTATTTCCAAAATAGAGAATATTATACTTTCTAACAGTTTCATCTGGGGACGAGCCTGTTAAAATAGTCACCTCATTACCCATCTCAATTAATTTATCTACTAGTGTTTTCCAGCGTGTTGTTCGTGGACTAACATGTGGTAAAAATTGATGAGATACTATTAATATTTTTTTATTTTTCATCATTCACTAAATTTAAACCAAAAGCTATTGCTATTGCAAGGTGTGTTGAAAGTTCTTCAGCTTGATAAGAATATACAAACAAAGTCGATACATAACTAATTAATAAGTAGGGCTGTAAATCATTATTTTTGAAAACAATTTTTCTTAAAATATCAATTAAAATATATAAAAACCAAAATAATCCCAATAAACCTGTAGACATTAAAATATTTGCATACAAATTGTTAAAAGAAACTACCTGACCTGGATTTCTATATATTATTTGATTATCAACAATACGCTTAGTAGCTTCATCTGCAGCATAAGAGAATGCTATATTTGAATAACCATATCCATCTCCTAATATTGAAAGACCAGTATTACTTACATAATCTATCAAAAATGCTGTATTTTCAAATGCATCTAACCCACGTGAACTAATTTCAGAAAATCTTCCAAATGTCGATTCAGCAACATTTGTTGAACTTTTTAGCTCATCAAGTCTATCTTCAGGTTTACAAACACATTCACCTTGATCTTGGAGACAAGTAGAGTCATCAGGTGGAAATTGAAACGAAAATACACTTGAAGAAAAAAGTATTACCAAAAACAATAAAAGCATGAATACTAAATTGAAGTTTATTTTTTTATAAAGAAAAATCATTAATAAAATAATTAATGTAGTTGCTGAAACAAAAGCAATAATACCTGTCAAACTTCTACTTAAAACTACACTTAGAATTGGAATTACTGAAAAGTAGAACCATATCTTATTTTTTTTACCTAAGTAAAAAAAATAAGGAATAAATGGGACTGTCCAAATAGCTAAAAAACTTGGTTCTCTAAAAGTCCCATAATTTCTTAATATATTACACGCCCGTTGGATTGGTTGTGTCCATCCGCCAGAACCTTGCCTTGTTCTTGGAAAATCATTATATCCATATATATATGAAAAATAACTTATTAGAGAAAGTATAGAAATAACGATGCTTGAAATTAGAAAAAATTTAAGAACTTTATCGTATTCATATTTTTTTAAAATATAATTCAATGAATACAAGACTATCAAGAAAAGAATGACCCTCAGAATTCGTAAGCTAATGTATTGAAAATATGATGTACTTGCATATTTTGGAAGTACTAAATCATTAAATAATGATTGAAAAAGTGTTATAAGAATTCCGTAAATTACCCAATTTCTAATAGATAACAAACTCAAATTAAATGTTCTGAATCCAAATAAATAGCATGCTGCGTATGTGAAAACTAATAAGCTTACACCAAGCCAATAAATTGGAATATTTCTCAATGAAAAAGCATCAAGGCCCTCAAATATTAAAAATAGACTAATTGAAAATAATAGTATTTTTGAATATTTTAAATTCAACTTACCCTCTTATATCCATTAGAAAATTTTACTTTGATTCCATTATTTTCTTCACCCCATGAATTATATTCCTCTAACTCAACATCATTAGAAAAGTCTTCAATAGTTACATTGCCATTGTCTATAGATATTTTTCTATATATTTTAATTCCATTAAATTCAGCAAAACCAAAAAAGCTACTTTTATCAAATTTTAAAACTGTCCCATCACTCATAAAATTTAATTTAAAACAGTCAAATTGGTCTTCTTTTGGTAAAATTATTTTTGGTTTTGGACCCCAATGATATTCAAGTGACCTAAATGCATTTCTAATTTCAATATCATCTGTATATGTGCCTGTACCTGGGTCTCGCGCAATCCAGTTGCCACCTTTGAAGCATTCTATAGAAAGTTGATCGTAGTGAGAATGTCCACCTATTCCGTTTTGACCAATTGGACCACATCTAACACTTAAAAATTCGTCATCATTTCTCCATATATAAATACCAAATTCCTTAAAGGAGTAACTTTGATATTCTTTAGTAAATAATTTTATCGATTCATGTTTAGCTTTCTTAACATTGTCTAGATGAGGTAATTTACAATGAATCTCACATTTATATTTTTGCTCTTTTATATCCAGTGTTGAGTCTTGATAAAAGGTATCTATTAGATCTATTAACCACGTCATTTTTAAAGGTGCATCCTCATCATAATTAAAATAGAATAATCTTCCAGAATCATTATCACCAATTTGTGAAAGTTCATCATCATTAATTAATTTGGACAAGAAATATCTATTTGATTTTATTATTTCATCAATTTTTAGTACTATGTCTGAATTATTCTCTATCTCTTCAATAGCAATCTTGCAAATAATCAATGCCTCTGTAACAAAAGCTGAATAATGTGTAGATCCTTCAAAATTAGTACCATCACTATAAAACTGGCGATCTAACTCATTCAGCAATTCATTTTTATAATAAAAATATTCCTCTTCATAGCCATCAAATTCAAAAGTGGAAATTGTTAATAAAATAGATGTAAGTTCAATCAAATAATGGTTTCCAATTACATTTCCATTATTTTCTAAATTATTTCTTATAAATTCATAATGCTGACTGATGTAAGTTGTTAATAAATCAAAATTATTTCCTAAAATTTGAGCAGTTTGATGCCCACTTTCAATATTAAATAAATGAAATATTAGATTAATGTTTCTAATCGCTACATCCATAGGGCTGTGCCAATAAATTAGTGGAAACTTACTAACATTAATATTACCCGAAGTTGCTATTTGCAAATATTGGAGCCTTGACGCTTCATATGGAACCTTGACATCAGCTATGTTAAAAAAAGCTGGTTTTAATTTTTTATTCGAAAATTCAAAATTCGAAAATATATCCTTTGAAATTTCATAATTATCTGAATATTTTCCAAATATTTTTAACTTATCATTCAAATCAACCTTATTATTCTTTCCTGATTTAAAATTTTTTTGGAAAAAATTCTGATGTTTAGTTTTTTTACGTTCTAGTAATCTAAATTCTGATGGAATTTTAACATTAGGTTTTAATAAGTAACTGATATTGTATTTAATATTTCGGAGATTTGTCTTGAAACTACTCATAATACCTTTTAAAACTATACGTAGTAAGTAAAGCAATTACGATTTGAGAGAGAATAATAGACAACACAGCAGAATTAATATCAATACTATGCATTGTAAAATATATTACATAAGAGCATAATGCACCAAAAATAATCGTTTTTGTTAAACTAATTTCAAAATTTAAAGCTCTTGAGAATATTATGTTAATTCTTGACCACACCATTAACGGAATACAAAATAAAATTTGATAAGTGTAGTGAGAAACCATATCAAATTCCTCACCTAATATTGAAATAAATAATGAATTTCCGATATCCCTAAAAATAAAGTAAAGAATAGGAATAGCAAAAGATGCATAAAAAACCTTATTTAACCTGGTTCTAATTAGATTTACTTCACTCTTATCTTTTGCTTTAGATAGCTCTGGAAATAGAATATCTAAACTTGCAGCTAATAGTTGAAAAATTATCTCAAGAATTCTTCTAGACCAAGCTAAAACTCCCAATAAAGAACCAGAATAAAAAATTCCCAACAAGACTATGTCTAATTCTGAAATTAATGAACTTGAAAAAGTAGTAAGTACCATTTTTTTGCCAGATTTTTGTAAATCATCTCTAATCGGTTTAGAAGATTTTATTCTAAGAACAACATCCTTTTTGGGAATAGATAAATGAGCTACTAAAAAAAATGAGGCGAGAATTAGAACTTGAAAAATAACTACTGCAAGAATTGAAAGTCCTTGTAAAACAATTATAGATGCTCCGATTCCATAGATAACAGTTCTTATCAAAATTTGTTTAGAACTTGTTACAAAATCCCCTTTCGCCTGAAAGTAAGCTAGCGCTACATGAATCATTTCATTAATTACAAACCCAACTAAAAATAAAGTTGTCAAAGAAATATCTCTTTGAAATAAGAAAGTAATTGGTAATAGTATTATTAATGAAAATAAAAAATTTCTTACAATTAAATAGTATGAGTTTGAAAATAAAAATTTTGAATTTTCATTTTGTTGAGCAAAATATTTTGTAGAAACTAATGCTAACGACATAACAGCTACAGTACCAATAAGCACTGATAAACTCTTGGAGGAAGCGTATTCTCCATAAACCTCAGCTCCATACGTACGACTTATTATTGTAATTAAAAATAAATTTACAAGAAGAAGGCTTAGCTGCATTAATGATATATAAAATGTATTCTTTCTCCAATTTTTTAACACTAGTTGCTCCTGCTCATGTGCCAATTTGATAAATTAGATAGGTACCATTTCTTTTGATAATCATCTCCTGAAATAATATTTTCAAGTGACTTATTATCAAACAAATTAGTTGATTTATTGAAATTTTTAATTGAATTATAAAAATAATCTTGATCTTTCTTTATCCACTCTCCCACTGGTGCTCTGAAGCCCTGCTTCTTTCTATTGAAAATTTCCTCTGGAATGTGTTTTTTTGCAACTTTTTTTAGCAAGGGTTTTGTAATTTCTTTGTTAAAAATAATTTCTTCTGGTACGGAAAGTATAAATTCAATTAACTTATGATCTAGAAACGGAACTCTTGCTTCTATTGAAGATTGCATTACAAGCTTATCCATGCGCATAAGTAATAATTCAGGTAACCTAATTTGTAAATCAATAAGTGTCATCCATTTAGAGAGTTTTGCATTTTTATTTGAAAAATAATTCTTCCATTTGTTATCTACATAATTCACTAATTGAAAGTCTTCAGAGATACCGCCACTTAGCATGTGATTTATTTCTGGTTTATTAAATCCTAGAGCTCCTCCAGCGAAGGATGTCCTGTTTAATAAAATATTAGATATTAAATTTGCTCTATGATTTTTGAAGCTAAGTGACTTTATATCTTTTTTTGTTAATGGTTTTATAAATCTGTTTAACTTCATATATCTTAACCAATGTTCATAACCGTAAAAAAGCTCGTCGGCACCCTCTCCAACCTGTACAACTTTAATTCCATTATTTCTTGATGACTCTCCTAAGAAATACAATGGTATACCGACCTCATCACCTATAAGGTCATCCTGATAGAAGGAGTAATTTTCAATTATTTTTTTGAAATCTTCATAATGAATTTTGTCTTCAATGAGATTAATGCCAATATTAGATGCTGCAAACCTTGCTTCATTAACCTCACCTTTATATCCATCAAAATGGTCTTCGTAATCAATATTGAAACTTTTTATTACTGAGTTTTTATCATTATTCATTAGTTTTCCAACTAAAGATGAATCTAAACCGCCAGATAAAAACAGTCCGACTTCTACATCGCTAACTTTACGATACTCTACAGAATCAATGAGTAATTCTTCAACTTTTTTAACTGCTTCATTTTCATTAATATCGTAATTAATTTCGATAGAAAAAGGATCCCAGTATTTAGTTTTTTCAACTAATCCATTCTTAGTGATTTTTAAAAACTGTCCTGGTTCTACTTTTGAAATATTCTGATTACCAGTCTTGTTACTGGGGACACATAAATGTCTCAAATAGGCTACATATGAATCTAAATCTGGAGAAAATGGAACAAGACCTGAATTTTCAATTGCTTTAATCTCTGAACTAAAAATAATGTTTTTTTCATTTATTGAGAAATAAAGAGGTTTGATTCCCACCCTATCTCTTGCTAAAAAGAGAGATTTTTCTAATGAGTCATAAATTACAAAAGCAAACTGGCCTCTTAAAAATTCAAGTGTATCACTACCATAATTAGCATAAGCTTCCAAAAGTACTTCTGTGTCACCATCTGTATAAAACTTAACACCGATTGATTCAAGTTCTTTTCTTATCTCTTTATAGTTGTAAATCTCACCATTGAATACAATCGAATATCTTTTGTCATTTGAAATCATTGGCTGATTCGAACGATTATCTAAGTCGATTATAGCCAATCGTGTATGAATTAAAGCAACATTGTCGTTCAAATAATTCACTCTTGAAAAATCTGGTCCTCTATGCTCTAAAGAGTTCTTTATTACATTTGTTATTTCTGGATTTATCTTTGCATTATCAAAGTTAAATACTCCAGCTATTCCACACATTAATTTAACTTTAATGTTGAATTTATTTAATTGAATAACATTAATTTATATAGTTTATTATTAAGATAATGATTAAAAAATTATTCGATATAGTAATAGTTGTTATTCTTTTGCCGATATTTTTACCTTTATTAATCATAATTGCTTTAGTTTTGTCTATAAAACAAGGCTTACCTGTCTTTTTTATCCAAGATAGGGTTGGTAAAGATAATAAGATTTTTAAATTATATAAATTTAGAACAATGGAAATAAGTGCTGAAGAAGATTTTCATAAATCTCACTATTTAGATCTTGCAAAAGGAAAAATTATAGAGCCTAACAATTATCCGTTAGAGCCTATCCGAATTGAAAATGATGATAGGATTACTTCTTTAGGGGCCTTACTCAGAAAAACATCGTTGGACGAACTTCCTAATATTTTCAATGTTTTAAAGGGTGACATGTCTTTAGTTGGACCCAGACCATTAGTTGACTATGAATCTGAACTGTATGGAAAATTTAACTCTAAACGTAATTCTGTTTTACCTGGAATTACAGGATTAGCACAAATCCAAGGAAGATTAGACTTAAGTTTACAGGAGCGACTCTACTGGGATTTACAATATATTGAAAATTATTCTTTTACGGAAGATTTAAAAATTATTTTTAAAACAGTGTCTTCAGTACTTTCTAAAAAGGGAGCAAATTAAATTAAATTAATATATTGATTAACTACAGTATGAACATCAGCAAAATTATTATTCATTTTTTCTATATTTAAATAAATTTGATTTAAAAACTTTTCGTCTTCTAATTGAGCAAATTTAATATCAATGTCAGTATCATTTGGACTGATATTGATACCAAGTTGATATTTTTCGATAAATTTAGCCAAACTAGAATTTGGATTTGAGTAACCAATCAATATTTTATTCATTTTTAAATAATCAAATGTCTTTCCAGGAAAACCTTCAATTGTAATTTCAGGTGAAAGGGAGACTAGTGCAAAAGGTATTTCTTTAGTTGAGTTAACAAGTTTTTCACGAGAAACATAAGAATAAACTTTTATTTTTGGATTTTGTAGATTATAAATTTTTTGATATTGACTACCTGAACCATAAATTGTTAAATTATAATCTTTGGTAGATTTTAAAAATAAATCAATGAACGATTCTAGATTTTGAGGAGTCCCAAGATTACCAGCATACATTATATTGTTTGAAATAGTGTTGCACCTTGGAACTTCTTCCTCATTTGAAAAGTGGTAGATGATCTTAATTTTATCTTCTTTAATATTTCTATTTTCGACTAAATACTTTTTGAGTTGCTCTGAATTAACAACTACATAATCAATACTTTTTAAGCAGTAATTATCAATCCATTTAAAAATTTTATGTAAAGTCGTATTGTTCAATTCATTTAACTTATTTGCAATTTCAGGATAAAGTTCCCATACAGAATATACAGTATTTTTTTTTAAAATTTTCTTTGTAAATATCGCAATTAAATTCATGGTAGGTGGATAGCTAAATATAAAAATACTATCAAAAAAAGAACGATTTTTAATTAAATAAATTAAAGACTTCAAATGATAACTAAACCACTGAACAACTCTTTTAGTTCTACTGAATGACCTTTTAGAAGAAGTTATATGAGTTATTTTCACTCCCTCATAAAAAGAAGTGTAAATTTTCTTTGAAATTTTCTTCATACCTTCATCAGTAAATTCTTTCGAATCAAATCTGTATTGAGGAGTTGATGCTAAAATTTCAACCTCAATATTGTTTTCTTTAAACTTAGAAGCTATATCTGCTACTAATTTACCAGTAGACACCTGATCTGGAGGAATCGTTAAAGAATGAAATAATACTTTTTTCATTCTTTAAAAGATCTATTCACATCAAATGAATAGTCAGTGGGCTTATGTCTTTTGAAGTCATTATTAATACTAAGGTTTATTAAGTCTGCGACAATGATATCAGAGGAGTTTCCTTTACCGAAAGGATTTTCCCAGTTCTTGTTCAGTGTTTCAACTTCATTTAAAATATTAGAGGCTAAAATATTTTTGTTTGTAGGATCAAATTTAATAGAAGCTTTCACATCATACACTTCGGGTCTTTCTGTTGAGAATCTCATTTGTATTGAGGGTACTCCCAGGATGCAGGCTTCTTCCACAACTGTTCCGGAATCTGTGGCTACATAAGATGCATTTTTTAGCAAATACATGAATTCCAAGTAGCCTATTGGATCAATAACTTTAATGTTACTGTTGAGTTTAATGCCGGAACCCTTCAGGATTTCTTGGGTTTTGTAGCCCATTGGAAAAATGACATTTTTTTCGCTTATTGAATTTAAGAGATTAACAATGTTTGTAAAACTTTCTATATTTAGAATATTTTCCCTTCTGTGACTTGTAACTAGAACGTACTCACTTTTTATAAATTCTTTCAAGTTTTCATCTAAAAAAGATACACCTAATTCAAATTGTTCAAAGTTTTCTTTAATAATGTCGACTATTGGATTTCCAGTAACTTTTATGACACTATCACTTATGCCCTCATTTAAGCCTTGATTTTTATAACTTTCTAAATAAGCGTATATCCTGTCTGATAAGTGATCAATTACAGTCCTATATTTTTCTTCTGGCATCCTCCAATCATATGACCTCATACACCCTTCAATATGAACAATAGGTATATTATGTTGTGCTGCAGCAATGCATCCCATAACAGTATTTGTATCCCCCAAGAAGACAGCAGCTTTATATTTATTTTTGTCAAAATGGTTGTATAAATTCGTAATTGTTGAAGATACGACAGTTGCATCACTTTGGGTATCTACTGTAAATTCAAAATTAGGCTTCGGAACATTTAGCTGCTGAAAAAAAGTATCCTTCATATTTTCTGAATAATGTTGTCCAGACCATATAAAATCATACTCAATCTCATTTTGATTACTTAATAGCTTTAAAATTTTACTAGCCCTGATGACATCTGGCCTTATTCCTAAAACAATTGCTAGGTCTTTCATATTACACCATTATCTTATGGGTAAGTTCAGAATTTGCTAGTTCTTCTATATTTTCTTCTATTGTTGGAACTCTAGAATAACCCGCCGATACCCACAAATGAGTATTGAGTTTGTCGTTATTTGACTTTAAAGTTCTATTAATCAATGTATCAGCATCTATATGTTGAATGTCTATTTCTTTTTTAAAATGAATTTTCAATTCCTCAAGTAAATTAGCCTTTGAGATTATATTCTTCGGAATCAGGTGGTGTGTTTTGAAGTCAGCAATATCATCTTTCAAAATAATTCCAGCAATAATTTTTGCAAAATTTAATGTGGTGACTCCATTCCATAAATGATTCTTATATCCCGATACTGATAATTCTTCATTATTTAGAAACCAATTCATTAATGAGAAACCAATACCCTGCTCAGGACCAATTATGCTAGATCTAATTACAATTTTATTTGCTCCCTCAATTTCTCCAATAATTTTTGATTTTCCATATAAATCTTCAGCATCTTTAAAAGAATCTTCAGTATAGTTTCCATCCAATCCTGAAAACACACAGTCCGTTCCAATTTGAATATATTTTATATCACTAGAAGAGACTAAATTATTTATATCTAAAGGAAAATATGAATTAGTAAGTATTGTATTTGTTATAGAATTTGTATCTTTTATATCTATTTTTGGCTTTATAATTCCAATACAATTTATTATGTAATCATAATCAGAACTAAAAATAATTTCTTTTAAAAGTTCTTGATTTGTATATTTAGTATCAAATATCTGATAATTTTTTTCAAAATTATTGATAACAAATTTATTCTCGGTTCTTGAAGTTATATCAACAGTTAAATCTTTAATAGAATCAAGATACAGTGAAACCATTTTTCCAAGCATCCCATTGGCACCAAGAACTAAAACTTTGTAACTACTCATAAATTTCCGGAGAATACTCAGACCAAATATCCCAGAATTTTGGATTAAATCTATAATCATCATTCACAGAATCTTCCAACTTTAGGGATGAAAAATAAATTACCTTACTATTAGAAACTAAATTAATTGCTCCATTTGCATATCCAGGGGGTATGTAAATGGAACCTGATTCTTCGTTTATTAAAAATGTTTCAACTTCACTTTCATTATTAGGATTTTCAAAATTATTTACCTTTACAGCTGCAACAAGAAATTCTCCTTTAATAACTTTAATTAATTTAGATTCAATTTTATGGCCATGCCATGCACGGACAGTTCGCTTTGTTGGATTAGATACTATATAGAATCTTTTAAATTCTGATAAATCAAGTGAATTGAAAAATTCAACCGATCCTCTATGGTCTTGAGACTGACCTTTTTCAAATAAAGTGGGCTCATTAATTTCATCCATTAATTAATGCCATATTTCTCAAGAAAATTTTGATTTGAATAACGAATATGATTTACATTCTTAATTCTTTTACTTGCAATTAGATTATAAACCTCATCTATACCCTGAGTTAACTCAACATCAGATTTGAAACCTGTTTCATTATATAATTTGTCACTACTAACTTGATAATTTCTTGCATCTTGAAATTTCATTGGAGTTGTCTCTATTGTTGCATTTGGAATTTTGTTTATAATTTCATTTGCAATTTCTACAATTTTATAATTTTTATAGTGTAGGTTAAAAATTCCAGTTACATCCATTTCGATTGTATGGTCGATAGCATTAGCGACATCCGTAACGTGTAAAAGTGGTCTCCATTGATCTCCACCAAATACTGTTAACTTGCCTTCTGTTAATGCTTTAGTTACTAATATATTTACAACCAAATCAAGCCTGATTCTTGAGAACTCATCACTGATTCCAAAAAGAGTTCCTAATCTAAAAATTATAGAATTAGTACCTTCTAAATATTCTTCAGCTTGTACTTTTGATGACGCATATTCAGAAAGAGGATTTACAGATGAGTTCTCATCTAAGAGACCATCTTGAGCACCATAAACAGAACATGTTGACAAGAAAATAATTCTTTTTTTAAAATTTTCAACTAAGAATTTAACGGATTCTGAATTAATTTCAAATGTTAATTTTGGATTTATAGCACAAGCGCCATCACCAACCAGTGCCGCTAACCATATAACGACATCTGATTTATCTAGTAGAGGAAGGAGCTTATCTGTTTCTCTAATATCTCCATTTATAAAATTTACATCTTTTCGATAAGATTCCTCATAAATCAAAGAATCATAAACAGTAACATTGTATTTTTGATTAAGTTTATCCACTATGCCGCCACCAACATAGCCCGCGCCACCAACTATTAAAACATTCACCATACAATATTATATGGTAATTAGTTCTTGTTTTTGTTTATATAAAAATTTTCAATAGCATTTACAGTCTTCTGTAATGAAAAATTTTCAATTATATATTTTTTTTGATTTTTTTGAACTGTTCTTAAAATTTCATAATCTTTATCAAAATATTTTTGAATAAGTTTAGCTATTTCTTTAGTTTTGGTCCTTTCAACTAAAGCATTCTCATAATCGAGTACAAACTCATTTAACGGACTTATATTTGAACAAATTACAGCAGTATTGTTTTCAATAGCTTCTAATACAACAAGACCGAAACCTTCGGACTCTGAAAGAAATAAGAAAAGATCAATTTCGCTAAAAAAATTATCAATATTTGAAAAATGAGATAGAATTTCAACATTGTTAGTTAAATCATATTCTTTAATTTTTGTTTTTATAGTTTCCAAATAACCTATATCATCAGAACCAGCTAATTTTAATTTGAAATCTATATGATGCATTTTTAAATAATAAGCAACTTCAAGAACATTCATCCAACCCTTCCAAGGAACAATTCTTGCAGCCATTCCAATAACATTATTATGTGTTGTAGGGGTTTTTCTCTCCATGATCTTTACACCATAATGAACCACAGATATTTGATTTTCATCAATTTTAAATTCATCAATTAGCCACATTTTAATATTGTTTGAAATTGCAATGATGCCGCTAGATCTATTTAATAAATACCTCCAGAGAATATTTGAAAAAAAATATTTTATTCTATTTTCTCCACTTCTTGTTCCGTATTTTGCATGAACAGAAATTAAATGTTTAAATGTATTAATAAAAAACCCTATAAATCCAATATAAAAATCGGCTTTAGGAAGATGCGAATGAACAATATCATAATTCTTACTCTTTATAACTTTAAATAAATGAAAAAATTTTAGAAAAGAACTACTGTGAATTGTAATATTTTTTAAGCTTTTTTCAATTGAATCACCACTTTTGTACAAATCAAAAGTATACAATTCACAATTAACATTTTTAAATTCCTTTAAAATAGAAGCAAGTTGTACTTCTGCACCATCTTTTTTTAAAGTTGGGACAACATGAAGTACATTTAAATTACTATTCATTTTGATTAATTATTTGCTGTTTGAATAATACAAGAAAAAATAAAACTGATATTGAATGATTTTGAATAAAGTCCCCAGTTACAGCAAGAGCAACAAAACTTCCTAGAAATAAATATTCGGATTTTAATAAATTATATTTGAATTGATTTAAAAATTTCAAGAAGGGATTTAGAAAAATTAAAAGAAATAACAAGAGTCCCGTAATACCGTAGTCCAAAATAATAAACAAAAATGAATTGTGAGGACCAGTTGGCCTCAGATTCTCTTCAAAATCTAAAGTAGGTTTTACTTCATCTCTTATAATTCCAAAATTGCCATGTCCATAACCAAATAAGCTATTTGCTAAATTCCTTTGAGAAAGGTCAGCTATTGTAGCGCTCTGCATTTCTATCCTATCCTGTATTCCTTCTGTCTCTTCCTCGGAAGAAATTCTTTCAAGTAATCCAAAGTTGAGAGTTAATAAAAGTGTGATTGTAACTAAGAAAATTTCAAAAAACTTTTTTGAAATAAATAAATATATTATTAAAACAAAAACCAAAATAATTAGGGCTGCTCGACTATATGTAAAAAAGCATGCCAAGATACCACTTAATATAAAAAATCTTGTGAAGAAAGAGTTGCTACTTGCAATACAATAAAGGTTTAAAGATGCAATTAATCCGCCAAAGGCGTTTGGTCCGCCAGCTTGAAGTCCATTCATTCTACCTTCAGTAAATATCCATTTGTTTTCATTAAACCCAATTTTCCAATAATCATACAAATCAGTACCAAAATTAATTTGAAGTGTAAAAAATAATATTGAAAAAATATTTATAAAGATTGTTAAGTATTTAAATAAATGATCGATTTGTAGATTTTTCGCATTAAACAAAGTAATAAATAATGCTGCATAAAAGAGATATCTAAACCCTTCAGTGAATAAGAAGTTTTCATTTATTAAAATATTTTGTATAAAAATATATGCAATAAAGATGAGTATCGGAAGCAACTGATTGAAATAAATAATCTTAATATTCTTTAAATAGATGTTATAAAGAAAGAGTAAGAAAAATAAGATAACAGGAACATCATCAAGTTGTAAATTTTCTGAAATATATAGATGAGGTGTAACGGGAATTATAAAAGCAAAAAAAACCTGAAAATAAATTAGTTTATCTTTAAATTTAACCATCGTTTTATTCCATTGCTTAAAAGGAATAGTAATGCTTCCATAACTATTGATTTAGACATTTTAGAATTTCCTAATCTTCTTTCATTGAAAATGATTGGAACTTCTTTAATAGATAAATTTTTTATAATACACCTTAAAGTCATTTCAATTTGAAATGAATAACCATCTGATTTTGTGTTTGAATAGTTAATTTTTTCTAATGAATTTTTTGAATAACACCTAAAACCACTAGTCATATCGTAAATTGATGACCTTAATAAGAGTTGGGAAATTTTATTGGCTGTTGCTGACAAAAGCTTTCTTCTTTTATCCCAACCAGTGCTACCTCCTCCAGAAACATATCTACTACCAATAACAACATCAGAATTCTCTGAATAAGATAATATTTTTTTCAAATCAATAAAACTATGTGAAAAATCAGCATCCATTTCAATAAAGTAACTAAATCCATTTGATATTCCCCACTGAAACCCTTCTCTGTATGCAGAACCAAGCCCTAGTTTAGATTCTCTTTTAAAAATAAAAATATTCGGAATTGATTTCATAATATTTTCTACATAAGTACCTGTTCCATCTGGAGAATTATCGTCAACTACTAGCAGTGAGATGTCAAGTTTTGTAACCTGATTTATGAATTCTGAAATATTTTCTATCTCATTGTAAGTTGGAACGATTATTAAATGAGATTCAGAATTAAAAGTCAATATATCTATGATCCATCGCCATCAAGATCAACTGCATTTATAGAAGCATTGTGTCCAACAGCTTTACCCTCATCTTCTAAGTCAAATGACCATCTATGCTTTGGACATATCAGAAACCTATCGTCTTCAATTTCATAAGTAGTTAAATTACTTCCTTGATGTGGGCAGAATTTGTCAATAGAATACAATACACCACCAACCTCTACAGTAATACGTTCTCTTTGATTTTGTAAACGCATTAAATTATCAACAAACTTAGGAACATCTTCTTTTTCCATTGTTAAAAATCCGTTAACAGCTACTTGATAAATATCGGGCGTTCTCTTTAATTTATGGCGAAATGAAAGCATAAAATCTTCCCAGTTTAAATAACCATCTAACAACCTACCAATATCACCAACTGAAGCGCGAATCTCATAAATGAATTCAGAACTTTTTTTACTTTTATTCATGATATTTATTTCTTTTGATTCAAAATTAATATAAATAGATGTATCTTCAATTTCATCCAAAGAGAATTCCATTAGTATATTCATTGATTGATTGATATTGAAGCTTTGTAATTTTGAATCTAATTCAATTAATAATCTTTTCTGAACATCTAAAGGGTCATAAGAAGACTTTTGATTTTCTCTATCAGAAAAAATATAGTGATACTGCATTGCATAATTTTTAATATTCTTTTTGTCATATGCTTCAACAACGTTTTTTTCCGGATGTTCAATAATAATTTTACTGCTATTGTAATGAAATTTACTACCTGGAAGCGATACCTCTACTTTCAAATCTGGAATCGCTTCATTTAAATAATTCTTAAACAGAAATGGCGAAGAAAATATATTTACTTCTTGATAATTTATTGAAACAAGGTGCGGATCAAGAAAAACAGGTGGTCCAGCTGCAGGTATGTAGAGCTCAGGTTTGAATTTATCTATTATATTTTTGACTGTGCCAAATTTACCATAAACTTTCGATTCAGAAATTTCAGAGTATTTTTTTTCTGGATAATCATAACAAACAGGATGGAACACTGCTCCAGAAAATTGACAAGTAAATATATTAAATTTTTTATATATTTCAATAAGCTCATCGACTCGATCATAAACTTTACAGTCATTCAAGTTTAAAAAAGTAAAATCTGTATCTTTGTCATAAAGACCTAGAGCGGAATCTCTCACAATTTCTTGATCATCAAGAAAAAGCCTCACTTCGAGGTTTCCTATACGAACCAGTTCGGAATCAACAGGTGTATGAACAGATTTAGGATTTAATTCATTCAAAACTGAAGCCACATGATCTCTTCTAAATTTTGGAGTAATGAAATTTATCTTGCTTATCTCAAGTGACTTTAAATAAGGTACGTCAAAATGGTCTTTATGTTCATGACTTATATATATATATATTTCTTTATCTGTTTTTGCAATCATTTCCCTAACTTTGTCTCCAAGTAGATGATTAGAAGGAAACTGAAACCAAGATGAGTCAAATGCCCCAGTTTTAGACATCCATGGATCCATAAAGAGAATTTCACTTTCAGTTTCGTACATAAAACCTGCATGTCCAAGAAATGTAAGCATACATTTTATAGTAATAGAACCAAGAAATATCCAAAAGATATATATTAAAAGAGTTAGAATTTGATAGTGGAAAAAATAATTGTTACAGGTTCTTGCGGTTTTATTGGGTTCAATTTTATAAAATCACTTAACGAAAGTCATGAAATTATTGGAATAGATTCCATAAATAATGCATACGATCCTAAATTAAAAGAACTCAGGCTTGAAGAGCTAAAAAAAATGTCTAATTTTCGGTTCCTTAAAATTGACTTATCAGAAAAAAATGAGATCCAAAATAATGAAAAAGAATTGGCTGGATCAAGTTCAATTTTTCATCTAGGTGCACGTGCTGGTGTTAGGCAAAGCTATTTAGAGCCTAATAAGTACATTCGTGACAATACAACATCATCCGTAAACGTAGCATTAATGGCAAGAGATTTACAAATAAATAATGTAATTTTGGCTTCTACTTCCTCAATTTATGGTGATACAGGTAATAACTTTGCAACAGAAAATAAAGATGAACTTAATGAACCCCCATCAATTTATGCAGCAACAAAAAGCTTTGGAGAAACTTTAATTAAAAATGTCCTTTCTGAAGATAGCCAGAAAATTAAGATTGGAAGATTTTTTACTGTTTATGGACCATACGGTAGACCGGATATGTCCATCCTGAGATTTATTCACTGGATTTCAACAGAGCAAGACGTAATTATTTATGGAGATGGTCAACAGAGGAGATCTTTTACATACGTAATGGATATTGTAGATGGTTTAAAGAAACTTAAAAATTATGAAATAAGTGATACTTTTAATTTTGGATCAGATACAACATGGTCATTAATTGAAGTAATAAATAAAATTGAAGAACACCTTGAAAAAAAAGCAAAATTAGTTCATAAAGAAAGAGCATTTAGAGATGTCGATGTAGTTTTACCAAACTTAATTAAGTCAAAAAAAAATTTAGGTTGGGAGCCTAAAATTGATATTGATGAAGGACTTAAGAGAACAGTTGATTGGTATAAAAATAATGAAAATTATCTCAAGAACATAAAATTTAAGTATAACTATGAAAAATAATTTAAAGAGAATTGTAATAACTGGTGGAGCGGGATTTATCGGTTCTAACTTAGCAAAAAAGTTTTTATCTGAAGGTGCTGAGAAGATACTGATAATTGATGATCTTAGTACTGGTAATAAAAGTAACTTAGACGGACTTGAAAAAATTAAATTTATTCAATCAAGAATTGAGGATATTAAAGATCTTGATAAATTAGTTTCAGGTTATGACTTTTGTTTTCATTTAGCAGCTGGTGTAGGTGTGCAATATATAATGGAAAATGTAAGTAAGGCACTACTAACAAACATAGAAGGTACCCATATTATTATTGAAGCATGCAAAGCAAATAATATGCCGATGTTAATCACGTCAACATCTGAAGTTTACGGAACATCAACTGAAGAGGTCTGGACTGAAGAAACAAAAAGTTTAATTGGGCCACCAACAAAATTACGATGGTCTTATGCCGCATCTAAACTAATAGATGAATTTTTAGTATTATCTGAGTATAACGATAAGAATTTAAATCCCATAGTTGTTAGATTATTCAACATAATTGGCCCAAACCAAGTTTCTGACTTTGGAATGGTTGTTCCAAAATTTGTTGAAGCTGCACTTAATAATGAAGATATTATTATTCATGGAAAAGGTGAGCAAACTCGTTCGTTTACTTGGGTAGGTGACGTAATTGAATATTTTTATCTGCTGTCAAACAAAAAGCTCTACGGCGAAATATACAATATTGGTCAAACTGAAGAAATATCTATCAAAAAACTTGCAGAATTGATAATAAAATTAAGCAGTTCAAATTCAAAAATAGTTTACAAAACACATGAAGAAATATACGGAAATAAGTTCGAAGATCCAATGAGAAGAACTCCTTCTATAGAGAAAATTGTTGGTGATACAGGCTATCAGCCTTCGATGAATATACCAAACATGATCAAAAAAATTATTGAGTATAAAAAATTAAATAATTGAAGATATTAATTACTGTTGGAATTTTTCCTCCTGATATCGGAGGTCCTGCTAGTTTTGTTCCAAAAATAGCAAACCTTCTTGTTCAATCTGGACATAGTGTTACAGTTATTTGCTTAACAGAAAAAAAGCAATTTGACGATGAAAAGTTCAAAATTATAAGAATTTTAAGAAAACAAAATTTAATTATTCGTTGGTTGAAAACAATATTTCAAATAATTAATCATGGTATAAAGTCAAATTTAATATTTGTAAATGGAATACCTATGGAATCCTACATAGCTAATTTATTCCTTAGAAAAAAAGTATATAGAAAAATTGTTGGAGATTGGGCCTGGGAAAGGGGAATGAATCGTAAATTAATAAATGAATCCTTTGATGAATTTCAAAACAATAAACATGGTTTACATTTAGAAATAGCTAAATTTTCTAGAGGCTGGACAGCAACTAAAGCTGACTTAGTTATAACACCTTCAAATCATTTAAAAAATATAGTCAGCAATTGGGGTGTATCTGATGAAAAAATTAAAGTCATTTATAATGGTACCGACATAAACTCTTTTAAAAAGTTTGAAAATGAACGGACCTTAAATAATTTAAAATTTATAACAGTTGGAAGATTAGCTCCCTGGAAGAATATTAATATAATGCTTGAAGCATTTGCTGAATATAAAAAACTCAAAAAAAGTTTCATTTTTTATATAGTTGGAAGTGGGCCAGAAGAAAAATATTTAAAAAACTTAACTAAAAAATTGAATCTGAAAGAAGAAGTAGTTTTCACAGGACAATTAGAGAAGAACGATTTGAGTACATTTTATAAACAATCTAATATTTACATTCAGGGTTCCAGCTATGAAGGCTTGCCGCACGTAATATTAGAGGCTATTAGCAATAATTTATCAATTATTAGTACGCCAATTGGAGGTACTAATGAAATACTGCTTGGAGGCCAAAATGGATGGGTATGGGAATTACACAACTCTTTTAAGCCACTAAAAAAAGACTTAATAAACATTATTCAAGAGATAACTAATAATACAGAGAAAGATATGTTAGTAAAACAAAATGCAATGAATCATTTATCTGAATTATTTGATGAGGAAAAAAACTTAAATTCATATATAGAAATACTTAAAAAATGAAAAACCTACTTTTTTATGGTACAACACCATATGCTACAAAACTTAGTCAGTCAGATTTTAATAAATTTAATGAGTTATCAAAAACATTCAACACCTTTGTCTATTCCAGTAATAAAAAGGCTCAATATATTGATCATGGAGTAGTAAAAATATATTACTTAAAAAAATTTGATAATATATTAATTAACTATTTTTATTTTTACTTGTTTAATATATTTTCATTCTATAAATTTGTCAAAAAAGAAAATATTGATATTGTTTCAGCAAAAGACCCCGTGTCAGCTTTAATCCCAACATTACTTTTAAAATTTAATCTTGTAAATTTCAAGTTAGTCATAGAACACCATGGAAATTTTTTAGACTTGCTATTAAACCAGAGAAAATTATATTTAAAAAGTTTTATTACACTCCTATCAAAATTAATTTCAAATTTTACATATAAAAACTGTGATTTAATACGTGGAGTACATAGAGAACAAACCCTAATTCTTGAGAGAGAATATAATAAAATGACTTTAGTATTTCCTGCTTGGGTTGACTACACAAATTTTTATCCCAAAAAGAATAAAACTAAGTCAAATAACATTCTCTTTGTAGGAAACATTATTCCAAGAAAAGGCGTTCTTTTTTTAATAAAATCATTTGAAATTTTTCAAAAGAACAACAATATTTTGTGCCAATTAAACATTGTTGGAGATACACCAAATGTTAAATACCTAGAAGAATGTCAAAGTTTCATTCGTGAAAATCACATCAAAAATATTAATTTTAATGGTTCCGCTTCTCCGGAAAAGATTGCAAAAGTAATGAACGATTCTGCCATTTTGGTTATGGCAAGTAATTTTGAAGGATTACCTAGGGTATTAATTGAAAGCGGATTGTGTAAATTGCCAAGCTTAGCAACAAACATCCCAGGTATTGCTACTCCTTTTAACTCAGAGGGTGGAACTATCATTTATGAAAATAACAATGTCGAGGAGTTCGTTAATCAATTAGAAATATTTTTTAAAGATTTGAATCTACAGTTAGAGCTAGGTGAAAAAGCTTATCAATTATCTAATTCTTTATCGGGCTCTGGAGTGTTTGTAAATAGCTGGAAGCGTATAGAGGATAAGCTTTATGAGTAGATTGTTATATCTTAATCTTGCTATTGATAGTGAAGATACATCTCTGGGTTTTGCTATTGGTTGGCTTGAAGAAATATCAAAAAATTATGAACATGTGGATGTTGTAACTTTAAGACTTGGTAAGTTACCAACATTAAATAAAAAAATAAAAATACATGGACCAATATATTCGAAAAACAAATTATCTAAATATAAATTTTTATTTAACACCACAAGAAAATTAATAAATAAATCAAATTATGATGGATGCTTTTCCCACATGTCCCCTATTTCCATTTTTGTTATTGCTTTATTGCTTAAAAGTAAAAATATAAAATCTACACTATGGTTTACACACCCAGGTCCAAAATTTGGTATTAAAAAATTAATTCTTTATATGTCTTTTAAGTTTGCTGATCAAATTTTGACTGCATCCCCATCATCTTTCCCATTTAAATCAAGAAAAGTTCATATTATTGGCCACTCAGTAAATTTAGACAAATTCCAAAACAAAAAAGATAAATTTGTAATTAATAGATTTTTAATACTGTCAAGAATTTCTAAATCAAAAAACTTAGAAATGAGTATCGATGCATTTTTAAAATCTAATTTTAATGATAAACCTCTTGATATCATTGGAGGACCATTAAATAGTGCTGATGAACAATACTTAGAAAAGTTAAAATTCAAATATTCAAATGTAAATAATATAAACTTTTTAGGTAAGGTTAATCATGTAGACCTTCCAGATGTTTTAAAAAAATATGATATTAACTTTAATAGTGCTGGAGAAGGATTTTATGATAAGTCTGTATTAGAAACATTATCAATGAGGATAATAAACTTTTATAATAACCCAGACTTTAATAGTATTTACAATAATTATTCTGATAATTATTTTTTTAGAGATTCAATTGACCTTACAGAAAAAATTAACTTTTTAGACAATATGAATGATTCAGATTTTAATATATTCTTTGAATCAATAAATGAAGGTTTGAACATGCATTCATTAAATTCACTCAACGAAAGATTAAACGATATTATTTAATGTTTTTTTAATCCATTCAATAGTTTTTGATAGACCAATTTCAATATCTACAGTGGGTTGATAACCTAACACTTCTTTAGATTTTGTTAAATCCGGCTTTCTTTGCATTGGATCATCTACCGGTAGGTCTTTATAAATTAACTTGGAATCTGAATTAGTTAATTTTATAATCATAGTTGCTAGGTCTTTTATTGACATTTCATTATCATTTCCAATATTAAAAATATCGGATTTTGGATGATTTAATGCTAACAGGAGACCATTTACTGTATCCTCTACATATGAAAAGGACCTTGTTTGAAGTCCGTCACCATATACAGTAATGTCATCGTTATTTAAAGCCTGAACAATAAAATTAGTAACAACTCTCCCATCATTTAATTGCATATTTTCTCCATATGTATTAAAAATTCTAATTATGCTTGCATTTAAATCGTACTCGCTCACATATGCTTGAGTTGCAGCTTCAGCAAATCTTTTAGATTCATCGTACATACTTCTTGGACCTGTTGGATTTACATTTCCCCAATAGTCTTCTCCTTGAGGGCTTACCTGTGGATCGCCATAGACTTCTGAAGTAGAAGAAAGAAGAAATTTAGAATCGAATTTTCTTGCTATACCTAGAGCGTTTATTGTGCCTATGCTTCCAGATTTTAAAGTATTAATAGGATACTTAGTATACGCTAATGGTGATGCACAGCTTGCAAGATGAATAACATAATCAACTTTTTCTGAAACTTCATAGTGATTCTGTATGTCATGCGATTGAAATTCAAAATTGTCTAATTTAAGAAATTTTTCAATATTTTTTTTTGAACCAGTTAGTAGATTATCTAAAACAATTACTTTGTCAGCCTTGTTTACAATACTACTAATCAAGTGACTTCCTATAAAACCAGACCCTCCAGTTATTAAATATTTCATAAACTAGTTCCAAAAACGATAATAGACAGTATGTTTGATTTCTTTAATTTTATCTTGCAACTCATCATAAGAATCACCTAAAGGAAACATTTCAACAATAAGGGAGCTCTCTTTTAAAAAATTAATATCATTTAAAACATAGTCTGATAAAACATACTTATCATATATTTCCACATTTATACCGAGTTCTTGTAATTTTTTATAAATTTTAAATGTTGGAGAGTGGCGAACATCATCAGTGTTTTCTTTAAATGAAGCCCCAATTAAACATACGTGCTGTAAATTGTTAGTTTCCAACATACCAATCAATTTATCTGAAAACCAGTTTATATGAACATCGTTGGAATTTATAATTGATTGAACTAACGGCAAATTTAAATTTTGATTTTTTGCTAGTGTTTGAATTTCTTGGACGTCTTTTGGGAAACATGATCCTCCCCAGCCAGGAGAAGGTCGAAAGTAATCAAGTCCAATTCTAGAATCTAAACCTACTCCTTTTAGTACATCTTCTTGATTAGCATCTAGCACATCCACAATTCTTGATGCTTCATTAACAAAAGATAGTCTTAAAGGTAAGTATGCGTTAGATAAATACTTAATTAATTGAGAACTAACTGGATCCGTATATATTACTTCTGTATTTATATCACTGTATAATTTCCCAACTTTATCCATATTTTTAGTATTTAAAGATCCAACTACAACCCTATCTGCATGAAAAAAATCATTAAAGGCACTTCCCTCTCTTAAAAATTCTGGATTAAAAACCAAATCATCATAGTTAATTGATAAATCTTTAAAAACCTTCTCTAATGCTAAGGGGTGGATAGTTGATTTAATGCATATTACAGAACCTTTATCAATCAAATCTTTAATGTTATTAAAAACAGAAGAAATATAACTAATGTCTACATCTCCATCTTCAGTAGTTGGAGTTTGTACGCAAATGATAACTACATCTATGCTGTCCCATTTTATACTGCTATAACTATCAAAAAATTCAACATTTTTATTAATTTCTGAATTTAAAAGATAGTCTTCAATTCCTGGTTCAACAAAAGGAATCTGACCTTGTTTTAGATTGTTAATCTTGTCTTTGTCTGTATCAATAAAACTTACTTTGTTTCCTAGTTTAGCTAAAGATAACCCTGTTACTAAACCGACATAACCAACACCGACAATAACTAATTGCATAATTTGATGATACATATTTTTAGACTTTATAATGACATTGATGATATATTATCTAGCGCATTCTGATTGGATATTGAAACAATCAAGAGCAGATATTGTTAAATCTATAGATAATAGATTTAAAATAACTTCAATTTGCCCACTTGAAGAAAACTCTGAAGAAATAATTAAAACATATCATGAATCAATCCCCTGGAAAACGGATAAAAAAATATTTTTTGATATTGCTGGAATTATAAATTTAAGAAGAATTCTTTTTAGTATCAAAACAGGTGATACATTACATATATTTACGATTAAGTCCCTTTATATGTTTATTTTTGCATCAATTTTCTTTAAAAAAAATTTTAAAGTAATTGTCTCAATTACTGGTTTAGGGTTTCTTTTTGCTAATACTTTACTAGCTAGAGCTTTAAGATTGGTAACAAGATTATTAATTATTTTAAGAATTAATAAAAATATAAATCTAATTATTTTTCAAAATATTGACAATCAGAAAGATTTTGTTAAATATTCAAAATATAAAAATAAAACCAAGATTGTAGAAGGAAGCGGTTTAAATACTAGAAAGATAAAAGTAAATAAAAATACCACCAAAAAAACTAAAGTAATATTTGTTGGAAGATTAATGAAAGAAAAAGGGATATACGAATATATAAAAATTGCAAAACTCATGAACAAAGAATCAAACTTAGAATTTTATATTGCTGGAAAGCCAGACTTTGGTAATAAAAGTAGTATTAGTGAAGAAGAGTTGCAAAATATAACCAATAGTCCTTACGTAAAATATCTTGGACAAATTGATGTTTATGAGCAGCTTAGTGAATACGATTTACTAATTCAGCCAAGTCATCATGAGGGTCTCTCCAGAATACTTTTAGAGAGTACATATGCAGGTTTATACAGTATTTGTAATGATATCCCTGGTATAAGGGAAATAATTATGAAAACTAAATTTGGAATTTTAATTAAAAATAATAATATCAGAAACTATATAGATGAAATAAAAAAATTTAATTTAAACCCAGATTTATCTAACTATGAAAATGCAAAAAATATTATAGACAAAATATACTCAGTAGAAGCAATTGCTAAAGAATTTAATGAAATTTATGATGAATTTACTTGAAGATTTCCAGCTGTCAATATATCTAGCATCATTTCTTGCATTTGTAATCTCTGCAAGTTTGTGCAAATTAATAATTAAAGTAAATAAAAACTTTAAAACTAAGGAAAATCAACAGCAAAGGCTCTCGAATTTAAATATTGTTCCTCTTGGCGGTGTGGCGATGGCAGTAAGTTTTTTTGTATCTGTAAGACTGCTTGGAGAAGCAGATCCAAAAATGATAACAATCTCATTTTTTGCACTATCAATCTCAATTCTAGGAGTGATTGACGATTTTCTAAATTTGGGCTGGAAAATTAAATTTCTTTTTCAGTTTCTATTTGTTGGTATGCCAATAATCTTTATTGGAGAATATATAAACATTGAAAATATAACTGGCTTATATTTTTCTAATAACTTAAATTTGTTATTTACAGTTTTTTGGATAATTATCTTAATGAACTCAATAAATTTTATTGACAACATGGATGGATTTGCTGCTGTAAACAGTTCTTTTATCTGTATTGCAATTACATTTTTAGCTTTTATTTATAACCAAAACTATCTTGCAGACATAAGTTTTATACTACTTTTTTCTATACTTGGATTTTTTGTATTTAACTTTCCACCAGCCAAAATTTATATGGGAGATTCTGGAAGCTTATTTATAGGTTTTATACTTGGATTCATCAGTATACTTTTTGACTGGAATCCAAGCGGTGAAAATATTCTTTATAGCTCCATACCACCAGTTTTTCTTTTTTTTACTGTGCCTTTGCTTGATTTTTTAACTGTATTTGTGCATAGAGTCAAAAACAATATCTCTCCGACTACTGGAGGTACTGACCACATTTCACATAGATTACTAAAATATGGTAATTCAGTTCAAAGAATTCTGAGATTATTTTCATTTATTAATATTTTTATATTTATATTGCTTGCAATATCTATAAAATTTGAGTCTCTTTCGATAATTGTTTTTGCTATCTATGTTTTATTTATAGTCTTTTTATATTTAAGATTCCAAAAAATGGACCCGTTAAATTAATTTTCTTAAGACGTCTATTCTCTCCTCAGTACCAGCATCAACCCACCAAGATTGTACAGTGCTAAATTTGATATCTTTTTTGTTTAAAAATATTTTATTTAAATCAGTAATTTCTAACTCCCCTCTTTTTGATGGTTTTAAAAGTCTTATATAGTCGAAACATTCATATTCATATATATATAAACCTACCACTGCATATGATGAGATATATTCTTGGGGCTTTTCGTGTAAATTGATAATTTTACTATCTAAAACCTCAATAACACCGAATTCCTGAGGGTTTGAAACATCCTTAACAAACAAATGAGCTCCTGAAAAATTATCTAAATCTAAATCTACGAAAGGGTTAGACCCAAAAAAGTTATCACCTAAAACAAAAGTCACCAAAGAGTTTTTTGGTATTTTTTCACTTGCATACGATAAAGCATCTGCAATACCATTTGGTTCTAGTTGAATAACAAAATTGATATCTAAACTATTAAAGTTTTTTTTCACATCATTTTTTATCATCTCGTGGTATTCAGGATTAGTAATAATTACAAAATTAGATAATCCCCAAGATAAAAGTTGCTTAATCTGAAGCGAAATCATACTTATCCCATTTATATCAATTAAAACTTTTGTAGAGTTATTTTTTTTATAGTCTTTTAATCTAGTTCCTAGACCGCCAGCAGCAATAACAGCATAATTTTTTCTCATTTGCTTATACTAAAAGAACACCGTGATTAAAGTTGTAATTTGACTATGAAATTAAATAAACAAACATTTTTAGCTATTGGCATTGTTTTAATAGGGGTTACGGCATATACATTAATTCCAAACTTTGAAAGGGAGGAGTTTGATCAAGATAAAATTGAAGATATTTCTTCAGGAACAATTACTACAACAACCCTTGAGGAAACAATTGAGGATTCTTCATCTCAAATTACGGTACCAACTGAAGATCAAGAAATTTTTGAACCTTCAATATATGATACGTTATTGGTTAACAATACTTCAAAAAGAATTGACGAATTTTTTACAGCTTACTTAATTATTGGTAGTGATGAAAGAACCACAATGTCTTCAGCAAGTAGAGGCAATGTTGAAGGTAGTAGAGCGGATGTAATATTAATAGTAATTATTGATGCTGAAAATAAAGTATCTCTTATTTCACTTCCCAGAGATTTACTGATTGAAGATCCGTGTACTAAAAATATACAACGAATTAACAGTTCTTATATCAAAAATGAATGTGGAACAAATGCAGAAAATTTATCTGCAGTAATTTTAAATCTCACAGGTTTAAAAATTAATCATTTTGTAAAATTTAGCTTTGAAGGATTTGAAAAAATTATTAACTCTATTGGTGGGGTTGAAATATGTGTAAATGAGACTCAAAGAGAAGGGTATTCATTTGAAATTCAGCAAGGATGTAATATTTTAAATGGTGAAATTGCGTTGAACTGGATTGTATCAAGAAATACTGAAGTCCTTGTTGGGGAGAAAATAGTTAATGAAAACGGTGAAGATATTTCGTCATGGAAACCAATGCCTGGAGTTAGTGATCTAACAAGAATTAAAAAGCAACAACAACTAATTTTGTCAATGATGCAAAAAATTAATAATTTTGATTCTTTTAGTAGCTTTTTAAATTTTGTAAATGCACTAGAGGATGCTTTTACAATTGATAACAATATTTCGATCATAGAAGCTTCATCTCTACTTTGGGATTTTAGAGGAATTGATTTTGATAACATAAATAAACTTACAGTGCCGACATATAACTTTAGGACTAGTAATGGTGCTGAGGTTTTAATTCTTGATGAAAATTTTTATAATTTTATTCAGTCCAATAATTTGCTTGACTGAATACTAAATCCACAACTTATAATAAATAAAAGAAACATATCTGGTGAATAAATCATATCGTTTGTTACATTTAGAAGCAAAAACATTAACACAGCTAACACGGCATAAACATTTTCTGATTTCTTGATAAATAACAGTTTATAAATAAAGTAAAAAATTGAGGTATGAAACAGTAAGGATATAAGGATTCCAAATTCAACACTAAATGTTAAATAGCCATTATGTGCAGTCGTTAATTGACTCAAAAATGAAGGATCTACAATAGGAGGTTGAATATTAGAAATCTTACCGCCATCTTGGATTAATACACCACTTCTTAAACTTTTATCACCAATTGTATTGGTTTCGATAAAAACTCCATCTTCATTAGCCCAATATAGAAATAAGCGACCATCATCAATTTCTAATTTCCAAGACTGAACTTGATTGTTAATGATTGAAGTATTAGATATTAATGTTTGTCTATCCCAAGGAATTTCAGGAAACGATAATTTTATAATTATTTCAAAATCATTTCTAAAGTCATAGTTATTTTCTATTGCGATCCAATACTTATTAGGTCTATAAAGCTTAAGACCATTATCTTCAAAAGTTATATTGGCATTGTATGGAGAGACTGAATTAGGTTTGAATACAAAATATTGTGATCCTAAATTATCTTCTGTAAATTTTATTGTCTGATTCGAATCACTATCAAAAATAGTCACTTCCTGTACAATTGCATCTAAAAATGTATTACCGAATGACTGACCATCTGAATGTCCTCCTATTTCCAAATAGGAGGAGTTATTGTTAAATTCAATAACAGAGCCAGATGTCCTGGGATAGCCAATCATATCCCAATTTAATGAGTCTGGAGAGGTGTAGAAAGTAACGGAACTTCTAGGTAGGAAACCTTCATTTCTTTGAAATTTCATTTTTATAAAACCTTGTATGTTTCTAAAATTGCATTCCCCGCAAAACTTTTTATAACTTTCAAGAGAAACAATATTTTGACTAATACTAAGTGCTTCAACAATTACAGCTAACTCACCTATAGCTAACTCTCTATTTTCGCAAGGTATAGTTTTATCATATGTACAGGGTACAAATAACAAATCATTAGGAATATCTTGTAATTGTTCGGAATTAGAATTATTTTCATACAATTCATCTAAAAAACAATAAAACTCACCTCTTAAAATATTAGAATTATTTTTATTAAAACATTCTGAATTTGAAACAAGATTATTTATTGTTGAATTATCAATCTGAAAAATAGCAGATAAGAAATCAACCAATAAATCAGTCTTTACACGAATGTGTTGACAAGTTATTCTATCGTCAGCACATTCTGAGGTAAGTTTACTTTGAACTAAAATTTCAAACCCACCTCCTGAAGTTCCAATAAAGAAATCCGTATCGGAGTTTCTGTACTCAGCAGGAGTTATTCCTAATTCTACTTTGTTGAGTTTAATATTTAAATTTTTCTCAAGGATATCTGGATTAATTGACAAAAAATAATCACTGTATATCTCGTCAACATAATTACCAGGCCCAAGTCCTTTAAAAAGTGAAATGTTTTCAACTGCAATTCGTGTTAAAAAACTTCTGTCATTTTCCTTTAAAAGAATTTTAGAATCTCCAGTAAATAAAATACCAAGTATTGAAAACGCAAAAACTAACGAAATGAAAATTGTAAATTTTATACTTTTTTTCTGATAAAGCAAGAAAAAGATTGAACCAAGAAATATTGAGAGGTAGGCACCTCGAGAAAAAGTAAGAAATACTAAAAATAAATTTGCAATAGAGAGGAAAATTAGATATTTCTTTTTAAGTTCTTGAAAGAAATACAAATTCAAAAATGTAAGAACAGTAAACATACCTCCAGCTACATTGGGTCCAGATCCTTGAAAGCCAGATAATCTGCCCCGTTGAAGAAATGTTGGATTTTCATAAAAATAAGAAATCCAACCTATTGAATTATCAACATACGAAAGTTGAAATATTGAAGTAATTAAATTGAGAATGGTAACAATTGAGAAAGGTAAAATAAATTTCTCTAGTTCTTTTATGTTTCTTTTTGTTACAAAGGTTGTAAATAGATAACCCAAAATACAATAAAATATTAATCGGAAAATCACAACATTAAATCCATAAATGATGAGTGATAGTAATAAAATTATCGACAATGAACTCCAAAGCTGGAACTTAGGTGATCTAGGATTTAAATCCTTAAAATCATTATTTTTAATAAAATCATAAAATAATAAAAAAGAGAATAATAAAACTAAAAAATCTGATAATTCTATAAAACTGAGCCTGAGGTAACTAGGTGGAGAAACTAGTGAAATTGCAGCACATAAACCTAATAAAATTAAGAGCAATTTTTCTTTCAAGTGGGCCTGGCAGGACTCGAACCTACGACCGACGGATTATGAGTCCGTTGCTCTAACCAACTGAGCTACAGGCCCTATTATTTATGAAATTACTGATTGAATTTTTAATGCCATACTCATATCACCAGCAACTTTTAATTTTCCAGTCATAAAAGCTGCCTGTGGGCTTGATGATCCATCCATAATCGCCTGCATTGTTTCATCATCAGTTGTTACGGTACATGTAGCTTCGCTATCATCAGTTGATATTTCACCACTTATGCCATCAATCATGACAATACTCTCGCCTACAACAAATTTGACTGATCCACCTAATGTAGATAGGTCTTTTCCTTCAGCTCTTTGTTGTACCTCTGCTAAATAATCCATTGTTCCTCCATTCATTTTAATTATAGTGAAATTTTGAAAGTATAGCTCCGAGGGTGGGACTTGAACCCACAACCAACGGATTAACAGTCCGCTGCTCTGCCAATTGAGCTACCTCGGA
>Ga0315315_10000443_pt1 | contig 34427 bp, 35 predicted proteins | sample M140m3416metaG_FD_203699 | JGI IMG/M metagenome (GOLD analysis project Ga0315315, IMG submission 203699) | Ammonia-oxidizing marine archaeal communities from Monterey Bay, California, United States - M1 40m 3416 | ecosystem: Environmental > Aquatic > Marine > Intertidal zone | place: USA...
TATTTTCTAAAAATTATTTTTTAAATTCAACATTTGGCTGATCCGGTTGACCTGCAATTGCAATTAATCCACCATCACGTAATTGTTGTAATAATTGCATGACTTCTTTTTCAACTTGATTTCTTTGCAATCCTGTTTGTTGTGCAAATACTTCGACTAGATCTGTTACTTTACGTTGACCATTACAAGATTTCCAAAAATCAACAATGGCTTGATTTACCATAAATCCTTGCTCATGTTCATTAGCTAATACCATAGAACCATCTTCTTGTTGCACTAATTTTCCAACGCCTTGAGGCAAAGCAGTTTCATAATTAATTGGTGCAGGAGTATTGAGACCGTTTGCACCCATTTCTTTAATTTTGAGTTTCCCTTCTTCAGTCATTTTATCCATTGTCCATGCTGGTTCCCAGACAATTTCAATATTGACATTATTTACACCAGGAACTTTTTTTGCAAATCTTGTTGCATCTGCAACTAAAGTCTCATGTAAAGGACAACCTTGTGTTGTCATTGTCATTTTAATATCAACATCATTATTTTCTTTAACATCAATTCCATAAATTAACCCCATTTCAACAATGTTCAAAGGAACTTCAGGATCCATACATTGTTTTAATGATTCTTCAATTGCTGCAGAAGAAACTGTGCTCATATTGATTTTTAAAGTTTGAAAAACAATAAAAACTTTGTAAAAATTAGCTTGGAATAATTTTAAGAATACTATGTCACATATTTTCACTACATATAAGGGGAAAAATGAAAATAAAGCAAATATACTATTTATTGAGAGAACAAGTGATCAAAATATGAAAGTTTTACTTGTTTGTCCTGAAATTAGATTGGATAGTAAACCATTTGATTTTCCCTTTTGGGCAGGAATTTTTGCATCAATTGTTGAAAAGAAAGGTGGGCAAGTTGCTATACTTGATCTAAATGCATTACGAATGAATTATGGAGGAAATTTAGTACCTTCAGAAATCATAAAAAATGAAATTTCATCAGTAAAATGGGATTTAATCGGAATTGGTGGTTTAACTACCACATATGCTAGAATGAGTCAGTTAATTCCTTTTCTTAGAAAATATTGTCCTGATTCAACTATTATTGCAGGTGGAGGTTGGGTCACCTATAATCCTGAAGATATCTTACAATTAGTCCCACAAATTGATCTTATAGCAATAGGAGAAGGAGAAGAAACATTTTCAGAAGTTTATGATGAAATTGATAATGGTAATCCAGATTTTAATAAAATTAAAGGATTATGTATCAATGAAAATGGAAAGTGTAAATTTACTGAACCAAGAGCATTAATTGCAGATTTAGACACAATACCTTATCCTCATTACGATCTTTTTGAATTAGATATTTATTTTGAACATTCATCATATCCATATTCCAGAGAAGCATTAATTGCTAAAAAAAGAGCTACTGCTGTTTGGGAGAGAGGATGTCCAAGAGGATGTACATTCTGTTCACACAATGGAATGTCAAGAATTGATTTACAAAATATTTATGGTAATGGAGATAGAAAAGAAGGAGAAAAATTAGTTAGGATTTCAGATAAAGATAACGATACATTTCAATTACCAGCTAGATGGCCTACACCAAAGTATGCAGTTGATAATGTAAAATTATTACATGAAAAATATGATATAGATTTCTTAGCAATATTAGATGAAAACATGACAAGTAATAAAAAATGGACTGAAGAATTTTGTAATTTGTATAAATCAGAAGGATTAGATGAAATTGTTAAGTGGGGTACATTAGGAGATGCACCAAGTGTTGCAACTCAACCGCATCTGTTAAAATTAATGAAAGATGCTGGTTGTACATACATTTCTTTTGGATTCGAATCTGCATCGGATAAAGTTCTTAATCAAGATATTCAAAAAGGACAAACTCAGAGTCACCTTCAAACTACAATAGATGAAATTAAAAAAATTGAGATGAGACCATTGACTACGTTTATGATTGGTAATGCGCATGAAAATATTAATGATTTAATGGAAACCTTGACATTTTGGATAAGGAATGGAATTGAAGTTGATCCTTTCATTTGTACTCCATATATCGGAAGTCCCATTTACTATAATAACAAAAAAATTATTTTAGAACAATATGATGAAAGATTAAAAATTTTTGATAAAACGATTATTGGTGAAGAACAAATTAAGAAATGGGAATTAGAAGCATTAGACAAATTTATGAAAGAATGTGGGGATGCAACACAATATACAGCCACAATTAGTCAATATTTCTCTATTCCAGAATTATTTGCAATTAAAAGATTTATGTATAAACATGATTTTAGAAGGCTTTTACAATTTGCACACCAAAGATTTGACCAAACAGGATTAGAACAATGGAAACATGATGAAAAATGGAATGGTTATTGCGAAGTATGCAAGGCTCATGAAATTTTAGAATCATATAAAATTACAAATTAATATTATTGAAAACCATCTTTAATAATCAAAATATATAGATGATTGTGGAATTAATGATATGAAATCAAATTTTAATTTAAATAAAAATATTAAAAATAATCAACCTTCAAAATTATCGAAAATAGATAACGAACTATCCGAAGAAGAATTTGAAGAGTACATACAAAAATTACCAAAAGGATGGAATTTGTGGAATATACGATCTGAAAATTTAGAATAATTTTTAAAAATATATTATATTAAATTTTTTTTTAAAAATTCATTGAAATACATACTTGTAATTTTACTACCAAAGATAGAACCTCCTTCAGTACAATTGATGGTAGTTACATTTGAAGGTGAACGTGAGATAAATTCTTTGAATGCATTACTGTAATATTGAAAAATAGGATCAAGAATACAATATGTTTTAAAATCAGGATTAAATATTTTAGGATATAATTTTTTAAATTTTGGATCGTTTTTGTCAAGTATTTGTAAATTGGAATTATAACCATGAGATTGAATTAATTCCAATGAGTCATTTTCTTCCCATCCATGATTAATTCCTATCAACGATACGATATTACATTTTAATATTTGCCAACTTACAAACCATGCAGACGTTCCCACATTTCCACCAGTCTGAATTGCAGGCAATCCATCAACATGCTTTTTTGCTCTTACCATTAAAGCAGCAATTTTATTAAAAGATTTTTCACCCTCATGATAATCAAACAAAGGATGTAACCAAAAAATATCTATTCCAGATTCCCTAGCTCTTTCAGCTGCGTCAGGATTCATTAGAGTAGAAAAAACTCCTTTAATTTTAGAACCAAATTCATCAATTATCTTATGATCATATAGTGATTTTTGTTCTTTATAGGGATCAGTGGTAACTACATAAAAATTTGAAAATTTTTCAGGATTTACTCCTGCTTCTAGAGCATCTTTTAGAATACCATCTGAACAAACAATTGCTCCAGAATAATCACTTTTTGCTAAAATTTCTAAATGATTAAATTTTTTTAAAGAAGGTCCTCTTCCAATAACAATTGCAGATTGCAATTTTGGATTTTTTATAGATGACAGTTCTCCTGCAGAGGATTCCTTCCAAACATAACCAAGATTTCCTGCAAAATTTGTAACCCATTCATCAAAATCCTTTTCATAAAATCTACGTACAACTTTTTCTAACATATTTGGGATCAATACAGATTTTTTTGAAAGCATATTTTCAAACCATTCATCCCAAGATAAATTTTTAAATTTTGAATTATTTTTTTCATTTAACATTTTTTTAAAAGTATTTTCATTAATTGAAAATTCATTTAAATCTGACATGTTTTAAAATTATAAACTATCTATTCCTAATTCGTCTTTTTTTGTATTAGATCTAAATACCATAAATGAACCAACTGCACCAGCTTTTGACATGTAATCTTCAAATTCTTCTTCAGTTAGCTCCTCATTCATTTCAGTTTTTTTTTCTTTACTAATTACACTATCTTCATTTTTGTTAATTTTGAAATTAGCTTTCATATTCATTTTTAACAAATTCATATATATAAACTAATTTTGGAAAATTTGAAAGAATCTATAATTAGTACTTTAGTTCAATTCTTTTACAAGATTTACTGCTTTTTTCAATACCATCTAAAACACGTAATAATTTTAATTCATTTTGTAATGTAAAAATTGTATTATTTTTTTTCTTAAGAAATTTAAAAAAAGAATTCAACTCTTCTTCATATAATTTTTCAGGAGGAGTTAATCCCAAATACCCTTTTGCAACTTTATTGATTTTTACATGTATTATTTTCCATTTTTTACCTTTATTGATTTTAATTTCACCAGTTTGAAAATTAATTAAAATTATTCCTTTTTCTCCAATTATTTTTGTTTCTTTAAATGACGGTTTTGAAAAAACGTCAATAGTTAGAGAACAAGATATATTATTTTTAAAATTCAAAATTGCCTGATAAATATCATCAATATCTACATCCAAATTAGAAATTTTTGTCACATTACCAACTACAGATTCAATATCCGAAAATAGATATGTTAACCAATTTAATTCTACAGGAACTAATTCTTTTGCACCTCCTGTATCTTTTCGTGAAACAAAGAAATTATGATAGTCTTCCCAAGGATGCCAGTTTGGAAGATAATGACCTACTTGGTGATTAATTAAAAAAATATCCCCAATTGTTTTTTTATCTAAAAGATTTTTTAATTTTTTAACAACAGGATGAAAACGCATTGTTGATGATGAACATGCAATAACTGAAGTATGGTTAATTTTTTTTATGGATTTTTTTACAACATTTGAAAATAAATTTAGTTCAGAAAAAAATGAAATATTGTTTTTAATTGCATAATTAATGTATTCTTCATGTAGATGTGGTGGTGTTGAAATTATGAAAATATTTGGTAATTGTTTCATTGCTTGTGAAAAATTACTAAAAGTAGTAATTCCATATTCTTTTTCAGATTCCAAACATCTATCTTCTCTTAAATCAAATCCGAGAATATTTTTATATCCTAATTTTAATAAATTTCTTATTCTTCTTTTTCCCATTGAGCCTAATCCAATTACTAAAATTTTGAATTTCATTTAATTTACATTATCCTGTTTAAATGAAAATGTAGCTAAATTTTGATTATAATGTTTCCACCATTTTTCTTCTAATCCTTGTGTAATTTCCAATAATTTTGGATTGTTTTTGAGAAACATGATTAGATCATCTAAATGAAAGTCATTTCCTAATTTTTTAATAATTTTTTCTGCTAATTCTAAATCTTCTTGATAATCTAACGTAAATCTGAGGTTTTTTGTGAAATCATTTTCGTGTTCATATTCAATAATATGTTGAGAAATTAATGGATTTTTTTTAAAAAAATCTCTGTATCCAGTTTCAGTATCATCAGTTACTTTTGAATTACAAATTTTAATTAATGCATCTTTAGAAAATGCGACACTTCTAAATCCAAATGGGAATTTTTCCATATCAATATAATCTGCATGAGTTTTTTTATATTCTAAAATTATTTTTTCTATATAATCTGGATCACTATAGATGTCATCACCGTCAACATTTATGATAAAATCTGAATCAAATTTTTTTGCAGCTCCTAAAAATCTCATCAAAATGTCTTTTTCCTCGCCTCTGAAAAATTTAATTTTCTCTTTTTCTAAAAACTGAATTAAAATATCATCGGACTTGTTAATAGTAGTACATACAACAATATTTCTTATCATAGAAGATGATTGTAATCTTTTGATTAAATAGAAAATTATTGGTACATCATTAATTTTTTTTAGAGCCTTTCCAGGCAATCTTTTATTATCTAATCTAACCGGAATAAATACATCACAATTAATTAAATTAGTATTTGTCAAGAAGGTTTTCCTCTAATAATTTTTATCGCTGTCAACCATCATTTTTATTAATTCATGATAAGAAACTTCGGGTTTCCAGTTAAGGTGATTTTTAGCTTTAGAACAATCTCCAACTAGATTTTCTATATCAAATGCACGTTTGTATTTATCACTAATTTCAACATATTTCTTCCAATCTCCCAATCCAGAATATTCAAAAGATTCCTCCAAAAATTCTTCTACTGAGTGGGATTCTCCTGTAGAAATAACATAATCATCAGGCTTGTTTTGCTGTAACATTAACCACATTGCTTTAACATAATCTCCTGCAAATCCCCAATCTCTTTTAGCGTGTATATTTCCTAAAAATAATTTATCTTGTTTTTTTGATTTAATTCTTCCAATTGCACTAGTAATTTTTCTTGTGACAAATTCTAATCCTCTAAATGGACTTTCATGATTAAATAGTATTCCAGAACAAATGAACATATCGTATGCTTCTCGATACAATTGAGCTGATTTATGTGCGTAAACTTTTGCTACTCCGTATGGGCTTGCGGGTAATAATCTAGAGTTTTCAGTTTTTATTTCATTTGAATTACCAAACATCTCACTAGATGAAGCTTGATATATTTTAGAAGTTGGACAAAACTCTTTAGCAGCTTCAAAAATTCTTAATGCACCTAAACCAGTTACTTCAGAAGTAAGTAAAGGTTGTTCAAATGAAATTCCAACAAAAGATTGAGCTGCTAAATTATAGATTTCATCAGGCATATTATTTTTTATAGATTTATTTATTGAAATTTGATCAAGAAGATCTGCATTAATTAATTCGACCTTATCTAATAGATCAAAGGCTTCTAAACGTTCAAAACTTTTGTGACTAGTTCTTCTATAAGTTCCTACAACTTCATAACCTTTTTTCAAAAGAAAGTCAGCTAAGTATGTTCCATCTTGACCAGTAATACCAAAAATAAGGGCTCTTTTCACGAGTATGATTCAAAATATCTAGGATATAACGTTTAAGAGAAATTTCAATGTTTACTTTATCATATCCCATGAAAACTCAGTCATATTATTGATATTTTTTTTCAACATTTTACCAATTATTTTATTAAGATTTTTTTCTAGAGGCAATATTCCAGATTTTTTACCACGCATTGCAACCAAAATTTTTGAATCAATTTTTGTGTTTTTTTTCGCAGGCAATATTACCAAAACTTTTCTCATTGTCAGATTCTTCTTTTCAGAATTAGTAATGATTTTTTGTGATTTTCCTAAACATGATTCCATGATACGAATTTTTTTGATCCATTCATGTAATTCGTTAGGTTCTAAAGAAGAAGTTTGATCGGGACCAGGTAAATTTCTATCCAAAGTAAAATGTTTTTCAAGAACACGTGCTCCCATTGCAATTGCACCTAAACTAGCAACATCATTTTGAGTATGATCAGAATATCCTACAACGACATTATATTTTTTAATATATTCAGGAATAACTTTCAAATTGATTTGATCGTTTTGTGCGGGATAATCAGATGTAGTATGTAAAAGAATTAAATTTTTCAGCATCTTTTCTTTTTTAAATAAAGTAATAGAATCATCAACCAATTTAGAGTCAGCTAATCCAGTAGAAAGAAAAACTAATTTTTTCTTTTTTATAATGTGTTTCAATAAAATGTGATTTGTTAAATCTGATGAGGAAATTTTAAACGCAGAAATTGGCAACGTGTCTAAAAAATCAGCACTTTCTTCATCATATGGTGTAGAAAGAAAAAGAATATTTTTTTTCTTACAATATTCAAAAATTTTTTTTTGATCTAAGTAATTTGTTTCAAGAGATTTAATTATTTCATAATAGTTTAGATGTTTTATTTTCTTTTGATAATTAGGTTTTTTTGAATTTTTTAATTGAATCTTATCAGCTTTAAAAGTTTGAAATTTAATTGCATCAGCACCAGATTTTTTTGCTAAATCTATCATTTTGAAAGCTAAAGACAAATCATTGTTATGATTTACTCCAGCCTCAGCAATAATAAAAATAGATTTTCCCTTACCCATAATTTTATTTTTTAAATTTACAATATTCTTATCCATATTTCATCTTAAATTATTGTATATTATAACTATAATAGACTAGTAGGGCTAAGTTAATAATTATTAAAAATGTTAATTTATACCATCATTAGTTTATTTAGAGAGGGATTAAGATTAGAGCTATATTTCTTGGAAAAAATAAAACATATGTAATAAAATCTCTAACTCATTTAATTAAAACTGGATTTACAGTTACAATAGTTGTTTGTGAAAATAGTATTAATCATAAAAATTGTGATTTGTGTAAAAAAGCAGATGAATTAGGTATCATGCATTGTTCAGATGAAGAATTGTATAATATAATTTCTAATCAAAAATCAAAAAATCAAAAATTAATCAAAGATATTGATATAGTTATTTCATATCTTTTTTGGAAAAAAATTAAAACGCCGTTAATATTACTACCAAAAATTGGTTGTATAAATTTTCATCCAGCTCCTCTTCCAGATTTTAGAGGTTTTAGTCCTTATACATTTGGAATATTGAAAAGTTCTTCTTTTTGGGGTGTAAGTGTTCATTTTATTGATGAAGAATTTGATACAGGGAATTTAATAAAAACATCTAAATTTTCAATAAATCCTAAAAATGAAACTTCATTTTCTCTAGAACAAAAAAGTCAAAAAAAATTACATATTCTTTTCAAAGAAATTGTAAGCACTTTATTTAATTCAAAAAAATTAAAATCAGTTCCTCAATCAAATGGTCAATATTTTTCAAAAAAAGATTTTGAAGAAAGTAGAGAAATAACTTTAAAGGATTCAAATGAGGATATTGATAAAAAAATTCGAGCCTACTGGTATCCTCCATTTGAAGGAGCCTATATTAAAAGAAAAGGGGAAAAAATATTTCTTATCAATAAAAAAATTCTGGAATCATTAAAATAAAAAAATATTAAATTTTTTTGGTTGGTTGAATATAATTAGTAAAAATGGTTTGTGGTAAATTTCCTTCTAAAAGATTTTGATACTGTGATTCATTAACATTTTGTAGTTTTTTAGTTATTTCTTCGAATGCTAACAGAGTTGATTCAACATCATCATCTGTATGCGAATATGAAATGAATGTAGGTCCGGGGGATAGAAATATTCCACGCTTGACCATTTCTTGTAAAATAATTGATTTTAATAATTGTGATTCATTATTATTTTTATCATAACATTTCAAAGTCATTCGAATAGGATAACCAGTCATTAAAATATTCAATCCATATTTTTCAGAAATTTTATTCCATCCATCAAATAATTTTTGTCCTACTTTCCAACAATAGTCTATAGTTTTTTTCTCACGCATTTCATTAATTACAGTATGTGTTCCAGATAATGAGAGATTTTCACTTCCATTGGTAGTTGAAACCCATAATTTATCAAAAATCTTCATAAATTCTGTTGGACCAGTGATTGATGAAATAGGTAAACCATTTCCCATTCCTTTCCCAAAACATACCAAGTCACCCTTTACATCAAAGTATTTCTGTCCTCCACCTAAATCAAATCTAAATCCAGTCACTATTTCGTCTAAAATTAATAATGCACCATTATTTTCTGAAATTTTCCTAACATTTTGTAAAAAATTTTTATTGGGTTTTTCATAGACAGTTGGCTCAATTACAACTGCTGCAATTCCTTCTGGATGATCCTCAAAAATTTGTTCTAAACCATCAGAATCATTATACTCAAAAATTTTAATTAAATTTTTATTAAAATCTGGTACACCATTATTTCTACTAATTGCTGATGCATACCAATCATGCCAAACACCTCCACTACCACAATATGCAATTTTATCTCTTTTAGTAAAAGCTCTAGCTGCACGTACTGCACCAGTTACAGCATTAGAACCAGATTTTTCAAATTTAACCATTTCAGAATAAGGAATTGTTTTACAAATTAATTCAGATAATTCTAATTCAATTTTATGTGGAAGTGAAAAGAGGATACCTTTATTCAATTGTTCCATAATTGAATCATTAACTGGTTTGTAATTATATCCTAAAGTAATTGGTCCCAATCCAAGTAAATAATCAAGATAATCATTACCATCAACATCTACAAAATGTGAGCCACTAGCAGATTCAGCATAAACAGGATATACGCCTTCAACAAATGTTGGTGCAGCTCTACTAAAAGTTTGAGTGTAATGAGGTGAAACTTTTTTAGAACGTTCCTTTAATTCAAATGATTTATTTAATTTTTTTCTCATTAATGAATTAGTAATTATTAATTATTAATGAGTTTGTTTTAATTAGAATAATAACATTAAATAAATAACAAGAAAAAACCATCTAAATTATGATTTATACATCAACTAGTTGTTTAAAAAATCCTTCTAACATTATTACAGTTTTAAATGAATATGAAAAAGCTGATATTGAAAATGTAGAACTAGGTTCTGTACACAAATATTTTGAAATAAAAGAATTAAAAAAATATAATTTTAATTTTTTAATACATAATTATTTCCCACCGCCAAAAATACCTTTTAATTTTAATCTTGCTTCAAGTAATAATGAAATTAGAAGTAAAAGCTATGATTTAGCAATAGAAGCTATAGACTTGTGTGCTGAAATAGAAAGTCCACTCTATACCTTTCATGCAGGTTTTACTGTTGATCCACCAAAATTAGGAGAAGCATTTCCAAAAGAAAATATTACAGACAGAAAAAAAGCTATTTCAACATTTATTGAAGAAGTAATTAAAATTGTAGATCATGGAACAAGCAGAGGAATTAAAACAGCAATGGAACCAAACGTTGTTCAAAAATTTAATTTAATAAATAATAAGAACGAATTAAGTTTATTTGCAGAGTTTCCAGAAATAGATGAATTATTTCAATCATTAAATGAAACAAAATTAGGGTTACTTTTAGACCTTGGACATACAATAGTTACTTCGCATTGGTTAAATTTTGATAAAGATGAATTTGTTGAAAAATGTAGGAATAAAGTTTTTGCAATACATGCTAGTAATAACAATGGATTTCAAGATCAACATAAGAGCTTAACAAAAGAGTGCTGGCAATCTTCAAAATTAAGAAAATTCAAAGATGTTCCAATTACATTAGAAACTATGAATTTAACAGTAGAAGGAATTAAAGAGAATATCAAATTAGTCAAAGAAATAGTAAGCTAAAATTACTTTTTTAGTAAAAATGTGTATTTTGTTTAAAAATAATTATTAATTATTTTTCCATTTTTTGATACTTTCAACTACAAACATTGCATTGTCTTCAGATAATCCATTTCCCATAGGTAAATTAATAATTTTTGAGAATATTTTTTCAGAATTTGGAAAACTATCATTAAAAATCTTTGAATGATATTTTTGCTTATGAACTGGAGGCCAACAAATTCTAGTTTCAATTCCATTAGTATTTAAATAATTATTTAAAGAATTTCTCTTTTTTGGAGAAACTAAAATTGCAAAAAGCATGTATGGATGACAAGTAACAAAGTCAGGAATTTTTTGGAATTTAAAATCTGTTAATTCATTTTTGTAGAGTTTAGCTATTTTTTGTCTATGTTTTAAAAAAGAATTTAATTTTTTTAATTGTTCAAAAATTATAGCTGAATGTATATCAGAAATTCTAAAATTTAATCCAAATATTTTTGAGTCATATTGTCCAGCATCTCCATGTGAGCGAATAAGTTTTAATTTTTCAGCAATTTGTTTTTTATTTGTTATTACACATCCTCCTTCAACACCTGAAACAATTTTTGCCATATGAAAACTAAAAATTGATGTGTGATTAAATGAACCAATTTGAAAATTATTATATTCTGCACCTAAACCTTCAGCTGAATCTCTAATTAATTCTAGATTATTTTTATTTGCAAAATCTTGAAATGAATTAATATCCACAGGCATTCCTGAAACATCTACTGGTAAGATAGCTTTAGTTTTTTTGGTAACCTTATCTTGTATAAATTTAATTTCTGTGTTAAAAGTTTCAGGATCACAATCAACAAGAATGGGTTTGGCACCAACAGACAAAATTGCGTTTACAGTAGCTACAAAAGTAAATGATGGAACAATTACTTCATCTCCAGGACCAATATCATGTGCTAATAATGAACAAATTAATGCGGAAGTACCATTATTAGTCATAACTGCATATTTGCTTTTTGTAATTTCACAGATTTTTTTTTCTACGGATTCAGTTACAGGTCCTTGAGTAAACCAATTTGAATCAAAGACTTTTGAAACAGATTTTTTTTCTTCTTTTGTAATTAATGGAGGAGCCCACCTGATTTTCATAAATTTAAGATAATTGTTATTTATATAAATTTGAATTTTATTGATTTAGACTAGTTCTAACTAGTTGATGTTGTGTTAATTCTTGTTTTAGTTCATCTATTGTTAGAAGTTTGACCTTATCAGAAGAATAATCCTGTTTAAGATCAGCTTTAGTAAAATTTTGGTTTTGGTCCAATTTTAATTGTGAAACAGTTTCATCAAAAAGAACATAATCTTCTTCAGTTTCAAATGTTAATCTAAGCTCATGTTCATTAATTAATGATTCATGGTATTTTTCTCCAGGTCTAACTCCAATTATTTCTGTTTCAGAATTTGAATCAAATAATTCCATTAATGAGTCCTTTAAGGTACTGACTTTGTACGATTTTAATTTTGGGATAAAAACACATCCAGTAGAACCATTTTTCAAAGCTCTAAAAATTAAATTTAATGCATCATCCATTGTTATATTAAATCGAGTCATTTCAGGATCAGTGATAGTGATTTTTTTTCCATTTTTAATTTGTTCAATTAAGACAGGCAATATTGAACCTCTACTTCCTAAAACATTTCCATATCTAACAGCTAAAAATTTTGTTTTATGTGAACCACGATAATTATTTGCTGAAATAAATAATCTTTCCATCAATAATTTTGTTGCACCGTAAGTATTGAAAGGTGAAACTGCTTTATCAGTACCTACAGCAAGAACAGTGTCTACATTTTCGTCAAGACAAACATCAATTAGATTTTGTGAACCAATAATGTTAGTTTTTACAGCTTCAAATGGATTGTGTTCAGCTGTGGTGATATGTTTTAATGCTGCGGCATGGATTACAATATCAACATTTTCAATTGCACGTTGAAGGCGAAATTTATCACGAATGTCACCTATTAGAAATCTTAATCGATCGTCATTAAAATCTGATTTCATTTGAGTTTGTTTAAATTCATCTCTACTAAAAATTCGAATAGAATCAACATCAGATTGAAGAATTTTTTTTGTTAAAGCTTGACCTAAAGAACCTGTACCACCAGTAATCAAAATTTTCTTCTTATCAAATATATCCATATTTTTTCTGACACTTATATCCTAAATAAAAGGGGTTCCATCAAGAATTTTTAAATAATTTTGGTATTGATTCTTCAAAAGGAAAATATGCCACTCCCTTTTCTGTAATTATGCCTGTAATTAAGTTAGGAGGTGTCATATCAAATGCAGGATTGATTACATTAATGTCATCAGGTGCAGTTTTTTTATCACCAATTCCTGTAACCTCTGAACCTTTTCTCATTTCAATGACAACATCTTCAGCTTTAGTTTCCAAATCAATTGTGGATAATGGAGCAGCAACATAGAATGGTATTCCATGTTGTTTTGCCATAGTAGCAACTTGATAAGTTCCAATTTTATTAAAAACGTGGCCTGTTTTTACAATTCTATCTGCACCTACTACAACTTTATTTACTAATCCATTTGCCATAGTATATCCTACAGCAGTATCAGGGATTAAACTAACATCAAATCCATCATGTTTTAATTCAAATGCAGTTAATCTAGAGCCTTGCTGAATAGGTCGTGTTTCAGTAGCTATCACTTTAACATTTTTACCATTTTCTTTAGTAGCTCTAATTACACCTAAAGCAGTTCCATAAGCAACAGTTGCTAAAGATCCTGCATTACAATGAGTCATTATAGTGTCATTATTTTCAAATAGATTTGAACCATTTTGCCCCATTGTTTTATTGATTTCAATGTCTTCTTCTGCCATTTTAATAGATGCAGAAACTACCATTTCTTTAATATTCTCTGAAGAATTACCTGTTTTAGCAATTTTCATAATCTTTTCTAATCCCCAACCTAAATTTACAGCAGTAGGTCTAGTTGAAAAAAGGATTTTTTTAGCTTCTTCAAGATCAGATAGTAATTCATCTTTAGTTTTTGCTTCACTTTGTAATGCAGCTAACGCTAATCCAAAAGCTCCTGAAACACCTATTGCAGGAGCTCCTCTAACAATCAAAGTTTTGATAGCATTTGCAACTTGATTAAAATCATCATATTCAACAAAAACAAGTTCATTAGGTAACTTGGTTTGATCAATCATTACAACTTTATTATTTTTCCATTCTACGGTTTTTAAACTCAAATTAATTTAATTGAAAAAAAGGGCTTAATATTTTTTCAAATTTATAATAATTGATCTATTCCTTTTTTTAGAGAAACTTTAGGATTAAAATTTAGTACTTTTTGAGCATAATTAATAGATGCCAAACTGTTTTGAATATCACCCTGTTTTTTAATTTTATATTTAATTTTAAGAGGTTTTTTTGATAAAGAAATCATTAAAGTTGCCAATTCATTGATCGATGTACTTAATCCCGAACCAATATTGATGCATAATCCATGTTTTCCATTAATTCTTTGGATTGCACAATGAATAGCTTCTGTTAAATCACATACAGACAAAAAATCTCTTGTTTGATTTCCATCTCCAAAAATTATCAAGTCCTCATTTTTTTTAATTTGTTTAATAAATTTAGAAATTACTCCAGCATACTCATCATTTTGACCTTCACCATAAATATTAAAAAATCGTAACACAATTGTATTTAAATGAAATTTTTCAGAAAATTGTTTAATTAATTCCTCCATCAACAATTTGCTTTCTCCATATGGCGAAATTGGATTAGTTGGAGATTCTTCAGTTAGAGGAATTTTTTTAGGTTCTCCAAATATAGCAGCAGATGATGCAGCAATAAAATTTTTAATATTATTTTTTACACAAAAATTTAATACAGTTTTTGTTCCTGTTACATTAATTTTATGATTAAAGTGAGGATTTTTAACTGAAACATCTACATTAATTTGTGCAGCTAAATGAATTACCAAATCAAAAAATAGTGAAGAATATTTGATTTGTTCTAAATTTAGGATATCATCTTGTATTACTTTGATATTTTTCTTTTCAAAATACGAAATTTTATCAGTTGAAGAATTTGAAAAATTATCTATGATGGTAATTTCATGTTCTATTAGAGTATCAATTAAATGACTTCCAATAAAACCAGCTCCACCTGTAATTAAGATCTTCATATTGTATATATGAAAATTAACATTATCTAAGTTTATTCTATTATTTTACAAGAGTTAAACATTATAGTATTAACATTTTTGTAGATAATAGTTGATAAATTTACAAGATTTAGATTCAGTTGACATCAAAAAAATGTATAAAATTTATGATGAATGGCCCGAGATTTCTCAAAATGCCTTTAATACTAAGTTAAAACCAATAGAAATTTCAAATGTCAATCACATAATTTTTGCAGGGATGGGTGGATCTGGTGCTATATGTGATATTTTTTCATCAATATTCTCAAAATCTAATTTACATATATCAGTGATCAAAGGATATGTCTTACCAAAAACTGTAAATGAAAATACCTTGGTTGTTACAATTAGCGTTTCTGGAAATACTGTAGAAACATTATCAATTCTTGAACAGGCAAAAAATATCGGTTGTAAAATTATTTCATTTTCATCAGGTGGTAAAATGGAAAAATTTTCACAAGAAAATAATTTGGAATATCGTAAAATTGAACAAATACATTCACCTAGATCATCATTTTCAAATTATTTATTTGGAATTTTAAAAGTATTAAAACCAGTATTGCCTATTGATGAAAAAGATATTCTGGATTCAATAGAACAATTAAAAATTACACGAAACAATATTTCATCAAAAAATTTAACTGAAAATAATGAATCACTTTCATTAGCTTATGAAATTAAAGGAATACCTATGATTTACTATCCTTTTGGACTAATGGCAGCTGCAATAAGATTTAAAAATTCACTTCAAGAAAATGCTAAACAACAATCTATGACTGAAGATATTTTAGAAGCATGTCATAATGGGATTATTGCTTGGGAAAAATCATCTATCGTACAACCAATATTTATTGAAGGAAAAGATGATTTTGTTAAAACAAAAGAACGTTGGAAAATAATGCGAGAATATTTTAAAATTAATAAAATCCCATTCAAAGAAGTCTTTTCAATAGAGGGAAACATTTTAACAAAATTAATAAATTTGATCTACGTATTAGATTATTCAACACTATATTATTCAGTTATAATCAAAACTGATCCTTCCCCTACAAAATCTATAGATTTTATTAAGTCAAAATTATAATTTATTTTAAATCAACTATAGGATTTATTCTAACATATCCCAAGTTAAAGGAGTCTCTTTAGAAATATTCAATTTAACAGTTTTAGATAAAATTTGATCATAGTAAAACGGCGAAATTCCGTTTCCAGGTCTTCTAATATCAATCATTTCAGGTTCAATTCTAGTGCCTTTTTCAATTTCTTTCATGGCTATGATACTAACTCTATTTTTTTCTAAATTTTTCTGTTCAGAAATAGATGGAATTTTTTCACCAGAACCTTTTGCAGATTCAATTAATCTAATTGATTTAACAAGTTCTGAAAATTCATTTGGTTCCAAAGCATGAATATCATCAGGAGAAGGTGAATTTTCAGGATGTTTCATATGTTTTTCCACAATATTTGCACCCATAATTGCTGAAGATAATGAACATAGCATTCCTTTAGTATGGTCAGAAAAACCTACTGGAATGTTAAATTCTTTCTTCATTTCATTAATTGCATTTAGATTAGATTCTTCTATTTTTGCAGGATAATCTGAAATACAGTGTAATAATACTAATTTTTCATTACCTTCATCATAAATTGCATTAATTGATCTTTTTACTTCCTCCATTGTACACATACCTGTAGAAAGAATAATGGGTTTTCCAAATTTTGCAACTTTTTTTAATAATGGTATATGACATGCTAAATCTGAACCAATTTTATAAATTGGTAACTCCAATTGTTCCATTAATGGAAGATCATCAATATGACTTGGTGCTGAAAAAATTGTTAAGTTTTGTTTTTTTGCATATTCAACAATTTCAAATTGTAATTTTTCTGAAATTTGTATATTTTTATGAAATTCATACTGAGAAACGTTTCCTGTAACTTCTAAATCAAAGAAATTTTTTTTTGTTGTTAATGTTTCTGCATTCCATGTTTGAAATTTTATAGCATTTACTTTCATAGATAATGCTGAATCAATTAATTTTTTTGCTTCATCAAAATTTTTAAAAAGATTTCCAATTTCTGCAATTATATAGCAAGGAAAACTATCACCCACACTAAAATTTTCAACTGAAATATTATTCATAATATTTTAATATAATTTAACTCCGTAATAAAGCAAATGATTTTAAAAATTATTGGAGTTCTCTAGAATTTTTTTTGAATTTTTTCCTTCATTAAAAAGTAAATCTACAAATGCCATATTTGGAACAAATGATTTATGATTTTGTGTATAATTAGGGTGTTGGAAATTTTGATATTCTATTTTAATATTCTTTTTTTCGAAATCTTTTTCAATTAAATAATTTTTCCCTTGAATTCCAGATAAATAAACATCAGCATTTAATGATTCACAAATTTCAAGATTTAATTCAGATTTTTTTTCAGTAATTCCAAGTTCAGATGAAAAAATAATTTTAGTTTTTATTTCTAATTCTTTTATAAAAAAATTAATTATTTCTGTATTAAGTTCTAATAAATTTTCAAATTTTTTAGAATATACTTTTTCAAAAAAATCCCAATATTGTTCAAAGAATTTTGATTTATTATAATTATAAAAAAGTGATTTCTTATGATTAATATTCCATTTTTCATCATATGAAATTTTAATTTCATTGATATTTTCTCCAGAATTTTTTATAATAGGTACTGTAAGAAACATAGGCCCATCTTTAGTTAGAATTTGATTTCTGTTGTGCCACTGTCTTTTAACAAATTTTACATCATCCAAAAAAACAAAAATATCAGAATACATAATTTTTTTGAAAAATCCCAACCAAGGTAAATAACCTGGTTGATGAATAGAAACTATTTTCAAATCTTACATTATTTTCAAAACATATTATTAATATTTAGCAGATTTAATTAGATTCATTTTTCTTGTAATAAAAAATCACATATTTTAAAATCTAATGGAGAATCTATATCAAATGAATTTTTTTCATTTAAGAGATAACCTTTCATTTTTCCACCAAATACAACATTTTTTTGTGATTTTAGAAAATTAAAGGTGGTAACTAAAATTGAACCATTATAATAAAATATTTTTTCCATTTCTTGTCTATTTTTTGGAATAAAGTTTGAATCATATTTTTCAAGTAAATTATTGTTGATTTTATAAAAATATGCTGGAGAAATTTTTACTTCGCTTATACTAGATACACAATCAATTTTTTCATCAAGCAATTTAATGCAATCTTCAATATTTTTCTTTGATCTAATAGGAGAAGTAGTCTCCAATAATACAATAATTGGATTCTTTTTTTGTTCTGGAATTGAATTTAATGAATATTTTACAGCTTCTAAATAACTTGACGAATCTTGAGCATATTTTTTTGGTCTATCTATAATTTTAGCACCATTCTTTTGAGAAATTTTTTTGATTTCATTGTCCTCAGTTGAAACATAAATTTGATCAATTTGTTTAATTTTTTTTGCGATATCAATACTATGTAATATCAATGGCTTATTACCAATTTTTTTTACATTTTTTCTAGGGATTCCTTTAGAACCTCCTCTAGCAAGAATTAAACAAATTACTATTTTTTCATTAAACATTATAATTTACTCCAATCATCAAAATTAATTTTTTTAGCAAGTAATCCATCTAAAGAATAAAGAGTTGTACCATTACAAATAATTTTTTCAAAGACTTTATCTTTTCCAGGAATAAATTGCTTATATTGATCAGTAAATTTGATTCCTGAAAGACAGATTGATTTTGCTTTTAAATATGATGCAATAGAAATTGCTGCAAGACCGCTATTTCCTTTAGGGTATTCACCATAAATAATTTTTGGAATATCTATTTCAATTTCTTCAGATCCAAACCAAAAAATTTTTCCTCCAATGTCAATAATTTTTTTTGCAACTTTTGGATTAACAATTAATGATAATGCATAATTTCCTTTTTGATTAATATATTTAGAATATTTTGGATCATGATCTACTGTTATGTACAAATCAGAAATTGTGTTAGTAGTAGGTGTTGAAAATTTTGGAGAAAAATCAGGGTGTAATTTTTCACCCCTACCACAAACAAGAATCTTATTTCCAAAAAATGTTAAATCATCAATCGTATATTGTATATTTTTTTGATTGATTTCTATATTTTCTAAGAAATTTTCAGTATTCCAATAATCATCATAATTAAAATTCATTTTAACAAATTCTGATTAGTTTTTTGGAAATTTTAATACTCTGTTCATAGGTTTCCCTTTTAATTTATGCTCAACTTCGTTATTATCGATCGCATTTTTTAGAGTTTTTAATGATTTTTCTACTGAATTGATTGTTTTTTGAAAATCATCATCAGAATGTGAATAAGTATGAAAAATTGGACCTTGCCAGAAAAAAATCCCATTTTGAATATTTTCTTGACAAAATAAACTTCTAATAATTAATGATTCAGTATTATTTTCATCAAGAAATTGAAGTCTAATTTTTGCTGGATGGCCATCTACAGGTATTTGAAGTCCAATTTCATCAGATCTTGATTTAAATTCTTTCTGAAAACTTTTTCCTTTTTCATGAATCACATCTAATGCTTTTTTATTTTGTAATTCTGAAACGGTTGCATTAAAAGCTGCTAAAGAAAGTGTTTCTCCTCCAAATGTTGTTGAATAAAAAACATCTTCAAAAACTTCCATAAATTCAGATTTTCCAGATATAGAGCCTATTGGCATTCCATTACCCATAGCTTTTCCCCACGCTGAAAAATCTGCAGTTACATTAAAAAATTCTTGTGCTCCACCTAACGACCATCTAAATCCAGTTTGGATTTCATCAAAGATTAATAGAGCATCATGTTCATGAGTAATTCTTTTAACTTCATTAAGAAAATTTTTTTCTGGAAAATCAAACATCATAGGTTCCATACACACAGTTCCAATTTCATTATCTTCATCTAAAATTTTTTTAAGACTTTCAATATTATTATATTCAAAAAGTTTTACCGATTCCTTTTGTGACTCAGGAATTCCTTTATCTCTAGAAGTGATTGATGTAAACCAATCATGCCAAACTCCTCCACCACCCCAATATGCAATTTTATCTTTACCTGTAATTGCTCTGGAAGCCCTTACTGCAGCAGTTACAGCGTCTGATCCAGTTTTAGTAAATTTGGCCATTTCACATTCTGGAATGATTTTACACATTAATTCTGCAGATTCAACTTCCAATGTATGAGGTAGTGAAAAAATTGAACCTTTTTCTAGTTGTAGATTTATTGCTTCCTTAACACTTTGATATGAATAACCCAGAATAATTGGACCTAATGCTGCAGCATAATCTATAAATTCATTTCCATCAACATCATAAAATTTACTTCCCTGACCACTATCAACAAAAATTGGATATTGTCCTTCAACAAAACTACGGAATCCTTTACTAAATGTGTGTGTTTGGGCAGGTAAAACTTTTTTTGCCCTGTCTAAAAATTCAAAAGATTTCTTTAGAGAAAGTGTCATTAAGATATTTTATCAAATAATTACTTGCTATTTATAATCTCTGTAATGTTTTTTTCATGATTTGTAAAAAATGTATTCCCTTTTCTAGTTTCAAGTTTTTGTCAGGTTGTTTTTTTGTTAAAATTAATTGAATAAAATATTTCATTTCTTTTAAAAATCGATCATTATCATTTATTATGACATTGACAATTTTTGGTTTTTGATTTTTTAATAAAATAGTAATTTTTTTAATTGCAAAATCATATTCTAATCTACCCTTTTCTCCTTCAATGATTAATTTGTGCTGATGAACTCTTGAAAGAAAATCATTATGAGAATCAATAATTATGCCACTCTTTGTTTCAAACAAAAAGAAAGCAGTATCATCAACATCAATGTCTAAAGAGCCCCTAGTTCCAACCCATTCTCCATGAATTTTTTTAATTTCGTCTAAAATCCATTCTAGGACATAAAAACTATGACTTGTTAATGTTAAAAGTGAACCTCCACCCATATCCTTTCTAGCTGAATATTCTATTCTATAATCCATTTTTGGATGCCAATTTGGAAGATATTGTCCTTGAAGGTAAGAAGCATGTAGTATTTTACCAATATGTTTTTTCTCTATTAATGATTTAATTTTATTAAAACCATCATCAAAAAAGTAAACATTTCCCATCATTATTTTTATTCTATTTTTTTTTACAATATTTTGTAAAATTTTTGTATTTTTTAAATTATGTGAAAGTGGTTTTTCTATAAACAAATGAATTTTTTTTCTAGCCAAAAATATAGATGGCTCAATATGAAAACGAGTTGGAATACAAATCAATGCTGCAGAGATGTCAGGTATTTGTTTTACTGCAATTTTATAATCATTAAAAATATTTTTTGTACCAAGTTTTTTTCCAAGTTCATTTGCTCTTTTTTGATTAAGATCACAAAGAACTATTTCTTTTACACCCAATTGTTTAAGATTCAATGCATGCCTACTTCCAATAGATCCACATCCTAAAATTAAAATTTTCAATAAAAAAATAATGAACTACATACATATTAATTCAATCAATAATACAATAGTAAAATAATGAAAATTTTAGTAATTGGATTAGGCTCAATGGGGAAAAGAAGAATTAGAAATCTTCTAGAAATAGGAATTAATGAAATAGTTGGATTTGATATTAGAGAAGATAGGAGAAAACAAGCTTCTGAAATTTATTCTATTTTAACAGTAAAAAATTTTCAAAGTGCAATAAAAGAAAATCCAGATGCAATTATCATTTCAACATCCCCAGATGCACATAAAGAATATTCATTATATGCAATTGAAAATAAAATTCCATTTTTTACTGAAGTAAACACTATGGATCCAAATGATATGCAAGAAGTAATTGATAAAATGCAAAAAAATAATGTTAAAGGCATTCCCAGTTCTAATTTAAGATTTCATCCATCAATTATTTTATTAAAAAAAATTTTTAAAAATAATGAAATTGGCAAAATATTTACATTTAATTTTCATTCGGGTTCATATTTACCAGATTGGCATCCTTGGGAAAAATTAGAGGAGTATTATGTTTATGATAAAGAAACTGGTGGTGGTAGAGATCAAATAATGTGGGAATTAAGTTGGATATTTTGGTTATTAGGAAAACCAAAAGTCGTCACCAGTATGACAAAAAAACTAGGATTGTTTGAAGCAAATATTTTTGATGTGTATAATTTAATGATTGAATTCAAAAATGATATTGTTGCTAATGTATTAGTAGATGTAATTCAAAGACCACCTGGAAGAACTTGTGAGATAATTGGTGAAAAAGGAACTATAGTATGGGATTATGAAGAAAAATTAGTTAAAATTTTTACAATTGACACTAATGAATGGAAAACATTTCCAGAATCTAATTATTATAAAGGATATAAAATTGAAGAAGAAAAACCAGGATTTGCAGTTAAAGATAAGGGCATAAATGAAACATATATTGAAGAAATAAAGAATTTTTTGGACATAATTACAAAGGACAAAGAACCAGATTTTAGTTTTGAAGATGAAAAAATTGCATTAGAAATAATGTTTGAAGCAGAAAAAAGTTCTCAAATTGGAAAACATATAGAATTTTAATCTGAAATGAATTCTTCAAAATATAATTTTAGTGCAATAATTCAAGCTCGAATGAGTTCAAGTAGATTACCAAAAAAAGTTTTAAGAAAAATTAATGAAAAACCAATGTTAGAATATGTGATAAAACAAACGTTAGCATCAAAATATATTAAAAATGTGATTATTGCAACAACTCTTGAAAAAGAAGATATGGAGATTGTAGAATACTGTAAAAAAAATAATTTAAAATATTTTAGAGGTTCAAAGAATGATTTACTAGATAGATATTACAAATGTGCTAAAAAATTCAAATGTAATATGATTATTAGAGTAACTTCAGATTGTCCAATGATAGATCCAGAAATCATAGATAAAGTAATAAAAAAATTTCTAGACAATTCTAGGGATTATGTATCTAATAACATTGAAAAGATTAAGGGAGTTTGGGAAAACTCTACATGTAATTTCCCACAAGGTATGACAGTTGAAGTTTCATCGCTTAAAGTACTGGAAAAAGCATGGAAAGAAGCAAAAAAGCCAAGTGAACGAGAACATGTCTTTCCCTACATACAATTTAATCCACAATTATTCAATGTCTCAAATTTAAAAATGAGAAAAGATTTTTCAAATATAAGATGTACAGTTGATAAAATGAATGATTTAAGATTTATACGAAGTTTGTATTCAAAATTAGAAAATAAGGATGATGTTGTAAAAATAAAAAATATAATTCAAATTATAGATAAATATCCAGAACTAGTAAAAATCAACAATAAAACAAAATTTGATGAAGGATATAAGAAATCTATAGAATTAGATAAAAAATCGAGATTTAAAAAATGAAACAAAATATTGTAATTAGAGCAGATGGAAGTAATGAAATCGGATTAGGGCATATCTATAGATCATTTTATTTAGCAAAAGAATTAAAAAAAGAAAAAGTTAATGTAATTTTCTTATCAAAAAATGTTTTTTTAAAGAAAATAATTCAAAAAAAATTTCAGATAGAAATTTTCAATGATAATTCAAAAAAACTTGAAGAAAAATTAGAGCAATTAAATCCAAAATTAATAATTATTGACAAATTAAAAGAAGATACAAATCAATTAAAAATATTATCAAAGTATTCTAGATTAGTGGGAATTGATTATATAGGAAAAAATAATTCAAAAATAGATTATGGAATAAACATATTATACCAAAAATCGGGAATTCATAAAAATAAATCATTTTCAGGATTTAATTTTTCTATTCTAAATAACTCGATTAGATTATACAAACCAATTAAAATTAAGAAAGAAGTAAATCAAGTTCTAATAATACAAGGGGGTTCAGACACACCATGTAATACACCCAAAATACTTAGTGCATTAAACAAAATAGATACCAATCTAAAAGTAAATGTTATTGTTGGTGGAGGATTTCAATGCTGGAATAAATTAAACGAATCCATAAAAGGTTCTAAACATTCAGTTAAGATTCATTCAAACGTAAAAAATATTGGAAAAATTATGTTACAAAATGACATTGCAATAACAGGTGGTGGAATAACAAGCCTAGAATTATGTAATTTAGGCATACCATCCATCATAATGTGTGGTGGTAAACATGAAAATGAAACTTCATCATTATTAGAAAAACATGGAGCTGTAATTAATTTAGGATATAAAAGAAATTTCAGAATTAAAGATATTAAAGAAACAGTTAAAAAATTACTTGATAATTATGAACAAAGAAAAAAAATGAATAAAATTGCAAAAAAATTAATTGATCAAAGAGGAAGTAAAAGAGTAGTGGATATTATTTTGAGGATAAATAAATGAGAATTTTAGTTGTAGCAGCACATCCTGATGATGAAATTATAGGAATGGGCGGAACATTAAAAAAAATTGCAAAAAATAATTTTGTAAAAATATTATTTTTAGCAGATGGAATAACAGCAAGAAAACAAGGGGGTTTTAAAAATTCTAATACATATGAAACTACTGAGAAAGAAAAAAAGATTATGAAAAAAGAAATTGAAAAACGTAAGAATCATGCAAAAAATGCACTGAAACTTTTAGGAGTGAGTCAAACTAAATTCTTAGATCTGCCAGATAATGAATTGGATTTAATTCCATTTTTAAAAATTGTAAAGGAAATTGAAAAAGAAATTGAAAAAACCAAATGTAATGTGATATTTACACATCATTACAATGATTTGAATATTGATCATAGATTTGCGTATGAAGCAACAATTACAGCAGGAAGACCTTTTGAGAAATCCACAGTGAATTCTATTCTATCTTTTGAGGCAATTTCATCTTCTGATTTAAGACATCCTTACAGCTTCAAACCTAATTATTTTATTGAAATCAGTAAAGAATTACCCTACAAACTGAAAGCATTAGAAGAGTATAAAAATGAAATTCAAAAATTCCCACACCCTCGTTCAAAAAAATCTTTAGAAGCACTAGCTTGGAGATGGGGAAGTTTGTATGGATATGATGCTGCTGAAGCTTTTGAAATTATTTTTTCTAGAGCAAAAAAATTACAATTTTAAAACCAATAATAAGTTAAAATAAAAATAAGTTATATCTAAAATTAAATGAATCATGGAAAAATTACTAATTATTGGAAAAGGGTTTTTAGGAAATTCACTTAGTAAACTTGCAATAAATAAATTTGATTTAATACAAGCATCACTAAAACATGATTTATTTGTAGATATTCAAGAAATTCAATCTATTGAAAAGTTAATTAAAAAACATAATCCAGACATAATTATTAACTGTGCAGCAATAACAGAAATTGAAAAAATGGAAAACAATAGTCAAAAATTATTTTTAGTGAATTCAAAAGGACCAGAGAATATTGCAAAAATTTCAAAAAAATATTCAAAAAAATTTATTCATATATCTACAGATTCAGTTTTTGATGGAACTAAAAAAAAATATAATGAATTGGATTTACCAAATCCATTAAACGAATATTCAAAATCAAAATTTCAGGGAGAACAATTAGTTCTAAAGAGTAATCCAAATTCAATAATTGTTAGAACTAATTTTTACGGGTATAATGATGATGGAAAATTTTTATTCAATTGGATTATTAATCAACTAAATAATAAAAAACCCATTACAGGTTTTAAAGATATTATTTTTAATCCACTTGAAATAAATAATTTATGTGAATTATTATTAGAATTATGTTTAGTAGATTTTAAAGGAATTATTCACTTATCAGGAGATGAAATATTTAGCAAATATGATTTTATTAAAAAAATTGCATTATTGTTAAATTTAGATATGAAATTAGTAATACCGGGAAGATCAGAACAGATTAAATTTAAAGCTAAAAGACCAAAAAACACTACATTAGATAATTCTGTTTCAAAAAAAATTCTTAATACAAAAATTAGAAAATTAGACGAAATATTATCAGAAAATTTTGATAAATATAGTAAATCAAAAAGAAATTCTGAATAAATTTTTAATATTATATATAACAACAAAGTAACGTTTGATTAATGAAAATTAACAAAGGACAATTTAGATTAACATCTAGAAGTAAAAATTTTAAATTTGAGTTAAATCGAGGAAATGGACATTTAATTAATTATTTAAAAAATAGAATTAGTTGGCATTTTAATCCACGTTTACAAAGAATTCCCAAATTTCCATCTCATATAGATATTGAGACATCTAGTATTTGTAATCTTAATTGTCCAATGTGCTATACAACTACAGAGAAATTTAAAGAAAAAGTGGATGCAGGATTAATGGATTTTGAATTGTTTAAAAAAATTATTGATGAATCTGTAAAATATGAACTATATTCAATTAGACTTAGTTTAAGAGGTGAAGCATTTTTACACCCAAAAATATATGACATGATAAAATATGCAAAAGAAAGTGGAATTAAAGAAGTCTCATCATTAACTCATGGCGGACATATTGATGAAAAGAAATTTGAAGAATTAATGGATTTAGGATTAGATTGGTTAACTATTTCGTTTGATGGCATAGGTGAAATGTATGAGAAAATTAGACATCCTTTAAAATTTAAAGATGCTGTTCAAAAGATAAAAAATTATCAAGAATTAAAAAAGAAAAGAGGAGTGGTTAAACCTGTAATAAAAGTACAAACGGTATGGCCTGCAATATCAAAGAATCCCGAAGAATTTTATAATATTTTTAATCCAATTACAGATCAAATAGCTTCTAATCCTCTTATTGATTATCTAGGAAATGATGATGATATTATTTATGAAGAAAATTTTACTTGTCCACAACTATGGCAAAGAATGGTAATTGGTTCTAATGGAAAAGTTATGTTATGTGCAAACGATGAAATGAGTTCTCACATAATTGGAGATGTAAACAGTGAAACGATTTTTGATATTTGGCACGGTAAAAAATTAAACGAAGCACGAAAGATTCACGAAGAACATAACGGAATAAAAGACATAAATGTTTGTAAGCATTGCTACTTGCCAAGAAAAACTCAAAGAGAAAAAATAGAAATGAAAAACAGATTGTTAAACATTGACAATTATATAGATAGAAAGCAAAAAATAGGAGAATAAAAAATTATATTTTTTTATTATTTTTTAAAATAATTATTAAGTTATCCAAAATCCTTTTTGAAGAATTTCCATCAAGTTTATACATAAATTTTTTAATGAAATTATTTCTTGCAGCATCATATGTATTGAGTTTTATGGAATGACTAAGTGAAGGTAAAATCATTTCAGGTGTTTTACATGAAATTGCAATTCCTTCTTTAACAAGTAAATCTATTTCAGAATTAAAAAAATTACAAATAACAATTTTTTTGTGAGCCAAAAGAGCATAAATTTCGGCAGTACTGGTTTGAGATGAAATTACGATATCAATATCATCCAAGTAATCTTCAATTCCACCTTTTTGAAAAATAGATATTTTTGGATTGATTTCATGTATCAGTGTTTCATATTCAGAAATAGATGATGTGGATGGGTGAATTTTCACTAGGAGTTCAAATTTATCTGAATTTTCATTAATTTTTTTAACGATTTGTTGAATAGAATAATTCCGTTCTTTAAGAGAACAAAAGCCATGTTCATAAAGTGTAGAAGGTGCAAAAAGTATTTTTTTCGGATTATTAACTTCACTTGATTTTTTAAGATTTTTAAAAAAACGATCATACATTGGATTTCCAGTTACTATGAGATTGGATTTTGAAAATCCCAGATCAATTAAAGGTGAAATTAATTGTTCATTTTCTAAAAATTGGATTGTTTTAGGAGCAAATTTTGAATTATTATTTCCAGATAGAACATAGAACCATAAATTAAAAAATGTTGAAATAATTGATTCACGTAATGCAATTTTTGTTTTAAGTAAAAAGAAGTATTTAGAAAGAAAAAATCTTCCACGTAATGCAATTTTTTTATTATTTTTTTCAGTATTTGATGAAATAGAATTTTCAAAAAAACGAGTAAAATTTGTTTTGATATTTTGAAATAATTCCTTGTTTATAACAGAATAATCTTTTGCATGTACCATAAAAAAAACAGGAATATCAAAATGATTTGATGCGGATGAGATTGCATAATCTATGAAGGACCAATCAGGACTAGCATATACTAAATCAGGTTTAGTTTTTTCAATTAATTCAAAGGCGTTTGAAAAATCATGTATATCTAATATTTCCTCATTATTAGAAAAATTTTGGTCAATTTTTAATTTATTTGGTGTATATACCAACCATATTAGTTTTACATTAAATTCAGTTTTTAAAACTGATAAAAAATTATCAAAAAATATTGTTACAACAGTTTTAGATGTTGGTAAAACATGAGTTGGAATTAAAATTGTAATTTTTTTCATAAACTAAAAATCAGTAGTAATTATAAAAAGATTAAAAATTATTATCTAAAAATTTATGCATATTAAGTACTCCGTATAATTGATAAGATAATTTTTATGAAATCTTAAATTAACCTACTATTTTTTAAATCTGATTGACTAAAAAACTAATTCTCATTGAAGGTAATGAAGATGTAAAGAATATTGAAAAACTAATAACTAACGAATCAGTTGTTGTTTGTTTTGATTATCAATCACACGAAAAATTAACTGCTAAAAATTTGAAACATAACAAATTAGATGATTACTTAACTAATGAAGATGAAAAAAGTATAGATCAAAAAGCTGTTGATTTAACAATAAATTGGTATAAAGATGATAAAATAAAAAAATATTTAGAATATGATGGCATTAATTTAGGAAAATTATTAGAAATTGAATTAATTTGGTATTTTTTCGAATATACAAAAAGAATTGGAGGTTTGATAAAAATTTTAGAAAAAGAGAAGCCTGATGAAATAATTGTCTCTTTTTTGGGAAACTGTGTTGAAGCTGTATGTCAAAATTCAGAAATAAAAATAATAAAAATTCCATCAAAAACAACATCATCACTATTTTTTGATAATATAGAAATTCCAATTAAAATAAATGGAAAAATAATTCCAATTAAAATATCAAGAAAGAATTTTTTAAGAATTAGAAATATTTTTACTAAAATAACAAATATTTTATTCAAAATTAAACCAAGTAAAAAACAACTCAAATTAAAAAAATCAATATTACTTTTAGATTACAATATCTCGATTTATGATGAATTAGTAAAAGAATTGTCAAAATCTAAAAAAAATGTCATATTATTAAATCAAAGAAGGCCTGCAGTATGGAATGTATCAAGTCTAAAAAATTTAAGGAATTCAAAATGTAAAGTAATAGAATTATCTGATTTTTTAGATGAATCTTTAAAATTACAAATTCGAGACAATCAAACACAGTTAGAAAACAAATTAAACGATTTATGGAATAACGATGAAATATTTGCTAAAATAATTTCTTTTAATAATTTTTCATTTTGGTCTGCGATTAAAGAAAATTTTATTCAATTAACAACAAAAAGATTTATGGAATCTGTAGAAAAATTAATTCTATTAAATAAATTATTCAGTTCAATCAATATTTCAGTAATTTTGGAATGGGCACATGTCGGATTAGAAGATAAGTTAGCAATTAGTGTTGCAAACAAAAATAAAATTCCAAATTTATTTTTACAACATGGACTATATCTCCAAAATGAAAAATTTGATAAATATTTACCAATTTTACCAATTTTACCATCTAATAATTCAAAACATCTAGTTTGGGGACAAACATTAGAAAAATACATAATTGAAAAAGGAGGAAATCCACAACACATAATAAAAATTGGAAGTCCTCGTTATGATAAATTTTTTAGAGAACATCAAAATAATAAAAAATTTAATACCATACTATTAGCAGCAAATGGATTTTTTCATAATAACTGTAAAGGTACAGATATTGAAGCATTTATCAGAATGGAAAATTATGTAAAAAAAATTTTGGAGACAATCAAAAAATATCCTGATAAAAAAATTATTGTTAAATTGCATCCAGGAAAAGTTTCATATGACATTAAACCATTAATAGAAAAAATTGATCCTACTATTCAAATTTTCCAAAATGAAAATATTTTAGATTTATTAGAGAAGTCAGATGTAATGATTTCTTTAAATTATTCAACAGTAGTATTAGATGCTTTAATTTTAGAAAAACCATCATTAATCTTACTTCCTGAAGAACAGAATTTTGAAAATGAAATTCCACTTAAAAATAAAACAGTTCTTATTACTTCAAAAGTTGAAGAAATAGAAATCATGATAAAGAATCTATTAGAAGACAAAAAAATTCAACAAGAATTAATTAAAAATGGTAAAAGATTTGTTGATGAGTATATCGTGAATCAAGGGGATTCATCAAAAAAATTAGCCGATATTTTGGAAGATTATGAATAAAATGAATCAATTTCAAAAATCAGATATTTTAACAAGTGTTATTGTTCTCAATTATAATGCAGGTGAATTGTTAATAGATTGCATTCAGTCACTTGTCAATACTAATAATCATAAATTAGAAATAATTGTTGTTGATAACGTTTCAACAGATAACAGTCATAAAATATGTAAAGAAAAATTTCCTGAAATTAAATTAATTGAAAATAAAGAAAATTTAGGATATTGTGAAGGAAATAATGTAGGAATAAGAAATGCTAAAGGAGAGTTTATTGTGATATTAAATCCAGATACAAAAGTTGAGCCAAATTGGTTGGAAGAATTATTCAAAACATATGAAAAATTTGGAGATGGACTTTATCAACCAAAAATTATGGCATTTGAAAATAATTTGTTTGAGAGTGGTGGAAACATGTTACAGATATTTGGTTTTGGCTATTCGAAAGGCAGAGGAATTCCAGATAAAGGTCAATTTGACGAACCTTGTGAAATAGGTTATGCATCGGGTGCTTGTCTTTTTACAAAAACAGATATCTTGAAAAAAATTGGTCTTTTTGATCCGTTTATTTTCTTGTATCACGATGATTTAGATTTAGGATGGAGAGCTAGACAATTAGGAATTAAGTCATTTTATGCTCCAGAATCAAAAATTTATCATGCTGGAAGTTATAATTACAAATGGAGTGCTAAAAAATTTTACTGGTTAGAGAGAAATAGACACTACTGTCTACTAACTCATTATTCAAAAAAGACATTTTACAAAATGTTACCAGCTATAACGTTAATAGAAATAATGATGCTAGTATTTTATATTTCAAAAGGGTTTACAAAAATGAAATTTAGTGCTTACAAAGATATTTTGAAAAATTTAAACCACATACAAAAAAAATACCAGGAAATAGAAACTAAAAAAATTATTTCAGACAGAGAATTGATTAAAACAATGCCAAATGAAATTTTCATTCCAGATCAGTTTTCAGATAGTTTATCTTCAAAAATTTTTAATAAAACTATATCCGGTCTTAGTAAAATTGTTAAATATTTTATTTAAATTAAAAAACATCATAGTCTCCAAAAACAAAAAACCAGTTTTCAAATTTCTTTAATTTTGTATGGTGTACATTATCATCAAATGTTTGAACGATAAAATGAAGTGAAACTGGTTTTAAAAATGAAGGAGCAGTGAAAAATCCACAACTTTGTAGTAATTGATTTTCTAATAATCCGGTTCTACTAGTTGCAATTGCCACAGAGACATCATTTTCCCAAAAATTAGAAATTGCTTTATAAATTAAATTTTTAAATTGTTTTTTGTCTTTGTAATCTGAGTTTACCATGTAATCAAGTATGATTCCAATTTTCTTGTTTTTAATATAGTGTATTTTTGTAATAATATATCCAATTAACTCATTATTAATTTTAAAAGTGAAAACTTGATATTTTTGTGTTGGATGGTTTTTGTATCTCCAATTCAAAAATTCTTTTGTTCTACTATTTAATACAGAAACACGTTTGCTTGTTTTTTTGACAAGATTCTCAAAAGATTCATCAAAATCACCATCAAGTTCAAGTATGTCAGAACATAAATTTTTATTTTTCCAAAAAATATCAAATGGTTTTAAAATTTGTTTTAGAGGAGAACCAAAATATTTAGATAATTTTATTGGTTTTATCAAAAGTGGTAAATGAGCAATTTCAATTGAGCCTTCATTAGTAAATGCCTTAAATGAATTATCATTAGGTATTGCAAAAAGAGAGTGTATATCATTAGTAAGTGCAAAATTAGGCATTGATAAAAGAAGATCAGAGAAGATATGTTTTTTTCTATAATCAGTATGAACTTGAACGTTACAAGCCAATGAAGATATAATTATTTTTCCATCAACAATTAATTTCTGTGGAATGATTGTATTTGTTCCAACAAGTATATTTTTTAAGTCATCATCATAGGCGAGTAAAACTATCGCTTTTCCATTTGGATTATCCCTATATTGCCAATCAAAATAGGATTCCTTTGTAATGTCAACATTTCCAAATATTTTTTTAGTTAAATTAAGAATTTCTTGTTTTTCATCTTCAGTGTTTACCCATAGTGATATTTTCATTATTTTGTTTTAGTGGCATATCATATCAATATTTGTGCAAATTTATATTCAAATATTATTAATTTGATAGGAAATTATGAATTTACTAGGAATAGATTTTGAAGAATGGTTTCATCCAGAATTAATTCAAAAATATATCAAAAAAACAGATAACGAACTTTCTGTAGTTAAGGGCATTGATAAAATTTTAGAATTATTAAGAAAAAATGATACATCTGCCACATTTTTTATGGTTGGTGAATTACTTGAGAAAAAACCTGAATTAATGGATAAGATTTTGGATGGTGATCATGAAATTGCTTTTCATACAATGTATCACAATAGATTAGATTCTATGAAAAATAAGCAAGAATTTGTTGATGAGTTGAAAAAATTTGCTGAGTTGACTTCAAAAAAATCCAAGGGATTCAGAGCACCTTCATTTTCATTAAATTATTCATCATCATGGGCAATTGATGCATTAGTTGAAAGTGGTTATCATTATGACAGCAGTATCGTTCCTGCAAAAACTAAATTGTATGGAATGCCTAATGCTGAGTTAAAACCGTATAAAATTACAAGTGAGGATCTTGAAAAAAACAATCATAATGGAAAATTAATTGAATTTCCACTATTGACGAGAAAATTTTTTAATTATTCAGTACCAGTTGCGGGTGGATTTTTCATACGTTTACTTCCATTAAGATGGATTGAAACTGCGATAAAAAATAATGAAAGTAAAAAAATTCCATCAACATTTTACATACATTCATGGGAATTAACTCCCGAATATATGAAGAAAGTTTCATTATCAAAAAGTGATAGTTTCATTACATATCATAATTTGGAAAAAACAACTAAACGATTAGAAAGATTGTTAAAAAAATTTGAATTTACATCTTTTGAACATTTTATTTCAAAAAATAATTATCTGTCTAGATTTTAAGATCTTTATTTACAGCATAAATTGAACCCATTGATTGTTCTAATGGTTCTTTAATTATACTAAAAGACATTTGTTCCAATTTTTTAATCATATTTTCTAACATTTTATATTTTGAATCACTAAAGTGATATTCAATGTAAATTTGTTTGATTTTCTTAAAGTACTCATTAGGTAATGATTCTATGATTTCATATTCAGCTCCTTCACAATCTAATTTTAGATAGTCACATGTATCCAACTTATTTGAATCAAAAATATTTTGTAATGTAATGGATTTGATTAGAGTTGGATTTGACGTTGAATCATGAATACTGTGTGCAGTATTATCAGGATTGATATAGAAAGTAACATGATCATTACTATTTGAAACTGCAAGGTTATTCAAAGTAATATTTTTTAAATTATTTTGTAATACATTATTTTGTAACAATTCATAATTTTCAGTTGATGGCTCATAGCACAAAATTTTTCCATCTGTACAGTATTGACTTGCATAAAGACTAAACATGCCAATATGAGCACCAATATCAATAACTACATCATTTTTATTAATTCGAAATCCATGTTTATTGTATTCTTTTAGTAACCAAATTAACGAAAATGTATCTAAATCAGTAGAATTAGATCTTAGTTTTATCTTGATTCCAGATTTTGTATTAAACCAAACATGATCTTTTTTAAT
>Ga0315315_10000445_pt1 | contig 34409 bp, 30 predicted proteins | sample M140m3416metaG_FD_203699 | JGI IMG/M metagenome (GOLD analysis project Ga0315315, IMG submission 203699) | Ammonia-oxidizing marine archaeal communities from Monterey Bay, California, United States - M1 40m 3416 | ecosystem: Environmental > Aquatic > Marine > Intertidal zone | place: USA...
ATGTTAGACATAGTAGAAAAATTTATTATAAATAAAAAATTAATATGTTACGGTGGAACTGCTATTAATAATATTTTACCCCAATACGCCCAATTTTATAAAAAAGATATTGAAATACCAGATTATGATTTCTATTCATATAATGCTCTAGATGACGCGAAAGAATTAGCAAATATATACTATCAATCAGGATATAAAGATGTTGAAGCAAAATCTGGTGTACATAAAGGAACATTCAAAGTATTTGTTAATTTTATTCCTATAGCAGATATTACGTTTCTAGAGAAAGAAATTTACAATAACATATTATCTGAATCAATAAAAATTGCTGGTATACATTATTGCCCACCCAATTTTTTAAGAATGGGAATGTATTTAGAATTATCTCGTCCTGAAGGTGATGTATCAAGGTGGGAAAAAGTACATAACAGATTAAATTTATTGAATTACCATTATCCAATTACAGCGTGTAATAAAAAGAAGACAAATAAACAAATTGATGATAAATTATATAATATTATATGCAATACATTAATTAATCAAAACGTTATTTTTTTCGGTGGTTACGCTTATAATTTATACAAAAAAGCAGATAAGCAAAATTCATCAAATAATGTTTGTTTTGATGTTATAAATGAAGATTTTGATAAAATATCTTTAATTATAACTGAACAATTAGAATCACATGACTATAAAAATATTAAAATTAATAATTATAAACCTATAGGTGAATTAATACCAGAACATATTGAAATATTAGTAAATAAAACACCAGTATTGTATGTTTATAAACCTATCGCATGTCATAATTATAATAAAATTAAAATGGGTCCACAATTAGTTAATATTGCTACTATTGATACTATATTGTCTTTTTACTTAGCATTTATGTATGTCAGTGAAAAACATTTTGATAAAGATCGTTTATTATGCATGAGTAAATTTTTATTTGATCTGTCTGAAAAAAATAAACTAGAAACAAAAGGTCTTTTAAAACGTTATTCTATGGATTGTTATGGTTATCAAAAAACACTAATTGACATGCGAAGTCAGAAAACAGAACAATTTAAAAAATTGAAACATAATAAAGATAGTAAAGAGTATGAAACCTGGTTTTTAAATTATGTTCCTTTTAAAATAGATAATAAGACACTTGTTAATAAAAATAGTATTATAAATGAAAATAGTGAAATCGTACTAAAAAAAAATTCAAAAGTTTTACAAACTAAAACTAAAACAAATACAAAACCGAATACGAAAAGTAAAACAATGAAAAAAACACCAATAATTAATAAATTATTTAATTTATAATAAATTATATTTCTTAAAATATAATTTATAAAAGCCTCCGATGGGAATCGAACCCACGACCGCTAGCTTACAAGGCTAGCGCTCTACCACTGAGCTACAGAGGCACTAATCTATTATATTAGTATTTCTTTATATTAAATATCACTTAATAAATTTATTGATTGATTTAATATATAATAAATAATACCAAATAACATACTTTTTAATAATAATCCTATAAAATTGAAGTTACCATCTACACTATATATTGCTAAAAATGAAAAATATTGTAATAACATAGTATTCACTATTGGTAATTGAAATAAAAAATATAAAATTGCTATAAATATAGGTATTTGTATTTCTGTAAAAATCATATCTAATTTATTTTCCTTTTTTAATCTTCTTTCATAATCTTTTAATTTTTTTTCTGTCATGATTTCTTCTTCACTTACAAAATCAACTCTTTTTTTAGGCATAGGTACATAATTAGGTTGTATTTCTTCGTCGTTTGTATAAACAGTAGGGTTTTGGGGTATGTCGCGAGACGGTAAATGTTGCGGGGGCATTTGTTGTATTTCATTCATCATTTGTTCATTCATTACCATTACCTCATTATTCATCTCTTGATTTTTACTACTGATTTTAGTTTGTTGTGGCATATCAACTTGTTTATTTTGTTGTATTCCGTATGGATTTGGATGGATATTCATTGGTTGATAATTATTTGTAGTAGTTTGAGTATTCATTTGACTTTGTGTCTGGTTCGTTGTATCATTTGGTAAATTAGATATTAAACTTGTACTCTCCATTTAAATTAATATATAATAACAAATAATTATTTATTAATTATTATACGAATTCATTATTTACATGTAAAGAATCTATTTGTACTATTTTTTTACTATTATCGCATTTATCAGATTTTAATTTATATGTATAACATTTATTACTATGTTCATATATTTTATCTTCAATATCACTAATTATAGGACCACTAAAATTAATACAATTTTTTTCATTACAAACTTTTCTAAACAATGTTGCTAAACCAAATCCTAAAATAATTGATATAAATATACGACCTAAATGTGTATTTAATAATCTTTTTAAGTTCATCTATATATTATTATATGATATTTTTTTATACTTGCGGTTTTATATTTGCTATTTCACTTTTATCTGTTGGACAAACCACTTCTTTTTTTTCTACAGAAAAACAATTATCTACTGTATCTTTATATTGTAATATTTCTACATTTTCAGGAGTAGGATAAATATATATTTTTCGATTATCAGGTAAAGTCATGTAAACAAAAAATAAACCTAATACTAAACTAATAATAAAATACTTAATATCAATATATTTGAAAAATCCCATTATATAATATATATATTTATTTTTTTGCTTTCCTTTTCTTTTTTTTATTTGTCTTCGAAGTAGTTTTAACTTCATCATCATTAATTAAATCTTCCTCTAATTTTTCTAATAACTTATCGTGAATAGATGATTTTTCTTGTTTTTCTCCATCTAAACTAAATACATATTCATTCTGATTAGTTCCTTCATTTAATTTATACTTTGCTATTAAATCCTCTTGTATCTTCAGTTGTCGTTCTTGTTCTTTTTTTATTTTTTCGAGTTCTTGTATTTTATCTTGTTTACGTTTTTCTGAACGCTCTTTCATTTTCTCTATTTTAGTATTTCGTTCAGTCATACGCTTTAACGCGTTTGTATCCATCTTCATATTTTTTCCCAACCCACCCATATTTTTTGCTAAGTTCTTAAAAATATTATTAAACTCGGTATCTCCTCCCATATCTTTCATTTTACCCATAAGATCACCCGCTTCTTTCATTAATTCGTCTTTTGATATTTCTCCACTTTTCATCTTTGAATCTAATTTTGATCCTACTGTTTTCATTAAATTTGTAATTTTTTTAGGATCTTTCATTAATTTTTTTAATATATCTTGCGTACCTTTAATATCTCCTTGCTCATTTTCATTTCCTAGAATATCCTTAAAATCATCCGCTATTTCTTCTGCCATTTCCTTTGCCAATTTTCCAATTTTTCCGTCAAATAAACTACTTAAATGTTCTTGTAATTTCTGCATACTAGGCATTCCTTTTATTTTTTCTTTCATTTTTTCTTTAAAATCATCCATATTGCCTGATGATTCAAACATATTTTTAAATTCTTCAGTTTTATCTGTATTATCTTCTGAGTTATCCGTATTATCTTCTGTCTCATTATTATTGACATTTTCTTCTACATTCTTAAAAAAATCAGTAATACTAGACATTGTATCTTTCATCTTTGCTTGTAGATCTTCTTCTTCAATCCCATCAAATATATTCATTGTATCTCCGAAATCTTTTTTATCTTTAATTTCACCCAATACTGTAAATAACACTAATTGTAAATATTTCCACATTGCTTTTTTAGTAGTTTCACTAATATCCTCTGTTTTAAATAATATCGCAAAATCAACTTGAGGTAAAAAACATGTATTAATATTTTTTTCTTCTTCAAATATTTCCTCATTTTGATATAAAATATCAAAAAATCGTTCTGGATATGTTTTAGTACAGTAATTAAATAAAACCTTTTGTTCACTATCAGTTAATTCAGAATTTGTCCAACGTTTTAATATATTTGAATGTTCCGGAAAAGTAGTAATCAAATCATTTGTAAAATCATTAATTAAAGTTACGAAATTTGTAGGAATATTAATATTTGAATCCATTTACATAGTATTACTAACGGTTATTTATATAGTTATATAGATAATTAATATAATTTATTTTTAATTATCTATATTTTATTCCGTGGACTATTTACACTACTTACTATAGGAGACCACGCGGTTAGTATATCATAATATGTTAATTCTATAGTTTTTTTATTTTTCTTTACTACATCATAATTTAATATTTTATTAATTATTTCCTTATTTGTTTCTAATGAAACATGACAACTTCTTTTTAATATTGGTGGTCGTAATGATATATTTTTCTCTAATATCTTTATAACTCTATTTATAAAGATAGGTGACACTTTTTATGTACTGTAGGTATAATTTGTTTTGAATTCATATAAATTATATTTTGTTCGATTTTATATTATTTTATATTATACTATATTATATTAATATGAATTCTGATTATAATTTTCAAATAGATAAACTAAAAAAAGATTTTGTTAATATTATTAAATTAACTAATGATATTTCTAAAGTTAAACTTCTAGTAAATTCTAAATTAAACAAAATGAAAGAATTATATAATAACGTTGTACAACATAACAACAAAAAAATATTTTTATTTTGTTTAGATTCTTTTTATTTTCAATATAAAAATTTTATTATTGAAGCCGATAATCTAGATAAATTAAGATTATTAATAAATAATCGTATGTATTGCGATTACTACAAATTATATTGCATTCTTATAAAATATGTAAAAGAACAAAAAAAAGAGACCGAATTATTTGATTTAGATAATACTTATCCTACTTATAAAGATTTAGAACCTTTTTTAGAATATAAGATTCATGATATTAAAGCAATACATACAAATATTTTAGATTTAATTAAACTTTTACATACAGAAATTATTACTAATAATGATAATATTTCACATTATAATGATAATAATAAAATGGGATTTTCATTATCTAATTTTTTAAATACTCTTGTTCATGAAAATAAATTATTATACGAACAAATCGAGTTATATGTAAATTATATGTGCTTTTTTCAAATTTCTCAAAAAAAACAATTAAAAAATATATATTCTAAAATAATTGATTTTGATAAAGAAATAGATGAAAATATTAATATCAATAAAACATATTCTATAGATGATATTGAAATTGATAACATACAACTTGATAGTTTAGACAATGATACTAATAATCTTTCATTGTTAATCCAAGATAAAGAAATGAATACATTAGAAGAACCTATAGAAGAAGAACCTAAAAAGGAAGAACCTAAAAAAGAAGAACCTAAAAAGGAAGAACCTAAAAAAGAAGAACCTAAAAAGGAAGAACCTAAAAAAGATACTATACCAGCACCTACAAAATCGTCTAAACGTACTATGAATTTTTTAAAATAATACTTATTATACTATATATGTTATGGTATAATATTCACTTAATAAGGATAACAATATAATTTAGATTAAATTATAAACCATATAAAAATTTTTCAATAAAACTATATTATAATGGAAATATTAAAAAAAAATATTGAAAGTTTAAATAAAAAAGAACATGTTGAAATCTTAAAAATTTTATTAAAACATTCTTGTAAAATTAATGAAAATAAAAGTGGTATATTTGTAAATATGTCTTATTTAAATGAAGAGGTTATAAATGAAATAAATAAATATATGCAATACATTAAAGATCAAGAAACTAGTTTGTTAACAGTTGAATATCAGAAACAATTATTTAAAAACAATATTGTTAATCAAGTTAAAGATAATATTACTATGGATATTAGTAACTAATATGATAGATTTAATAATAAATGATAATAATAATTTAGATATAGTTGAAACAATATCTGAACTAAACCCCTATATGTACTTAGAAAAAACGAAAAATCTTTCACAAAAACAACCCAACGTATTTGATTTAAATATTAAAACCGATATAGAAACTAACGTTGAAGAAACCTCTATAGATAAGGATTTATTTCATCCAACGCAAAAAGATACTTTATTTTGGTGTGTTTTTATAGCCGCACATGGATATAATGAATATTTACAAGTAAATAGAAATTATGGCGCTAAGGAAATAGAAATAAAAGAAAATATATCAAATATATTAAATAATAATAAAAAATCTTTTAAAGCATGTAACTATAAAATAACACAAATTAAAATAAAAGAAATAGTTTCAGATTTTTTAACAACTATTAAAGATACCAATATAGATTGTTTAATCGCATTATCAGTTTATTATAAAATTAATTTTTATATAATTCATAAGAGTAATAAGTATATGATTAAGATTGACGCTAATCCTGAAGAAAACTATCCTACTTATTTACTATATTGTGATAGTTTTAATAAATATTCAATTGATATAAATGAGTTAACTTCTAAGGATATTACTAATTTATATGATAAATATGTTTATATTGATAATTATTTGAAACCAGTAAAATCTATAGTAAATTATAAAGTAGATGATTTAATAAATATTGCTTCTAAATTAAAAATATATGATAAAACTAAAAAATATAAGAAACAAGAATTGTATGAACTTATTTATAATTTTATAAAATGGTAATAAAAAATTGAAAATAAATAATATATTAATTTACTATATAAGCTAATATATTATGAACACTATTGAATCTCCGCAAAAAAATATGCAGACCTTACTTGAGAAAAAAAAGGGATTTGAAAAGGTAACCCAAGTATATTTAGAAAACAATACATTAACTAAAAATAATAATAGACAAAATGAATTGGAAATACGTTTTGGTACAAATCCAAGAATATCAACACCAATTTCAAAATTAGATTATGATAATGTTATAAAATATTTATATTCTAATGGATTTAAAATTGAAAACACGGATGGAGTACAAATGTTAAGAATACAAAATGAATATACTGATTTACGAACTGGTCGAGCCAAAATGTCTAATACTAGAGCAGAAATTACAGGTTCCTATATGATACAAGAGTATTGTCGTACAAATAGTATTCAAAAACTTATTGATAAACCAAATACTATAGATGATAAAATAAAATTTACTCAAAAATATTTTGCCGAAATCAACGGTACACGTATAAATAAAATAGATTTTGAAGATTTTAATTTTAGGGTTTCCTATCAAACTGAACAAGATTTTAATGTACATTCTAATATGGCACGTAATATAATATCAAAATGGGATAATTCATTAAAAATATTTCGTTGTATGAATCGTATTCGTTTTTATCATGATGAATATCCTATATTTGCCGATTTAAGCATAGTTAAGTCATCTAAAAAAATGAACAAAATTCCTATTCCCAAATATACTATTCAAGACGCAGAAGTATTTAATAATATTGAACACTATGAAATAGAACTTGAAGTAGACAATAGTAAAGTTGGAGTAGGAACTAAATATAATAATTCTGATAATCTTTTAACTGCTATTCGTAAATGTATTCGTATAATATTAAGTGGATTACAAAATACAAATTATCCTATTTCATATCAAATACAAAATGATTTACACCAATCGTATTTGAAAGTAATATATCAAGATAATTACACATCACGTAAAATTAATCCAAAAGATTTTTTAGGACCTAGTTCATATACTTTGCAACTTGAAAATATTATAGACGAAGTAGAAAATAAAAGTAATATACCTAATATTCGAACTGATTACACAGTTACAGACAAAGCAGATGGTGATCGTACATTATTATATGTATCCAATGATGGAAATTTATATTTAATAGATACAAATATGAAAATTATGTTTACTGGTTCAAAAACTCAAGAGACTACATTATGTAATAGTATTTTAGACGGTGAACATATAACAAAGAATAAGTTAGGAAATAATATTAATTTATTCATGGCATTTGATATATATTATTTAAATAATGAATCAACTCGTGAATATGCGTTCTATCCCAAGGATAATGAAGATACTAAAATAAAATATAGATTAAAACTATTATATCAATATATAAATAATTTAAAACCGGTTTCAGTTGTTGCTAATAAAATAGACAATGTCTTCCAAATTAAATGTAAAGAATTTTATATTTCAACTACCGACAATACTGAAGAAACAAATAATAAAACTATATTTAATGTTTGTAATGAAATTTTAACTAAAGTACATGACGAAAGTTATGAATATAATACCGATGGTTTAATTTTCACTCCTGCTTATATTTCGGTTGGAGGAAATAAAGAAGATGACAAACCTGGACCATTAAAAAAATACACGTGGCCATTATCTTTTAAATGGAAACCTGCCGAATTCAATACTATAGATTTCCTAGTAACCACTAAAAAGGATAAAAATAATAATGATGAAATACATACTATATTTAAATCAGGTACTAATTTAACAAGGGACACTAATATTATTGAATATAAATCTTTGATTTTACGTTGCGGGTTTGATAGTATAAAACATGCTTTTATAAATCCTTGCCAAAGCATTATTGATGATATAGCGGTTGATAATAAGTTTATGGATAACAATGATACATATCAACCTGTACCATTTCAACCAACAGAACCATATGATAAAAATGCTCATATATGTAATATTCAATTACAAAAAAAAGGGACTCACTTATACATGTTAACTGAAGATAATGATAATTTTGAAGATAATATGATTGTTGAATTTAGATATGATCATTCTAAGGATGATAAATGGAAATGGATACCTATACGTGTTCGTTATGATAAAACTGCGCAATTACGTAATGGTATTAAAAATTACGGAAATTCTTATCATGTAGCGAATAGTAATTGGTACTCAATTCATAATCCAATTACTAATAATATGATTACTACTGGTTTAAATATACCAAATATTGTTAACTCAGATGAAATATATTATGATAGAGGTAACGATGAAACCAATACAAAATCTTTAAGACATTTCCATAACTTATATGTTAAATCGAAGTTAATAACTGGTGTGTCTAACCATAACGATATATTAATTGACTATGCTGTAGGTAAGGCAGGTGATTTAGCAAAATGGACACATAATAATTTGGATTTTGTATTAGGTATTGATATTTCAAAAGATAATATACATAATAAATTAGACGGTGCGTGTACAAGATATTTGAAAGAGAAAAAGAAAAAATATAATAAATTTCCCAAAGCGTTATTTGTAGTTGGAAATAGTGAATTAAATATTAGAAAGGGTGACGCTTTTAATAGCGAAAAAGATAAATTAATTGTAGATGCTATTTTTGGTGTTGGACCAAAAGACAGTTCTATTATAGGACAAGCAGTATATAATAATTATGGTATTGCCAATAATGGATTTAATATTAGTTCCTGTCAATTTGCGTTACATTATTTCTTCGAAAACAAAAAAACTTTATTATCTTTTATTAAAAATATTGTAGAATGTACAAAATTAAATGGTCATTTTATAGGTACTTGTTATGATGGTAATATTATATTTGATAAATTAAAAAAATTAAATAATGGAGAACATATAACTATCAATAAAAATGATACCAAGATTTATGAAATTACGAAACTATATAATCAAACAGGTTTTCCTGATGATGAACTAAGTTTAGGTTATCCTATTAATGTTTATCAAGAAAGTATTAATAAAGTTTTCAGAGAGTATCTTGTTAACTTTAATTACTTAATTAATTTAATGGAAGATTATGGATTTGTTGTTATTACTAGTGAAGAAGCAAAACAAATGGGATTCCCTTCCGGAACTGGTTTATTTAATGAATTATATTCAGAAATGATTAATGATATTTCTATTAATCCTAAAATTAGTTCAAATTATAAAACTGCTATGAATATGTCAGAAGAAGAAAAACAAATCTCCTTTATGAACCGCTACTTTATATTTAAGAAGGTTCGTAATGTAAATACAAATATAATTAATGACATTCATTTAAATAAAGAAATTATTGAAGAAATTGAAGACGAAAAAGATGACGAAAAAGATGACGAAAAAGAAATTATTAATAAACCAATTCCTACTAAACGTAAATTAAAACTTACAAATTTTACTCCACCTAGTGATTAAAAATAATTATGTTAATAAATAAGAAATGATATAAATATATATTATTAATATCATTTAAGCGTACAAATGAGTTATTATTTATTACCTAAAACAAGTAATATTATATCGAAATATTTAGAATGTAGTTATAATGATGAAATACCTCAATCTGTTATATCTTTATCATTGTCTACATATTTATACGAATTAAAAGAAAAAATCGAAAAAGAAGAAAATAATTGGAGTAATTTTAAAAAATTTACAAATCCTTATGAATATATTCACAGTGTTATTCCTAATAAAAAACATTGTATATCTAAGTATAACCCTTTATCTCGTTCATTTTTTAAAATGGTGGAAATTATTGATGTATTTAAATTATGTGATCAAAACAATCCAATCAATTCTTTTCATTTAGCAGAAGGACCAGGGGGGTTTATTGAAGCAATTGTAAATAAACGTAACAACAAAGAAGATAAATATTATGGTATTACATTATTAAACGATCAAAATGATAATAATATTCCTGCCTGGAAAAAAAGTCAACATTTTTTAAATAATAATAAAAATGTTTTTATTGAACATGGAGTTAACAATAATGGTGATATTTTAGATTATGATAATTTATCATATTGTATTAGTAAATATAATAATAAATTCGAATTTATTACTGCAGACGGCGGTTTTGATTTTTCTATAGATTTCAACAAACAAGAAATTAATATTGTTAAATTATTGTTTGCTCAAATTACTTGGGCATTAACATTACAAAAACAAGGTGGTCATTTTATACTAAAAATTTTTGATTGTTTTATGCAACATACAATAGATATTATATATATATTATCTTCTTGTTATGATAAAGTATATATAATAAAACCATTTACTAGTAGACACGCTAATTCTGAAAAATATATTGTATGTAAAAATTTTAATAATATAAATAATGAACAACTCATTAACAATATATGCACCACATTTAAAGAAATGATTAACATACCCAATGATGTTTATATTGATAGATTTTTAAATATTCCTATTTCCAATTTTTTTATAACAAAATTAGAAGAGTTTAACGCAATATTGGGACAACAACAATTAGAAAATATACACAATACTATTACTTTAATTAACAATAAATTTAAACAAGAAAAAATAGATACTTTATTGAAAAGTAATTTATTAAAATCTATTAATTGGTGTATAAAGCATAATATTCCGTATAATGATATTTCCGTATAAAAATATATAATTTTTATTGTTTTATTATATATTTTTTAAATTAATTGAGAAATTTTGGTTACATTACATCTTTTGAATTCTCCATTTGCGGTAACTACTGGAGTTTGTTTAGTAGGATAACCTAATTTATCCTTTATTGTGTATCCATTTGAAGGTACTCCATAGGCTAGAGAATTAGCAACCGCATCTCCATAAGCACCCCTATATGTTGATGCCGTACTATTTATTGTATTAAAACGTCGGCGTGTAATTAAATCTCCAGACGATACGGCACCTTGTTGAGCGAACTGGTAATTATTTGGTTTATAATAAACAATATTATATAAAGGAAAAATTTTAGGTTTAGTAGATGAGTTATTTATCAATACAGTATTGTTACTTGTTAATTCAGGTGTATCTGGATATAATGTTTGATTCGCATCAGTAAAACCTATTATATTAGTAAAATCGTTTTGTTCTAATTTAAATTGTGGGAATGAATCTATATTTTTATCCCAGTAAGGGGTATTATCTAAATCAGCAGGTACAGAATATGTACTATCAGGATATAAAGTATTATTATATTTAAATGATTGTAATTCTACTTTATGCAAATTATCATTAAAAGTAATATGTAAAAAATATTTTGTATGTTGTGTAGATAAATAATTTGTAAATGTACCACTAGGTGTTTTAATAATAAAATGGTTATTTTCTAACATAGCAGTTTGTAATAAGTTATTTAAATCAGTTATATCATAATACCCAATAGGAACATCTACTGTAACCTCAGTTACACCATCTAACCATAAGTATTTAAAACTTGTATCCGCTTTAATATAATATTTTTTACAATGCTGTTTACCTTGTGATGAATATGTATTTGATGTTGATAATGATGAACCGGGTTTTACAGATGAATCCCCTTGACGTATATAGTTATATTGATTTTGAGTAAAAGTTTTACTTCTACTTGTTAAATATTCTTTTGTCGTTGTGTGATACGTATCATTATTACGAGACGCGTCATATTTTGTTCTTATCATACCACTACTTCTTACTCTACGTCTTGCGTTTTCAGCAAAAGATAATAGACATGTATTGTCATTATGACAACTATTATTAGGGATATTTATATCTATTATTGTAGGTATACCTTCTGTTACTTCTTCTGATTTTGTTATACTACCGCCAGGTCTATTAATATAATCTATTGATAATGTTTTTTCATTACAGTTATTAGTATGGTGTGTACCAATTTCTCTACGATATAGTTTTAATGGTTTAGATTTAAATAATGCTGCTATTGATGATGGTTCTGATGGTGTATTTTTTGCAATAAATGAATTGATTCCATTTAATGTTTGACCTTTCCAAGGAATTATATTTGTTGACATTATATAATATATTATAATAAAAAAATATTATATTTATTACTTGAATAAATTAAAGAATAATTAATCTCTAAATATTATATTATTTATGATTTAATAATATTGTTTTTTAATTGAATTAAACAGATAATTATATATTATTTAATGAACGTAGCACTTAAATTAAATAATATAAATAGTTATAATATATGTTTTTTAGAACCTAAAAAAAATATTATAATGGATGGATCATTTACTAAAATTAATTTTTTAAACGAATATTTTACCATGAATGGTATTTATATTATTTTTCTAGTTAATAATTATTCGTTTTCAAACAATGAAAATAAAAATTATCTTAAATTTAATTATACACAAAATAAAATTTTTATTGAGTACAGTCAATTAGAAAATAATTTACTAGATTATTATAAGAATGTTAAAAATGTTAATAAAAAAAAAAGTTGTTTGTTAACAAAACAACTAAATAATGGATCAATTAAATTATATAAAGAAAATACAAAATTTAACGACATACATTTTATTTTAAAAATTTCTGGCGTCTGGGAAAATACCAATGAGATAGGTCTAACATATAAATTATTTCTAACACAAAGTTATTTTTAACAAAATATTTTTATTACACTAGTAAAAAGACAAAGAATACTAAATCCAGTAGTTAATTGTGTTTTACATATACTTAAATAATCATTTTCTTTTAACATGTCGTGTTTTTTATATTCCTTTGCTAAATATTGTTCTATTATTATTGTGCTTGTTTCAGGTATTTTTTGATTATTCAAATATAATTCTAATATATCAGAAATATTCCAGTATTTTTCTGTTATTATAACGGAATTTTTATTATATTTATAAGTAAAATCTTCCATTTTATTTTTTACACATGTTGCTCGTATTTTTTCATAAAGTTTTAATAATGTGGTGGTTTTATTAATAATAATATTATAAATATTATTATCTATATTAATATTTATATTGTAAGTATCATCTTGTGTAATTATCGAATTACTATTAATGAACACTCTCATGATGTATGTATATTATAATTATATATATTTTTTTATCTCTTCAATTTTTTAACAGTAACAATACTTTTCCATTATAATTTTTGGTAATAGTATATTTTTATTCAGATCTAATTTTTTATAACATTTATTTATTGTTACTTCACTTACACCTGATATTTGTCGTATTTCTGCTTTACTGTTATTCAAATTACAATTTATAGTTATGAAATATAGAATACCTGCTGCTATAGCGTGTGGTATATTATCAGTTATTAAATTTGTTTCTTCAATCTTCTTTGCAATAAATTTAGATAACATAGTTAATTCTTTATTAAAATTTAATCGACTACTAAAACGTTCTATGAATGAACTAGGTAATGTTATACCTAATTCAGATTGATCTACTACACTACTATTTCTTTCAATATTATTTAATATATTTACTGCCATTGAACAACCATTCGTAGCACTTGTTTTATCTAATTTAAATATTTCTGCTATTTCATACGGCGTTCTTGGACAGTCATTTAATCTGCATGCTAAATATATAGATGCCGATTTTATACCATCGCGATTCATACCACGAAACATTTTTTGTTCGGAAATATCTTTATGAATTACCATAGCATCATCAATAAATTTTTTAGGTATACCCCCATTATGTGCCATATTTGTTATGAATTGAAATTCATCATATAACGATTTTTCTTTATGAGGCATAGACTGCCATTCTGTCCATTTTCTTATTTTTTTCATCTCATACGTAGAATTATTATTACACAATACTTTACAACCATAAGATGACTCCATTAACAATGGGTTTATTGGATTTCCACAACGGGTAGGATCGTTAGTTGTTTTATCTTCGCTTGAATGAAATCGCCATTCAGGCGAATAGTCTAAAGTTTCCCTATATATTACTCCACAAGACTTATTATTACAAGTAGGTAAACCGTCCTCTGTAATAATTAAAATATTATTGCATAAATTACACAAATCGAGTTCTTGTTTAGAATATACACATTCTACTTTATTTTTATCATCTAAAATATTTTTATCAAACATATCCCATAATTTTTGTTTTTCTTTCACATTTAACTCTGTTTTATGTTTTTTTGTTTTTGATTTTATTATTTTTTCATTATGTATAAATTTTACGGGGGTATCTATTTGATTATTTGTATTGATAACAAACTTCTTTAAATATTTCTTACAATGGTCCGAATATATTATACATTCATCATTTTCACGTAAAATATAATCATTATCATTTGCCATTACTATTTAAAAATATATTATATTCAAAAATAATACGATAGATTTATTATTTAGGTATTATAAAAAAATAAAATTTTCTTTCAATTTTTTTATAGACATAATATAAATGTCTAAATTGATTGGAGGAAGTTTAGTTGGCACAGTAACAAACGCATGTAAAACAATGAATATTATAGATTTAGATTATGGGTTAAATGAAATAAATAAACAAGTTTATATTGATAATATTTTATTAATATTTACTTTGTTATGTAATTTATTCAATAATCCTAACGGAGAACATTACAAATTAATTACAAGTGATATTTTGAATAACATTAGTGAATTCATAAATAATATTCATGACGCACAAAAAGAAGAAATAGTAAAAATTTTTTTTAATAAAAATGTTGATATACAAGATATACCAAGTTTTTTAAAAGAAGACAATGAAGAATATTCTGAAGATCTAGAAGAAGATTATAAAGATCTAGAAGAAAAATCTGAAGACAATGAAGAAAAATCTGAAGACAATGAAGAAAAATCTGAAGACAATGAAGAAAAATCTGAAGACAATGAAGAAAAATCTGAAGACAATGAAGAAGATTCTAAACAACAAGGGGGTAATATTAAACTAGAAAATGGTTGGATTGAAAAAACAAACTTAAAAGGTAATAAATATTGGTATAATGAAAACACTAGAGAAACTAGTGCTACAAAACCAGATGATATAGGAGACGCAATTACAAATAGTATATCAAATATTATAGGTACTAAAGATATTAATATTGAATCTCTTATGGGTAATAATGATAAAAATAATAGTACTCCTGTTGTAAATATGGCTACTAAACAAATTGAAGATATAACAGGTATAGGTAGAGATAATGTAGAAAGTACTAATAATGCGGAAAGATTTGTTAATACTATTTTTTCAGTTAAAATTACAGATTTAATAAAAAATAATAAACAGGTACACACTAGAGTAATATCATTTGTTAAAAAAATATACAATCAAATTAATAAATATATGAAACAAGATGTCGTTAATAATATTCGTTATTCATTAAAAGCGTTGATTGTACCCGCCTATAATCGTTTTCTAAAAGAAAAAATCAGTATTCATAATAATTATTATAATTTTATAATCAAGTCAATTAATAATGAAAATGACAAATCATTAATGAAACAACTATATTTTGTTATTAAATCTTATTTTATAGAAATAGACAATATGATTACAAATGATAGTGTATTAAAACAAGAATTGATAACGACGCTTAAACATAAATTCGATGTTGTATATAATAATGAAAATGATAAAAAAAATGCGATAAGTACATTTATTGATGATATGAAAGATATTAGTGATTTTAACGATAATTATTCTGATATATTAACAGTAAATAATACAAAAATTAAAGGAGGCAAAAAAGTAAAATTAACGAAAATTAAAAACACGCTCAAATATAAAAAAAAGAATAAGCGAAATACTAGAAAGCGTGGTTAATAAATTATAATGTTATTATTATAATTTATTTCTTTTTTGTTTTGTTATTTATTTTACCTCTTTTTTTATAACTAGTACGTTTTTTACATATTGATTCAAACAAATTATTAAAAATGTTTTCATTTATATCTTCATGAATTATTATTTTAAGATTTTCTTTTTCGGTTTTGTAGTTTGTTGTCATTAAACCTAATGGTACTATTAAATCATCAAAACGTTTTATTTGGTTATTTCCACCACCATAATACATTCTATTCATCATTTCATGATTAGATATTATTTTATTTATAGAATAACCGCCTGTTAAATTACCATTATCAGATTTATTATAAATAATGTTCTCAATTCCACCCATAAGATATATTAGATATATATATTATTATTATACAAAAAACCCATAAATATTATTCATAGATTCTTTTAATATCTGGAGAACATGTAATTTCCCGATTTTCCTTTAAATATTTTATTACATATTCTACTTGAATTTTATCTGTTAATAATTTTCCTAAACACGTTTCAATATATGAAAATGTTAGCGGTTTATAATCTTTCTTTTTTCCAATTTTTAGTTTACCACCACTTATAGCAATATTATTATCAATTGAATTTATATTTGTAATAGTAGTAGATATATTATTTGTCAAAGAGGATTTCAACTCTCGCATTTGTTTAACCTTTTCATTCAATATTTTTAGTTGATCATCTAATATAATCCATTTTTTTATATCTTCAATTAACTCTTGTTTGTTATTTTTAATTAAACTCATAATTATAATAAGAATATATATATATTATAAGTATTTAAACATATTTTAATTATAAAATATATTATGGTATTACCTAATACAGTAGTAATAGCGATTGAATGTACAAATAATCCAAAATATTCATACGCTACTAAATGTAAATTAAAATATAATGGTATACGCTTTATTAATAAGTATAGTTGTAAAAATGGTATTTATATAATGCTACAGTTATATAATGAAATTGCTGAATTAAAAGAACAATTTATAGGTTTTGGACATCATCAAACAATAGATGTATATAGAAATATTGTAAAGATTGAAAAACGAATTGAGGCAATTAAAATAAATTCCAAAAAGAACAAGCGAAGAAAAGAATAAACAAAAAAGATTATAAAATTGAATAATATTAATTAATAATTATTAATAAGTATTAATAACTATTATAATATAAAACATGCCTAGACGTACTATTCACTGCTCTCATTGTAAAGAATCTGGTCACAATATATCAAGTTGTTCATTATATAAAATTGATATTGATACTAAGTTAGTCTTGGGTACAGAAGTAAGACCTTATAGTCATCGTAGTTTAAGACTTTCATCAATAAATTTACAAAATATTGCTCATTTAAAAATGGTATTTGATGGTAGTTTAAACTATACAATTCAGTTAAATTATTTAATTAAGTACGATACGGAGACTTCCAAATATATATTTGAAAAAAAATATGGAAATGAATTAAAGGAATTAAAAAAAAATAACCACGTAAATACAGATATATTCGTTAACACTTTTAACAATTTTAAAACCAGAATTAAATATTTTTTAGAAAATACTGTATATCAATCCTTTATCCAGATTAACGAATTAATTGGTATTTTGCATCATGATCATATTGAAGTTACTACTCGAATTCATAATGATTATTTAATTCGAGAGCAAAGATATCGTGAAGAACTACAACAACAACAGTTAAGGAGAGAACAAAGAGAAAGAGAAGAGAATTTAATTATCAATAGAGAACATTTACCTATATTAAGAACTAGCGAAATTGAAAGTAATGATTGTCCAATTTGTCTCGATCCCCTAGGTGAAACAAATAAAACAGTGTTACGTTGTGGTCATTCGTTATGTACTAATTGTTTAATAACACAAACACTAAGAGCAGCAGCTACTAAAACAACTTCTAATTGTGGTTGTCCTGTATGTAGAACACCTTATATTTAAAATACTTATATGTAATTTATAAACATTTTTTATTGTAATAATATAAATTAGGAATATTATATATATGATTTTTAATTATATATATAATCTATTTATTATTACTACCTTTTTTTTATTTACGATAAACGCAGATACAGAATGTAAAAATATAAAATCTTATAATGATAACAGAGTAAATAAAAATAATTTACGATTAGTTCAATATAATATGGAATGGTTGTTCGTTGACTATTATAAAAATGCTGATTGCCCAGGCAATGGATGTACATGGAGAAATGAAAGTGAAATAAATACTCATATTTCGTATTTAACAGATACGATTAATAAATTAAATCCTGATATTATGAATATTTGTGAAATAGAAGGTTGCGATGAATTAAACAGATTAATAAGCAATACAAGTACTGATTATAATCCTTATTTAATTAAAGGAACTGATACATCTACCGGTCAAAATGTAGGTATGTTAACTAAAATTGATCCTACAATTGATTTATATCGTTCTGATTTACATGTTTCATATCCTATACAAAACAGTGAATGTAATTATAATGGAACTTCTGGATCATATACTGTAAGTAAACATTATATTACAGAATTTAATATTCAAGATATTCCTATAGCAATGATTTCAGCGCATTTATTATCAAAACCGACTGACCCTGAACGTTGTGTAAAACGTGAAGCGCAAGCAATGGTTTTACAAAATATAATTAAAGAATATATTAATAAAAAATACGAAATTATTGTTATAGGAGATTTAAACGATTATGACAAAGATATTTTAGATATTAATAATAATAAACCTATATCACAAGTATTAGACATATTAAAGGGATCTGTTACCGATGAATATCAATTATACAGTGTAGCTGAAACAATTCCACATAATGAGCGATATACTAATTGGTGGGATTCTGAAAATAATTGTAAAGAATTAAAACAAAATTACGCTATGATTGATCATATTTTAGTTACTTCAAATTTAAAAAATAAAATTTCAAATAGTTTTATTTATCATGGTTACAAAGAATTCTGCGGTAAATGGAATTCTGATCATTATCCAGTTGTTGTAGATTTTATTTTATAATTTTTATATTTAGATTTAATATAAGAATACTTATGTTTAGTATAATAAGTATAATGATTTAAATGGGTAGTTTTAAATAATGGGTGATTTACTAACATTTTATCTACTTTATATGGAGGATTAAAAATATATTTTTTATTTACCATTACATAAAAAATATAGTTTTGTTTATTTACTTTTTTTACTTTTTATTTTGTAACATTTTTTTCTTAATTAATGTAAGTTTATCATTTAATTTATCTATGTTACCTATAAAAACAAATACTAGAACAGTCCAAATGGTTAACTCTAATGTAGTATATGGTTCAAAATGATTAAAAATATACGCTGAAATAGATGGTATAATTAAAGTTATTTTTCGTAAATAAAATACAATAATAGTTAATATTGCCAATTCAATTGATAATATAATCATCATTTTTAATAAAGAGTAACTATTATCAGCATCAAATAATAAATATTCATTTGTATAATGTGCGGCGTAAGCTGCCATAATTGTAAAAATGAACGAATATTGAAAAAATTCAATAAATTTTCCAATACGAGTCTTGTCAAATGTAATAAGTTGTTCAAACCGCTTTATAAAATAATCCATATATATATACTAAATATAAATTATTCACCATAACGACTTAATAAAAAAGTTCTATTTGAATTAATCATTTTTAATAATAAAAATAAATTTATAACTGTAAATAAAAATAAAAAAACACTATAAAAACATATTACCCATATATAAACATATATTTCGTTATATATCATTTCAAATATTGGTGTTATTATCTCTTTCATATCTTCTTTTATTTCTTGATTTTTAAACAAATCTATACATTTTTGTTTTAAACTTTTCATTATTTAATAAAAATAAATAATATATTTATTTAGAATAAACGTATATTCGTATAATTACTATATAGTTTTTATATATTCATTATAAGTAATTGTTTATAATGAGCACAATACATAACCCAGATAATTCTTTTCTATTTGATAAAATTGCTTTAGCAAAACCGGTATTAACTACTGGGGGTAATTATTTTATTCGTTGTTCAATAGATAATGAACCTTTATACATACAACCTCCTAAGTGCAAATCTAAACAAGGTATATTAACCGCATCTAAAAAAATATATACTGATTTAATGTTCTCTAATATGAATAATGATTTTATCAAATGGATAGAAACATTAGAAACTTCATTTCAAGAATATATTTTTAAAAATAAAAATGAATGGTTTGACGGCGATATGGAATTACATGATATAGAAAATTATTTTACCAGTACTTTAAAAACTTATAAATCTGGCAAATATTATTTGATTCGAAGTATAATTCCTTCTTCTTTAGGTAAACCCATGATTAAAATTTATGATGATAATGAATTATCTGTTAATATTGATGATATAGATAATAATACAGTACTCGTGAATATTTTAGAAATAAAGGGAATTAAATGTTCAACTAAAAGTTTTCATATTGATATTGAAATAAAACAAATGTTAGCGTTAAATCCATCTAATATATTTGATAATTTTTTATTAAAACAACCTAATAAAAATAATGAAGTATCAGAATCTGCCGAAGAATCTAAAACTGTGTTATCAATACAGGAAACACCTGAAGTACAAGAAATAATACCAGATACATTAAACGTAAATATAACTACTGAAAAGACTCAATTAGAATTAAATGATAAAACGCCAGTTATATTAACTGAAGAAATGATACAAGAAAATACAGAAGATGTAGCACAAACCGCATTACAAGAAATAATAGAACAAAATAATTCAAATGCGTATCAATCTCAAAATAATTTAATTAATAAAGAAGAAAATACACATAATGATTTTACTAATGAAGCAAAAGAATCTTTAGAAAAAATTAATAATTTAGAAGTACCAGAAATTAATTTAGTAAATAATTCATTACAAGAATTAGATATTAATTTAGACGATTTACCTATAACTAATTCATTTCAAATCAAAGAACGAAATAATATATATTATGATATGTATCGTGAAGCAAAGCGAAAGGCAAAAACCGCTAGAGATTTAGCGCTTTCTTCATTATTGGAAGCTAAACGAATAAAAAATACATATTTATTAAATGATATTTCAGATAGTGAAGAAAGTGAAGAAAGTGATTTAGAAAATGAATAAATTTAGAAAAAATTATTATTTAAATAAAAATATTATATCACACGTTATTATATAAACAAAAATGTTTACTAAATTTGGAAATGGTTTTTTTAATGGATTAAAGTCTTTTTTCAGTAAAGAAAAAATTCTTATCTTATGCATATTTTTAGTGCTTATATGGGCACTTACAAAATATTCCTCTGATAAAGTTACAGTAGGTGAAAAAATGTCTACTGGTGAAGCGTTAGAACCCGTAGAAAAAGAAGCAGTGGTTCAACCCGCAAGTAAACAAAATGCTGCTGAATATTCGGCAAAAGATACTGCTCTTCCTACAGAATTATTACCTCATGACGAAAATAATAAATTTAAAGAATTAAATCCTACTTCTATGAATAAAGGTGATATTTTAATGCCCGACTTATTAGATGCTGGAAAACATTTAGGTATGCAATCCAACGTTTTAAGAAACGCTAATAATTCATTACGTCCTGATCCTCCTATTCCACATGTAGATACTGGTGTATGGAACCAAAGCACCATTGAACGTGACGCAAATCAAGTCCCTTTTGATATTGGACAAAGTAACGCTCAAGTATAAATAAATTAAATATTATGATTATAAATATAAAATTATAATCATATTTAATGAAAAGATATAGATATATTATATATTATGATAAATGAAGATGTTTTAGGTTATGGAATTATTTGTGGTATGCTTGCTATTTGTTCTTATGTGCATTATACAAATTCTTCTAATTTTCAATTAAAATGTATTGTATCTAGTGTTGATGGTAATAAATATTGTGTAAGAGAAAGAAAAAATTTACAAAAAGCAGTTGATTTGATCGCTATAGTAACTAACCAATGTAAAGAATTAGTTAACCATATGGGAAATAAATATCCAGATCAAGAAAACGTACAACGATTAGTTAAAGGATTTAGTTCCACTAAAATTATGGAAACATTACCTACTAGTAGTTATACCGCATATAGTGAAAATAAAGGTGAAAAATTAGCATTTTGTTTAAATGTTAATAAAAATGAAAATGAAAATTTAATAGATAAAGATACATTAATGTATGTAGCAATACATGAATTAGCGCATATTATGTCAAAATCAATTGGTCATAAAAGCGAATTTTGGCAAAATTTTAAATTTTTATTAGAAAACGCAAAAGAAGCAGGAATACATAATCCGGTAGATTATAAATCAAAACCACAGCAATATTGCGGTATGAAAATTACGGATAATCCATATTATGACGCATAACTTTTATTTACATATTATTTAAATAAAATGTAAATTAATATATTAGATATTTTATACGTAGATACTATATATTAATGAATAATAATTTAAATATTTCAACAGAAATTCCTACAAATTTAATTTATAAAAGTTGTATTTTAGATGAATTTGGTAATACGAATAAAATTATTATTTTTCAAGGTAACGAAGAGAAAGAATATATATTTACCAATGAAGAATTATTACATATAAAAGACAAAAATATTAAAATAATTAAAAGTAAACAACATATTCATAATGACGATTCTATTTATAATATAAAACGTAAAATATTAAATGAATTAGATAAAGATACTGTTTATGAAGAACTTTATTTATTTACATCTAATAAAAAACCATTAGAATTATACAAGTTATATAAAATAATTACAAATGATTCTAAAATTCCGCTAACAAAACAAATGTTAGGACAAATATTATGGAATTTAAAAAAAGAAAATATTAACAATATAATAGAAAATATTCCTGATAAAAATGATTATAATTATAATGATCTAATCAGTATTTTTAAAGATATTAATGATGATTTTAAATGTGTATATCCTTTAGGAATACAATTTACTTCTTATTATGATTATAGATTTTCAGGAAATCCGTACGATATTTTAAATAGTACCCAATCAACCTTTAAAATGACTACTAAAAATGTTTTATTACCTTTTGAAAATAGTCTGTTATTAAATTATCCTAATATAATAAATAACTATATTTACGTATGTACAGCAAATAATCTTTTACAATATTGTAATAATAATCAAATAAATAATAAATATATTATTGATTTATATTTTCCGTTATTAAATAAATATGAAATTAATGATTATGATTCTTATATTAATAAAAAAAATATATTGATCAAATCGAATAAAAAAGACCTTGATCAGAATGTAAATAAAATTTATAATAATGTTAATTTATTACATAATATTTATTATTCTACACAAACTAGTTTAAATTTTGTTAGTAAAGGAATACAAAACATAAATTTAATTATTCATCCAGAAAAGGATATATTATTACCGTTAGATTTAATATTTAAACAAATAAACGCTAATGAAAAAATGCTGTTTATTAAATATAATCCAGGTATTCATAAAGAAGATATGTATAGATTATACTCTAGTCAAATATCTAAAAATAATAAAAAAATCCCTTACTTATCTAAAAGTATCATTATTTCATTATCTAAAATCTATGGTAAAAATAAACAAATAAGTATATATTTAAATACTACAGAAGATGTTGTAAAACTATTTATGTTAAATATTAATGCCAATGGAAATTTAACTATAAATGTTGAATTAAACAATGTCATTTCTGAAGAGAAAATGAATTCGATATTAAATGAAAATGTTAACTATGTAATTAATAATATAAATGATGTTATACAATTCGCAGGATATAAGTTAGCATTGTTTCAAAATATACAAAATACAAATATTGAAATTATTAATATTGATTATATATGGAAAATAAGTCAAAGTAAAATAATAGATCTAAATAAATACGTAAATATGTTTAAAGGAATTTTTAATATAATAGATAATAATTTTTTTATATATAAAAGAGTTGAAAATTATTTTGAATTAGATGAAATTAATACTATTATATCACAAAATTATAAACAACCCGAAGATATTCATATTATTAAGAATATTTTAACTAGTAATTTTTCTATTAGTACTAATGAAGCTGATGAAAAAATAAAACAATTCTTAAATGATCATACTTTTATTAATGGACAATATGTTAATAAATCAATTACAAAAACAGTCAACCCTGGAGTACCGTGTATATTAAAAGAATTACCTTTTGAAAATAATATAACAGTAGAAGCAAAAGAATTAAATAATATGAAATATATCGACACCCTAGAAATATACATACATAATTTATTTTTAATAACACAATTACCAGATTTATTACCAATACCTTTAAAAGATTTGTTAAATATTTTTAAACCATTAAATAAAGTTGTTGAAATAGTACCTAATGTTGTACCTAAAATAATACAACCTTACACTTTACCCAATAATGATAATATAAATGATAGTCCTGATATAGACGACGCATTTATGTTTGATTCTGATAGTAGCGATGACGGTAGCAATAGTGACAGTGACAGTGACAGTGACAGTGACGACAATAGTCAACAATTAGGAGGTGCGTATACCAAATTTTTAAAAAAAATGAAACATTTAGACCCTACATTATTTTTATCTAAAAAGAAGGGTCAATATGACGCTTATTCGCGGTTATGTCCTGCTAATATAAGTAGACAACCGATTATTTTAACACAAGAAGAAAAAGATAATATAGATAAAAATTATCCAGATTCTTATAAAGTTGCTTTACCTTATAGTAGTAAAAGTAAAAATACTAAATATTGGTATATATGTCCGCGTTATTGGTGTATTAAACAAGGTGAAAATCGCCCTTTGAGCGAAGAAGAAGTAAAAAATGGTGAATGTGGAGGTAAAATAATACCAAAAGAAGCAACTGATCCTCCACCTGGTCATTATATATATGAATTCACCGATTCTAAAATACATAAAAATCATGATGGTACATATAGAGATCATTATCCAGGTTTTTTAGAAGCAGAAAAACATCCCACCGATTGTTTACCCTGTTGTTTTAAAAAAATGTTTAGTAATGATCAACTTAAACGGCGTTCGGAATGTAATGTAAATGATGAAGATTTAAGTGGTGATATAAATACTATTAGACAAAAAGAAAATGATGATAAAAAAGTTATACCTAAAATAACAAACAAAGATATTAAAAAAAATCCTAAAAATATTTTTGATTTTAATAAATTTCCTATATCTGAAAATAGATGGGGGTTTTTACCATTACCCTTACAACAATTATTTAATATTGATTATAAAAAATATATATCTAATAATGATAATAGTCTTATTAAAAAGAATGAACAACCTTTATTAAGATATGGTGTATATCATCGATCAGAACATCAATCGTTTATAGCTTGTATTTCAGATCTTTATAGTAAAGAAAAAACGTTAACTATTTCTGAATTGTGTAATGAAATTATTAAAATAACTACAATTGATATATTCTCTATTGTACAAAATGGTTCTTTAATAACAATATTTCAAAGTAACAAAAAAGGAAATATTAATAATTATAAAAAATCTGATATTTATAAAAATACTAACTTAAACAATAAAGATGAGGTTGCTTATTTAAATAAATTAATTTCTTCCTATGAAAACTTTATTCAATTTTTAAAAGATGAAGATTCTTTTATTGATTACACTTATTTATGGGATATAATTACATCCAAAGACTTTGGGTTATTTCCTAATGGATTAAATTTAGTTATATTAGAAATTTTAGATAATGATAATACTGATAATATTCAATTACTTTGCCCTACTAATTCATACAATAAAACATTATTTAATCCTGATTATGAAACAACATTTATTGTTAAACGTGACGATTTATTTGAACCATTATATTTATATGGTAATACATTTAATAATAATTTAAAATTATCTCATGCCGCCGTTAAATTTTTTAATGTAAATAATATTCCTCCTACTATGAAAAACATATTAAATAATATTCAAAATAGTACTAACCAATATTGTAAAACAATAGTTAATAAAAATTTATATACATTTGATGAACCTTTACATGCCAATATTATTTATGATATTTTATTATTACATAAATTCATAATTAAAAATCAGGTTATTAATTTTAATGGTAAAACTATAGGATTTGAAGTATCTATAAGAGATGAAGATAATTTATCTGTATATTTACCTTGTTATCCTTCCGCACGTATTTATAATTTAACTACAATTTATATTAATGATGTAAAATGGTTAGATTATTTTAATACAGTTAAATTATTAAATAATATTAATACTGTTACAAATAATGTAATTAAATCAAAACCAAAAATAAAAGTAATAGAAGACGGTCTTATTGTAGGTATATTAACCGAAACAAATCAATTTATACAATTAAGTACATTTGAACCAAATACTATAGATGATAATTTAAATAGTATTCAAATGAATAGTTACAAAAATTATTATGATATTGATAAAACATTAATGTTAAGCGATGCTACTGATAATACAAGAGTTAATACTGTACAAAAAATTTCCTTAGAAAATCAATTTTATCTTGCTTTTAGAAGTAAAATTCGCACTTTATTAAGTGAATATTATAATTTAGAAATACATAATAATATAGTAAAAATTATTGATGATCCACGATATTTATATCAAAGTAAAATAGAAAAAATTATTATTTTATTAAAACATTTAATGCGTAACTCAGTTTCATTTGAATTAATAGAAAGTAATATATTAAATACAATGAATAATTTGAGCACATTTATTACTCGTAAAGATATTAATCAATTTTGTTTAGAAAAAGAAAATGTCCTGTGCTTACCTAAAAATAATTTGATTAACAATATTGATAATTCTACTTTATACTTTACGCGAATGGCAGATGAATTATTACGGTTTAAGCGTGTACAATTATTTATGTTAAATACAAATGAGTATATGAACATTAGTAATACAGAATATATTATTAATGATAATGAATTATTTTTATTACAAACCATTTTATTTGGAAATTATTTTAATGATTTAGATTTAAAGCATAATGATAAATATATAAAAAATAATTCTTATGATACCGCAATACCTAATGATATTTCTAATGCTATTAAAAAATCGAATAATATTAGTTTGTAATTTTAATATTACAATCATTACAATATTTACTTATTGTTTCAAAGTTATTATAAATATAATTATAATTATAATAAAATTATGTTTTCTTATATACACTAAACTTCAATAATACATCATTTTCATAAGTAACAAAACTTTTATCCAATAAAAATACAGAAGGTATTCTTGGAAAAAATGTGTCACAGTTATACTCATTATCTATTTCTGTTATAAATATTTTATTTATACATTCAGGCATTTCTAAGAATTGTTTATATATACTGCTACCGCCAATTACCCAAATATCATCATATGTTTTTGTACTAATAAAGTTCTCTAATTCAGTTATATTTTTACACACAAAAGCGCTTTTTTCTAATGTCTTACTATCTAAACTAGTAGACAATATTATATTATCTCTACAAGGCAACGTTTTTTTTATACTTAAATATGTATTTTTTCCCATAATAATAGCGTTATCGCCTGCACCTTTTGTATGATTCTTGAAATACAACATATCTTGACTGAATTTCCATGGTAATTTATTATCTAAACCTATACCATAGTTTTTATCTACAGCAACTATTAAATTTACTTTCATTATAAATAATATAAGTATATATATTTATATTATTTTTTCCTGATTACCTGATTCGAACAGGTGACCCTTTGATATCTTAAGGATACAGTATGTATCTACAACTACAGTCAAATGCTCTACCAACTGAGCTAAACCAGGATACGGAATGTTCTTCCCAAATAATGTTATTATAAATTCTTTAAATGTTTTTTTATATATCTTGTTTATTTGTTTTTTACGTTCTTAATTATTTCTAATTTATCTTGTATCATTCTTATTTCTTGTAAAATACGATGAATAATTATTTCAGCATCGTTATTCGGTTCAGTTGATGTATAATTATTTAATGGATAAGGTGGTGGTAATTTATAAATATAAAATATATACAATATACCTATTAATAAATTATTATCATAATATTCTTGACATTTGATAAATAATTCACCACTATACGCATTTGTATTTTTATCAGGATGACATTTTAATACTATTGTTTTATAACATTTTTTTACATATTTATTTATTAATTTATCCTTATCTGATAATATTGTTGTTTTTGGAATTTCTTCCGTTTTTGGAGTTTCTTCCGTTTTTGGAGTTTCTTCCGTTTTTGGAGTTTCTTCCGTTTTTGGAATTTCTTCTGTTTTTGGAGTTTCTTCCGTTTTTGGTGTTCCTTCCGTTTTCAATGTTTCTTCGGTTTTTTCTGGTTTATTCTTATTCATATTTTTAAATATAAATGAAAAAAAGTTGTCTTCTTCACTATATTTATTATTTGTATCAATAGAATAATTACCAAATAATTCTTCATAATGATTCATTATCTGAAAAATTTTATATAATATATTTGTTGATTCCATATATATTATATTATACTTTTTATAAGTACACTAAATTATTTTTATATTATTTAAAATCCTATATCATAATCATCATCGCATATATTTACATTATCATTTTGAATAGTATTAACATTATTATTTATTTCTATATTCTTTTTAGAACATACGTCAGTATTATCTTCTATATTTGCGAATTTATTATTAATTTCTTCATTGAAATTGTTTGCTTTAATTTCTTGTTCTTTCATTTTCATTTTATCAATATCTAATGTTAATTGACAAGAACCAGTACCAAATAATCCTAATTGTCCCATCATTACATTTGCCGATACACCTCTCATATGATCAAAATCAGCATGTCTAGACGCATTTAATAATACTTCTGTATGAACTTCAAATGTAGATTTTGAAATAGGTCCAATGTCATCATTCAAAATACCAGAACGGAATATTGAAACCATATTTGAAGTAGAAGTCATTCTATCACACAATAAACTTAAGTGATGATAATTAATATATACACCACTAAATTCCATAACCTCTACAAATTCATTATATAATACTTGTCGTGCTGCTTCAATACCTAATACATTAAATATTTCTTTAATATCATTACTATTAGTTCTTTTATAATCAATAAAATCAAAAGCGAAAATTTTCATTAAATTAGTACCAGTTGTATCTAATATCCAAATATCCTTTTGAACGTATTTACCTTCATCGGGTACAACGTAATTTTGTATTTTTCTTGGCATTACATTTGTTAATCCTTTAATACCACGAAGAACAGTATTTTGTAAAATTAAGTCTTGGTAATTACGAAGTAAATATATTTCATCAGACTGATCTAATACTTCACCAATATCTTTTGATTTCTTTATTTTTAATAAATTACTTGTTAATCTAATTCTAAATATTAATTTACTTGAGTTAAAATCAGAGTAAACACAATTTAAATCTTCACCATACAATGTATTAATCGCGAAATGAACATCATCCATCGTTATATTTTTTTCTAACATAATTTCATTATCTAATTCTAAACGAATTATCCATTTTGATTTCACAGCATTATTATCATCATCTTCATTACAGTTATCTATCATATCTTCAAATTCGTAATATTGTTCTAATAATAATTCATCATCATTTATCATTGTACTACGATCAGAAGGTTCAAAACATATTTGAGCGCTGTTTACTAAATGTTCTAATTTAGTATATTCAATCATATTTGAATATTTAGTCGCTTTATCTTGACTATTTTGATCCTGTTCCTTTAAAAATATTGTAGCAGAAGGATTCTTAGGATTTTTTGTTAATCTTAAAATTTCTTCAATTCTAGGAACACCACGAGTTACATTTGACTTAGAAGCAACACCGCTTAAATGAAATGTATTTAAAGTTAATTGTGTAGTAGGTTCACCGATTGATTGACCGGCAATAACACCAACCATTTCTCCAGGGTGAACTATTGCTTGTTTATATTTTAAATGTACGGTTTCTAATAATAATATTAACGCCTTTCTATGGAAACGTTTCTTAATTAATAAATCTCTTGGTGTTAAATTATAAAAATACATTATTTCAAATAATGGATTTGGTTTCATATAAATCATTTTCATTCTTTCATAATATTCTTCTATTAACTTAAATGCTTCCAATGGTGTAATATCTATTACTGAGTTTTCATTTAAATTTAATTGTGTTTGAATATTATTTATTAGCGATTGGAAAGCAACAGGTACACGAACACAATTTTCATTTTTATATTGAAATACCTTTTCAATTAAATCTTTACGATGCTCAATCATCTTTTCAATATATTTTTTACATAATTCTTTTGTTTCTTTTCTTTGCTTTTTTACACGTGTTACTGTAGTTTTTGTATAAATATTCATTAAATCGTTATGTTGATCATTTATTCCAATTATATCATATCGTAAATAAATATCTTCTGATGTCATATCTACCAATGGTAATCTTTGGTTTTCTACTCGCGTTGAATCAAAACCATCATCACCATACGCGAATTGAATAATTTTACCTTTATTATTACGCACTGTCATATCATATTCAACTTTTAAGTCTTCTAAACCCTTAATCAATCTACGCTGAATATAACCTGTTTGAGAAGTTTTTACTGCTGTATCTATTAAACCTAAACGACCACCCATAGCATGGAAAAACAACTCGGGCGCTGTTAATCCGGATATATATGAGTTTTCAATAAATCCTCTAGCATTTGGAGAATCATCATATTTAGTATAATGAGGTAACGTACGACTGTCAAAACCTAATGGAATTCGTTTTCCTTCAACGTTTGTTTGACCTAAACAAGAAATCATTTGAGAAATATTAATTAAAGTACCCTTTGAACCACAATTAACGATCATTAAAAATCTATTGTTTTTACTTAAAGAATTTCTACCTATTTTTCCTGCTTGTTCGGTTGCTTTATTTAAAACATTATTAATTGTAGACTCGAATTCTTGATTATTTGTTTTGGATGTATTATTCTCAAATGTTCCAGCATGGACCTTATCTATAATCGATTGTACTTCCTGTTTTTGTGTAATAATAGCATGACTAATGCTTTCTTGCGTTTTTCTATCAGCAATTAAATCGCTAATACCTACACTAAAACCACTTGTCTTCATATATTCAGTTACTATGTTTTGTAAATTATCTATAAATTGGGTTGCTTGATCATTACCAAAATCATTACATATTCTATGAATAATTCCACTAGTACTTGAACCTAAACAACCTTTATCTAATTGACCTCTTACATATTTACCGTTACGTATTTCCAAAACATTATTTGAAGTTGCATAATCTTCAGATTCATCAAATAATTTATTTTTATTTTTTAATGTTAATGGCGCTAATATTTGAGACAAAATATCAAAATTACTAATTGATTTACCTGATTCTTGTAATGCTTTAATGTTTACATTTGGAAATAACATAAATAAACGCATTGCCTCTAAAGGTGTAAACGTAATATTAGATCGAGTAAATCTAAATGATCCTAATAATGAATCTTGAAAAATACCAATTATAGGTGAATTATTAGCAGGACTAACTAATTGATATGGTATTGCTGCCAAATTTCTTAATTCAGTTTCTGCTAATATGTTTTGTGGCATATGCATATTCATTTCATCTCCATCAAAATCAGCATTGTATGGTTTGGTACAACCAACATTCATACGAAATGTATCACCCTTCTTCATAATTTTAACAATATGACTCATCATACTCATTCTATGTAAACTAGGTTGTCTGTTAAATAAAATAGCATCTCCATCCATCATATGTCTATGGACAATATCTCCATTCTCTAATTTTATAGTATTTCTATCAACATATCGTAATGAAATATTTTCACCGTTTTTTTTCTCTAATATTTTTGCTCCAGGATAAACATCTGGACCGTTTAATAATAATTTTAGTAAATAGTTTTTATTTTTATCATTTACCATTATTGGTTTTGTAATATTCATAGCAATCTTTAAAGGAACTCCTAATTGTTTAATCGACAAATTAGGATCACCTGTAATTACTGATCTAGCACTATAATCTACACGTTTTCCCATTAAATTACCTCTGATACGTCCAAATTTACTATTTAAACGTCCCATTATACAATTTAACGGTCTTCCTGAACGTTGTGCCATAGGTTGAGTACCCTTGACTTTATTATTCACTATCATTGCTACGAAATATTGAATTACATCAGTTAGACCATCTATAATTTTTGAATTAGCGTTATTCTCTATCTTATCCGATAAATCTTTATTTGTTTTTAATATATTACAGTATATTTGTGTTAAATCATCTTCGCTTCTTTGTTGCGCGTCATGTTTTACAGACGGTCTTACCGCAGGTGGTGGAACTGGTAAAACTTCACAAACCATCCATTCTGGTCTTGACCATACTGGACTCAACCCCATAAATGATACATCTTCATCGGAAATACGTTTAAATATTTTGATAATTAATTCTGGTGTAAAATGTAATGTTTGCTCTTCATTGTCAATCCTCCAACTACCTATTATAGTTGCCATTCCTTCTAACTTTAATTTTTCAGGTTTTAGACAACCACAACCGTTAGTATTGTTTTCGCCACACTTATTTACCTTGGCAGCAGTAGTTGTAACATACGTCCAGCGTTGTTCTGGAGACCATGATAAAATATGATCATGATCCTTTTTATTTATTTTTAGTTTACTACACTTATAACAAATACTTTTTAATATTTTTACTATTTCTTTAATATGTTGTATAAAGAATACTGGTCTTGCCAGTTCTATATGACCAAAATAACCAGGTGTATCTATATATGTTAAACCATCTGTTGGACATATTAAACCAGGTTCTAATACACCCATTCTTGGATCAAATAATCCGCCAGGTTGCGGTTTATTGTTTATATATGTATCTCGACTAGTAATCTCAACTACAGAATTCTTTCTAATCTCTTCTGGAGATAACATACTAAACTGTACCCCAATAATTCTTGATGGAACCTTGTCATTTTTTAAATTTAAGGACATAATTAATATAACTATATATATTTATATTTATATATTTTTATATTCAATTTTTTAAGACAGACGAATATAGATTTTAAATTGACTTTCTAAATACATTTTTGTAAAAAAAATATTTGATATATAATAATATTTTTATACATAATTATAATGCTTTAAGGTAGAATTAATTATTGTATGTGTATTATATACGTTTACCGAATTTCCCATTTGTTTATATACTGCCTTATCGCTTGGATGTAATTTAAAACTATCTGGATAACTCTGTAATCTAGCACATTCTCGAGGCGTTATATATCTTTGTTCTTTACCGTAAATTGGTATTTGTGAAATTGCTACTAATGTTGGAAAATATTGCTTTTTCTTTACACGTATACCAGACTGTCGAAATTGAATGAAATGATTGTATATACTATCATTTTTAGTAAGAGGTCCTGTTTGCCATTCCAATTTTCCGTATATTTCTCTTTTGGATAATACTTCTCTATACTTAGCATACCAAGGATCTATTATATTCTTGTATTTATCTAAAATATATTTATTTTTTGTCATATAATCTTTTTTCCAGTCTGGTAAATTGTTAAATTCTTCATCTGTATATACCCTAAAAGCATCATGTATTAATATAGTTGGTGAAATCTTTTCACCTTCGTCAAATTGCTTAATTAATTCATCCCAAGCATCTAGTACATTTTTTATTTCAACACTAATATTATATTTTTCGTCAGGATCCTTTTCTAAAA
>Ga0315315_10000446_pt1 | contig 34384 bp, 35 predicted proteins | sample M140m3416metaG_FD_203699 | JGI IMG/M metagenome (GOLD analysis project Ga0315315, IMG submission 203699) | Ammonia-oxidizing marine archaeal communities from Monterey Bay, California, United States - M1 40m 3416 | ecosystem: Environmental > Aquatic > Marine > Intertidal zone | place: USA...
TCTTCTTAAATACATTTCATGAATTACTTTTGCGTAGTCAATTGCTTGCTTTGTAGATCCAGAAAACCTTGTAAGTTTGACTAGGTACTCTGTACCACCTACTTCATTAAGCATATTATCTTTTTCAAAAAAATTTTTTAAAGTTATCGGGTTTGCAATCATTCCTTTATTGTTTAAGCCTTCAATAACCTCATAAATTTTTATATGACCAGGATCATAAAATGTAGTTGATTTAACGATAGTCGAAACTTCGTCAATTATATCGTTATTTACAAGGATAGAACCTATCAGGGCTTGTTCAGCTTCTAGATTTGATGGCTGTTTACTTTCAATATTTTGATGAGATTTTAATTCTTTCACAATTAGATAATATGTTACAATAAATTGGTTTAAAGAAAAAAGTTACACACTTTTTTGCAATCTCTGTGGAAAAGTTATTTAGATTGAACTTTATCTATTTTAATTGATATTGAGGCTTTTACTTCAGTGTGGAAATTTAGCTCAACATTAAATGAGCCAATTTTATTTAATTCATCTTTAAGTATTAAAACAGAAGGACTGATTTCTACATTTGCCTTTTCTTTGATTAAATTTGTAATCTCTTTCGGTTTAACGGAACCATAAAGTTCGCCATTTTCTTTACATTCTTTATAAAAAATAAATGTTTTTTTGTTTACCAATTTTGCTAAATCTTTAAATTTATTTCTAGTCTCTAGATTTTTTTTATTAAGTTCATCTTTCTTCTTACTGACCAATTCTAGATTCTCTTTGTTAAACCTCAAAGCTTTGCCTTGCTTTAGAAGATAATTTCTACCATAGCCATTTTTGACTGTAACTTTGTCTCCTATATTTCCTAAGTTAATGATATTTTCTAATAAGATAATTTCCATTTATAATAACCTTAAGTATTTAGCTTTCTTTATTTCCCGCGTTAATTTTCTTTGTTTATTTAACGAAACATTTGTAATTTTAGAAGAAACGATTTTTCCATTATCAGATATATATTTTTTTAGAATACTAATATTTTTATAATCTACTATCGGAGCGTTTTTAACTGAAAGAGGACATTTTCTTGATAATCTTCCATCATTTTTTTGAAAAAGACTTAGCTTGTTCAAAGAATTAGTGTTTCTCTTTTTAAACTTATTATTTTTTCTTTTCATTTTTTTGTCTTGTTAAAAAACTCATTTTCTGTATCTAATTTTTTATACTTAACAATAAGAGATCTTATTATTGAAGTATCCAGGTTAGCTTTTTTATCAATTTCATTTACCGTCAGCTTATTTCCCTCAAACTTATAATGCAGAAAAAAACCCTTATTAAACTTTTTGATTTTTTTAGTTAGATTTAACAAACCCCATTCTTCAATTTTCATTACTTTACCTGATGAACTATTGATTAATTCATTGTATTTTTCTTTCAAATCTTTTAATTTTTTTTCTTCTAAATCTTGTCGAAGTATCAAGGTGTTTTCGTAAAAGGCCATAGACTAATCTTGTTAATTAAGTTTTTGCATTTATTTATAAAGGGTGTTTTATACTATAAAAATTAGTTATAGCAATAGCAATAATTATTCAATAAACTTAGATAATATGAACGCATTATTATTTCCAGGCCAAGGATCACAAGTTGTTGGCATGGGATCTGAATTTTATAAAGATTTTGATGTTGTAAAAAAACTTTTCAAAGAAGCGGATGAAAAATTAAATTATCCAATTTCAAAAATAATCCTTGAAGGACCAGAGAGCGAATTACAATTAACAAAAAATACCCAACCTGCAATTTTAACAGTAAGTTTCTCAATATTTAAGGTTTTAAAAGACGAATTTGGTTTAGATTTAAGTTCATTTAAATATTTTGCAGGCCATTCTTTGGGTGAATATAGTGCTTTAGTATGTTCAGAGTCGCTAAATTATGGTGATGCCCTATATCTATTACATGAAAGAGGAAAAGCAATGCAATCCGCAGTTTCCTTTGGCGTTGGTAGTATGATTGCAGTTTTAGGAATGAAAATAGATGATTTAAATGATTTGTTAAAATCAAGAAATATCAATGATGGTGTTTGTGAAATTGCTAATGATAACGCAGATGGACAAGTAATTCTTAGTGGTAATAAAAAAAGTATGGACTCTTTTCAAATAATTTTGAAAGAGAAAAAGATAAAATCAATTCCTTTAAAAGTGAGTGCTCCTTTTCATTGTTCTTTAATGAGACCAGCTGCAAAGGATATGGAAGAAAAGATAAATAATACCAAATTTAGTAACCCGAAATTTAAAATAATTAGTAATGTTACTGCAAAATCAGAAACAGATACAAATAAAATTAAAAGATTGTTAATTGAGCAAATTTTTTCAACCGTCAAATGGCGCCAAAGCTTAATTGAAATGTCTAACACAGGTATTAAAAATTTCATTGAAATAGGCCCAGGAAAAGTTTTAACAGGAATGGTTAAAAGGACTGTGAAAGGAGTAAATTGCTTTTCAATTAACTCAATTACTGATATTAAAAATTTAACTAATGAATTTAAAAAATAAAAAAATTCTTATTACTGGAGCTACAGGAGGTATTGGAAACTCCCTAGTTGATAAATTTAACAATTTGGGTTCAAACATTGTTGCTACAGGAACAAACGAGGAAAAGCTCAATAATTTAAAAAAAAAATATCCAAACATACATATTGAAAAATTTAAATTAGACGAACATGATAAAATAGAAAAATTTGTTGATAATATACATGAAAAATTAGATGGAATAGATATTTTAGTAAATAATGCTGGAATTACACTAGATAATTTATCGATAAGACTAACAGAAGAGAATTGGAAGAAAGTTTTAGATATAAATTTAACATCAAGTTTTTTAATGTGTAAATTTGCAATTAAAAAGATGCTTAAAAATAAATTTGGAAAAATAATAAATATTACATCAATAGTTGGCCACACTGGAAACCTCGGTCAAGCTAACTATGCTGCGTCAAAAGCAGGAATTATTGCTTTTTCAAAAAGCCTGGCCATAGAGTATGCTAAAAAAAATATAAATGTTAACTGTGTTTCCCCAGGTTTTATTAAGACTGATATGACAGATAAAATTAGCGAAGATTTTAAAAAGATTTTATTAAGCAAGATCCCCACTGGCACACTTGGAACAGGCGAGGATGTTTCAAATTGTGTAGCTTTTTTAGCATCTGATATGGCTAATTACATTAATGGTGAGACTATTCATGTTAATGGTGGAATGTATATGTCTTGACAATTCTATCTAATAATCTATTAAGAAATTAAACTTACGAAAGGAATTCATGTCAGAAGAAATAAAAGGTAAAATCAAAAAAATCGTTGCAGACCACTTAGGTATTGATCAGGAAAAAGTAACTGAAGAAGCAAGCTTTATTGATGATCTAGGAGCAGACAGCTTAGATACAGTCGAGTTGGTAATGGCTTTTGAGGAAGAATTTGGGTCAGAGATATCAGACAGTGAAGCTGAAAAAATCTTGACAGTTGGAGATGCAATAAAATTTATTGAAAGTAAATCGTCTTAAAATAAAAATTTGCAATGACACATGATAATGAAAATATCATGGTTATCTTATCCTCTCCTTCTGGTGTAGGAAAAACTACCTTAACGAAAAAAATTCAGCAAAAGTATCAATCTTTTAAAGTATCAGTCTCACACACAACTAGATTGCCAAGATCTAATGAAATAAATGGCGTAGATTATTATTTTGTTTCAACCCAAAAATTTAAAGAATTAATTGAAAAAAACAGTTTTTATGAATATGCAAAAATATTTGAAAATTATTATGGAACATCAAAAAATGAAGTTGATAAGCTTATATCAAGTAACGATATTATTTTTGACATAGATTGGCAGGGAACTAAACAATTGTCAAAATTTAAAAAACTAAAATTCATAAAAATTTTTTTAACGATAAACAAAGACGAGCTTTACAAAAGGTTAACTAAAAGAAATCAAAATACCAAGGAAGAAATAAGAAAAAGATTTAAATCATTTGATGAAGATAGTATTCATTGGAGCGATTACGATTATATACTTATTAATAACAATTTAGAGGTGTGTTTTAAGCAAATTGAAAATATAATCAAACTACACAAAAAGTCTACTTTCGAGACTCATAAATTTTAACCATTTTATAATAAATATCAGGTTCTATTTCTGAAGGTCGATGACGTAAATTAATATTATTAATTTTTTCTATTTCCTTTTTATTAAATAGTTTTTTTATATTTTTGTTAATCATTTTTCTTTTGTTTGAAAATAAGGTATTTGTGATTTTTTCAAGATTGCTCAAATTTTTGATTAACGAAATATTTTTTTTTGGTTTGAAATGTATTACTATTGAATTGACTTTTGGCTTAGGAAAAAAACAATTTGGACTTACTAAAAACTTGTTTTTTATGAATAATTTATAATTTGAGATAATAGATAATCTACCGTAGTTTTTGGAGGGAAATTTACAAATAATTTTTTCTCCTAATTCTTTTTGAAACATAAAAACTATGTCATCGACAAAACTACTTAGATTTTTAATTTTAATAATTTGAATTAAAATTTGTGAGGAAATATTATACGGTAAATTTCCAAATATAATTAATTTTTTTTTCAAAATTTTCTTAAAATCAAACTTAAGAATATCTTTATTGTAAGCAAATACTCTATCATCATTTTTAAATTTCAATTTTAATTTTGAAAATAACTCAAGATCTTTTTCTATTAAATGAAATGTTTTAGGATCAAGTTTTAAAATTTCATCAGTAAGAGCACCATGTCCTGGCCCAATTTCAATAATATTACGGTTTTTTATTTTTGTTAAATTAACTATTTTTTTAATAATATTTTTATCTATTAAAAAATTTTGTCCTAAAGATTTTTTAGCTAATTTCATTAATTAAGTTTGTCAAAAAATTTTATACAATTAATTAAACTTAATGGATTAGCTTTGTTTTTATTTATTATTTGCTTTCCTACACCATGATCTGGAGAAACTCTTAAATATTTTAGACCCAATGTAATATTTATTGCATCAAATTTACATAAAGCTTTAAAAGCAGGTAGTATCTGATCGTGATACATTCCAACGATTACATCAAACTTTTTATATTCATCTATAAAAATTGTATCTGCTGGATAAGGGCCAGATATAATAATGCCGACTCTATTAAGTTTTTTAATAGTAGGTATAATTATTTTTTTCTCTACTGAATTATATTTTAATTCTGCATTATGCGGATTTAACCCCAGAATACAAATTTTTGGTTTTTTTCTGAATTCATTTTTAAAGCAGTTGTGTAAAGTAAGTATCTTTTTAAATATAACTTTTGATTTTATTTTTTTAGAGACTTGTTTAAGGTCTATATGAGTAGTAATAGGAGTAACAGAAATTTTTTTACCTTTTAAAAGCATCACCTCTGAGTGTTTTTTAATTTTACACAAATTAGCTAAGAATTCAGTAACACCCATGTTATTTTTTTTTAAAAGTGTTTTATCAATCGGACAATTAATAATTCCTAAAACATTTTTATCAAGTAAACAAAGTTTATGGGCTAATTTTAATGAGCTTAGCACTAAATTAGATGAATTTTTTTTTGATACTTTGAATGGATCCTTAAATTTTATGGGAACATCAATTATTTTTAAATTGTTATTTTGACATTCATCATTAAGAGAAACGACTTTTTTTAATTTTATCGAAAATCTTAATTTTTTAAATTGATCATTTATCAAATCATAATTTGATATTAGGTATATTTTCCTCCTTGTAGCATTGCTTATCTTTTTCCAGCTTTTAAAAATTATTTCAGAGTTAATACTATTAGGGGCTCCACCAATAATTAAAATTTTTTTTTTCATTGATACTGTATTATAGAATTATTTCTTATTTTAGATAAGTGACTTGTTGAATATAAATTAAAAAGTTCATTCTTTTTAGAATTAATAATTTGTTCCTTTAATTTATCTTTTTTACTCTCTAAAATATTAGATATTTTTTTATCCTTAAGCTTTATAAAAAGTAAAGAATTGCCAATCAGTATTGGTTCAGAAACTTCATTTATTTTCATTTTAAGTATTATCGCACTAATTTTTTTAGTTAGACCATTCACATTGACCCAGCCTAAGTCTCCTTTATCTACTGCGGAAGAAGACTCACTTAATTTCAGCGCTGTTTCCTCAAATCCAAACTTAATTATTTGATTATTAATTTTTCTAATTAAATCAAGCTTTTCATCTTCTGAACCGAAGCTCACTGAAATTTCAGAGATTCTGTATTCTTCAAGTTTTTTATTTTTTTTTAACTTAGATAATTCATTTTGAATTTCCTCTTCATTAATTTTAACTTTTTCTTGATATATATTAAAAATTAGCTTTCGCCACATAAGTTCAGTTTTAAGCTTATCTTCATATAGAGAAAAATCTAAATTATTAGTTTTAAATCTATTTTTAAATTTAATTATATCTCCACCGGAAATATTTTTTAGTTGATTATTTATTTCTATCTCACTTAATTTAATATTATATTTGTTTACTTCCTTTTTTTTTAAAATAGAATTAATTAAAGCTTTTAAAGCTGTAGATTTTGATTGGTCAACAATTTTTTGATCAATCTGCTGATTCGCTAAAATTAAAGTTGTTAATATGGTTTGCTTGAGATCGTAAGACGTTATTATTTCATTATTCACTTTTACTATTATTCTATTTTCGATTGCAAAAAGGGTAGTAAATTTCAACGATATTAGAAAAAAAAAAATTAAATTTAAAACAAGTTTCATTTATTTATTGAAGGCGTATCTAAGTTACCGAATGGAACTAATGTAATTTTAAACATTAGCGCGTTTTCTGTTTCAAGCTCAGAGTCTTCATAGAACTCTCTTCTATAAACTAACCCAGCCCGCAAACAATCATTGTAATATTCGTAACTTAAATCATAAAATTCAGCTGAATTAGTTATTAGATTTCTTTTCATTTCAAATGATAATCTTGTTTTATCTCCTTTGTCATAACTAATTTTAGACTTTAAAAATTCTTTATCTCCTATATGTTTATCTTCGAGAACATAATTAAAATCTAATTTAATAGGATTAAAATTTAATGAAGATACAATACTGCTATAATTTAAATCCTTATAATTTTGATCAATATTAAAGTTGTAATCAAAGTTTATTTTTTCACTAAACTTATAATTATATGTACCCACCACATCAGAGGCTTTTTCATCTAAGCTTGTTTTAGACGCCATTTTTTTGTTTTCTTTTTTGTTAAAAATTTGAGCCACGGATAGATTATGTTTTTTATTATTTTTTTTCATTTCGTAATCAAAACCAATCGTTGCACTTAGACCTGTTTCCAAAACTTCGGAATTACTCAATCTATCTAATGAAAAAGCATTTAAGGCGTTAAGAGCTGGGCCATCATTTTGTTTTCTCATATCGCCAGGAGAGTGTCTAAATAAAATCTTTGGTGTAAAAAGGCTTTCTGAGAAATTTTTTAAATTTTTTTTTATTAAATCAATTTCCGCAAGATAACCTATAGCGCCGAAAAGTTCATTAGTCACGTCTTCTTTAAAAGAGTTTATGTTTTTAGTTTCATAATTAACATTTTTAAATTTACCAATTAAACTTCCTCTAAGACCAGAGTCGAATAAATGGTCATTCTGTTTCCAATTAAAATCATTTATCAAAAGTTTTGATGTTTTATTTGTATCGTAATTATTTACCCTAAAATTACTTTGAAGATCTAGGCTACCCAAAGTATCATTTTGAAATAAATTTTTATCCAGGGTTACTTCTGGAAAAATATATTCATATTTATCATTATAATTTTCTTTTAAATTTTCATAGATAGTAGCGTTAGCACTTAAAAAAATGTCATCACTATTATGAGAAAAATCAATGTAGTTTTCTAAAATATCCTGATTGTAATCAACTAAATCAGAGTTAATTCTATAAAGCTTAAGATATTTGTCGTTAGAAACATCTTGTGTTCTAAACTTAAATATGTTCTCAGAATTATTTTTCCCTTTAAACAAAGATACGAAATTAGAAAAAAAATGAGACTTTTCTCCACTTTTTTTTGTGGCGCTTGTGTTTTTATAGCCCTGAGTATAACCCATGTCCAAAGTTAAATTTGAATTTTTGAAAGCCTGACGGTATTCCCCAATAAACAAAGGATTCTCATCTATGTAAAAATAATTTGTAAATGTTAAATCTTTATCTTTGCTAATTGCATAATAGTATGGAACAGATAGTCCTGAACCTAAATTTTTAGTATCAGAATATCTTGGAAGTAAAAAACCACTACGCCTTTCTACAGTCGGATCTGGATGAGACAATCTTGGAAAATAAAAGATAGGAATATTATAGACTTTTATTAAGGCATTATCATAATAAATTGTTTTCTTTTTATTATCATGAAGCATTTTAGATGCTTGAATAGTCCAAGGGGGGCATTTATCGTTTGCTCTATAATCGCAAATTGTAAAAATACTTTTGCCAAAGGATTTCTTATTTTCATTAATTTGGACAGTATTAGCTAAAATTCTAGGTTTGTTGTCTTTATTTATTTTAAAGTCTTTTGAATTTAAATTAAGTTTAATGTCAGTCCCAAGTATTTCTTTTTTCTTTGTATCAATATATATTTGAGAAAATTCGTAGGTATTTTTTAAATTATCCTCAATATTAATTAATCCTATCGATTTAAAAATATTATTATCGATTAAATATTCAAAATTATCCAAGAATATTCTATTTTTATCTACATCTTCAATTATTGTTTTTTTATCCGATCTAATAAACTTTGAAATATTATCAAATGTAATATCATTTCCATCTATATTATAGTTTTCAGTTGTTGTGATACTGGTTGGACCTTCGGTTTTTAAAATCTGTGTTTTTTCAGTATATATAGCGTAGTCAGACTTGATGATATTATTTTTCTTATCTTTTGCTAAAACATTATTTTTTAATTCAATAAAACCTTTTTCTCTATTATATTTTGCATAATCACTAGTTATTGAATTTCCATCTTCTGTTTTTACTATCACTTCTCCCTCAAAAATTGAAATTTGACTATCTTTCTCTATAGAAATATTTTTAGCTTCTATTTCCAATCTATCAGCTAATAGATTTTTTGAAAAAAAAAGAAGAGCAATAATGATAGTAATTTTATTTTTCATTAATTTGCAATACTCCGACAATCATAATTAAACTTAAAATAATAATGGGTGCCCAAACTGATAAAATTAGGGGAATACGATCAGTTTGCCCTAAAGCAATAGACAAGTCTTTAAAGTAAAAAGTAGCAGCTGTAGAAATCAAACCAAAACTGATTATTTTAAAATTGTTTGAATTTTTTAAACTACTCATTGTAAATATAGATGCTATTCCAGTCATAACCATCAAAAAGAATGGAAGAATTAACATTGTGTGAAAGCTCTTATTTAAAAATTTTTTACTATATCCGTTATCAATTAATTTTTCAAAATTAAAAATTAAGTCTACAAATGATAATGTGTCAAAATTTTTATATAAATTATTTATTTTATGAAGATTGTAATTAGATTTAATATTTAATTCTTTAACGTTTGAATTTTTAAAGATACCATTTTCTGGAGAATAAACCTGTACCTGCTTTAGCAACCAAATATTTTTTTCAATATCAGCTTTTTTTGCTATCAATTTTTGAGTTAAATTAGAGTTCTCATCATAATGCAAAATTGTAACATCAATCAGATATTTTCCTTCAATTTCAGATCCGGAAATTATTCTTTGTTTGTTTTCAAAATTTTCTTTTATCCAAAGGCCAGTTGAGTTGAAAGTGATTAAATGATCAATATCTTTAGAATATTTGGATTTTGTTTTTTCATAATATTTTGACAGTGAAGAAGTTATTGGGTTAATAAAAAATAAAATAAACCACCCTAATAGAAAAGCTGTAATCGCTAGAACGAAAAACATTTTTAAATTAGAATAACCAAAAACTTTGAGAGTAAGAAAATCTTTATTATTTTTGATCTTAATAATAAACCAAATACTCGAAATAAATATTACGAACGGAAGTATGTTAATTATCATACTTGGTATAAAGATACTTGTCATAATTAATGGAGTTGTGAAGGAAACATTAAGATTTTTAAAAAATTCTACTTCCTCAAATAAATTTAATATCATTCCGAATGAATAAAATACCATTGTTACAATAAAAAAATTTTTTAAGAAATTTTTTAATATATAATTTAATAAAATATTATTCATGAAGATTTAAATTCTCTTGAAAATGTACGATTTAAAAAAATATATAAAGTTAAAATTAAAAACAATGGCAACAATAAAAATATTGTTTGCATCAGACTACTTAAACCTGTGTATTTAATTGATAATTCAATTAAGACTAAAAGAAAAAAACAATAAAAGAAAACTAATGATTTATTAAAATATTTTTTTTTTGATTTTACAATCAATAATGAACTGAGTAATGAAATTACAGGAATATATAAAGGAAGTGATAAACGTCTATTTAGAATTGGTACAATTTCTTTTTTTGACTCATTACTACAAAATCTATTATCTAATTTATTATAGAAAGCACAGCTAATTAATTTCACTGTCGATGTTTCTTGTATTTTTGGTTGCTTAATTTGAGTTGTGTTTATATCTGAAAAATTCAAAGTTAATTGATCAAATTTTATAATTTCATTTTTTTTACTTTCTTTATTAAAGGATATAATTTGTCCATTAATTAAAAATAACTCTTTTTTTTGAACAATGCCACTTTTTGCTAATATACTTGTTATTTGTTTATTAGAGGAATTAGGTGTCAATTTTTTTAAATAATTTCCGTTGTCTTGTAAAAAAATATTTTGAATTTTGTTATCAACTTTTTTTTCTACAAAAAAAATTAAATTTTTAAATGAGTCATTAAACTCGTTTGTTTTTAATGTTGGCAAGATAGAATTATATTCATCTTTAACTAGAAGCTGTCTTGACTTATTCATCATGGTAGGTGTGAGGAAAATTGAAAAAATCAGATAGAAAATTAAGACGACAAGTGAAGCTATTAAAAACAAATTTACTAATTGCATCTTCTTTACACCAGAGGTCCATAAAATTAAAAACTCACTATTTTCTAAGTGTTTATAAATAAATACAAATATAGCGATTAGAAATGAAAGAGGAATAAATTTAGGGGCTAAGCCAAATAAGTTTAGGAATGAGTAAGTAAAATAAACGCTTGTCGGATAACCATTTTCTACTATTAAATCTAAAAAATTTACAGCTCTTACTGTTAAAGCAATCAGTGAAAGACCAAATAGTATTAGTAAAAATGTCTTAAAAATTTCAATAAGATAGTTGTAGAAAATTTTGTTTTGATGCATTTGAATATTTTGTATATAATTAATTCATCCAATTAATAAATTCAACTAAAGAGTGAATAATGACAATATTGACGTTGAAATTTGGTATATTTGCACATATATACCAATAACCTTACAGTAAAGTGTAATTATTCTATGTCCGTAAAAATTAATTATAGCAATAAATCAGCCAAAGAGCTTTCAACAAATACAGTGCTATTTGTTGATGAGAAGTTTAATACTAAAAATATTGTTAAGTATGTTTCTAATTCTGAAATTTCTTACATAAACGATTTATTAAAAACAAGTGACATAAAAAAAAATATTTTAGTTTTTGAATTAAATTCAAAAAAAAAAATTATTTTGATTTCAATTAAAAAAGACTTGAGAAGTTTTGATATTGAAAATTTAGGAGCTGAATTTTATGGAAGAATAAATTACGGTAAAAATAGTGAGTACTATATTAATTTGGATAGTGTAGTTAGTCAGCAAAAAAAATTTATCAGTTATTTTTTGCATGGCCTCAAACTAAAATCATATGAATTTACAAAATATAAAACAAAAAAAGAAACTAGAAATATCTCTTTAATAATCATCGGAAATAGAAATAAACCTTCATCAAATGATGAATTAAAATTTAACGCACTCGAAGAGGGCACTTTTTATGCTAGAGATTTAGTTTCTGAACCAGGAAATATTTTACATCCAGATGAATACGCTAAGAGATTAAATTCATTAAGAAAAGATGGATTGAAAGTTACAATTTACGATAAAAAAAAACTAAAAAAACTTGGCATGAATGCTTTACTTGGTGTGGGTATGGGAAGTGTCAGAGGATCATATTTAGTAACAATGGAATGGAATGGAGCAAAAAATAAATCAAAACCCTTGGCATTTGTCGGAAAGGGTGTAACTTTTGATACAGGTGGATATTCACTTAAGCCAGCAAGATTTATGGAGGATATGACATACGATATGGCGGGATCAGCTGCTGTAGTTGGTCTAATGAAAAATTTAGCATTAAGAAAAGCAAAAATTAATGCTGTAGGGGTAGTGGGTCTTGTAGAAAACATGGTAAGCGGTGTCGCTCAAAGACCAGGAGATATTGTCAAATCTTATAGTGGAAAAACAATCGAAGTACTCAATACAGATGCAGAGGGAAGACTAGTGTTAGCAGACGCGTTGACTTATACTGAAAAAAAATTTAATCCAAAAATTATAGTAGATTTAGCTACGTTAACAGGTGCTATTATTGTCTGTCTAGGTTCTGAGTATGCTGGACTTTTCTCTAATGACGACAAGCTTTCAAAACAAATTTTTAACGCTGGTGAAAAAGTAGAAGAAAAGTTATGGAGAATGCCTTTACATAAAAATTACGATAAACTTATGAATTCTAAAAATGCCGATATGCAAAATATCAATTACGTTGGTGGCGCAGGCTCAACAACAGCAGCACAATTTTTACAGAGATTTATTTTAAACAAGACACCTTGGGCCCACCTAGATATTGCTGGTATGGCTTTTTCCAAATACGGAGGTGCTTTAAATTCAAGAGGCGCAACAGGTTTTGGAGTCAGGTTATTAAATCAACTAATCGAGGATAATTATGAGTAATATTGAGCAAACTTTATCGATTATAAAACCAGATGCAGTGGAAAGAAATCTAGCAGATAATATCAAAGATATTTTTACAAAAAACAATTTAAAAATTAAAGAGAGTAAAAAAATTCATATAACAAAAGATGAAGCATCAGAATTTTATAAAGTTCATCAATCAAAACCTTTTTACAATGATCTTTGTGCTTATCTATCGTCTGGACCGATAGTTGTAATGATTTTAGAGGGTGAAAGTGCAGTAATTGCTAATAGAAAATTAATGGGTGCAACAAATCCAAAAGACGCAGAAGAAAACACTATTAGAAAACTTTATGGAATTTCAATTGATAAAAATTCGGTGCATGGATCAGACTCACTAGAAAATGCTAAAAAAGAGATTGAATTTTTTTTTAAAAACTAAGAATTTCTAAAAATTTTAATTATAGCTTCAGGAAAAGCCCTGTATTCTAATTTTTGAGTTTTATATTTTAATATTTTTTCATCATCTTTTTCATTTATAAAAATTTTTTTTTGTAAAATAGTATTTCCACCATCCAACTTTTCATTAACAAAATGCACAGTGCATCCTGCTTTTTTTTCCTTGTTTTTAAGCATTCTTGAAAAAGTATTTAATCCCTTGAATTTAGGTAGAAGGGAGGGGTGAATGTTGATAATTTTTTTTTGATAATTTTTAATAAGTTTATTTGAAACAATTTTCATGTAACCAGCAAGACAAATAAAAGAAATTCTATATTTTCTTAGATTTAATAAAATGGTGTTTTCATAATTTACTAATTTTGTATTAATAAAAACATATGGAATCCGATATTTTTTTGCGTAAATAATTCCATCTGCATTTTTATTATTGCTGATTACTAGACTAATTTTAATTGGGAAAATATTTTCTCTGGATTGTAAAATTAGATTTTTAAGATTTGTGCCTTTTCCTGAGATAAAAACGCAAGTATTTTTTTTCACCATTTGAGAGATCTTGATAAATTAACTTTTTTAAAATCTTTTGAAATAAAACCAATCTCGTAAGGTTTAAATCTTTTTGGAAAAAAATTTCTAATTTTTTCAATTTTATTTTTATTTACAATTATACAAAAACCAACACCACAATTAAAAGTTTGAATCATTTCTTGGTCAGTAATATTTTTACTTCTCAACCATTTAAAAATTTTCAAAATTTTAATTTTTCCAAGATCAATATTAAGGGTTAAATTTTTTGGCACTGATCTAAGCAAGTTTTCAACTAAACCACCTCCAGTGATATGTGCAGCAGCTTTTATTAAATTTTTGTTTGTTAGCTTTAAAATCTCTTTTGAGTAGATTTTGGTTGGTTTTAACAATTCACTTTTTAAATTATTGGGTATTTTATTTTTTTTTAATATTGATCTAACTAACGAATATCCATTTGAATGAATTCCATTAGAAGGGATAGCTAAAATTTTATCACCTTTCTTTACATTATTTTTATCAAGAATTTTCTTTTTTGAAACAATCCCAACACTAAAGCCTGCTAAATCAAATTTATCTTTTGAGTAAATGCCTGGCATCTCAGCTGTTTCTCCGCCTATTAATTTACAACTAGATATTTTACATCCTTTAAAGACACCTTTTAGAATTTTTTTAGTTTTACTTAAGTCTAATTTACCAACTGCAATATAATCCAAAAAAAATAAAGGCTTTGCACCTTGGACTATTAAATCATTTACACACATAGCAACCAAGTCGATACCAATTGTATCAAATTTTTTAAACTTATTAGTTAAATCAATTTTAGTTCCAACACCATCTGTACAAGAAACAATCACTGGATCTTTAATCTTTAGGTTACTAATATCAAATAATGAACCAAAACCACCTATAACATCTGTTTTAGAAGAACCCCTCGTTTTTTTGACACCTTTTTTTGATATTTTGGATATATGATTAACGAGTTTATTGGCTAATGAAATGTTAACACCGCTTTTTTTATAACTATTTTCAATTTTTTTCATTTATAAATTGGTATTTAATTTTTTATGAAATTGTACAAACAAATAATATTTATTTTAATTGTTTTTTTTAAAACTGAAACTCTTTTTTCAAAAAATGATTTGTTTAATGTTAATAATATTAAATTAGAGAAAAAAGATAAAATATCAAATAATGCGCTCGCTAATCAAGCTATTAAAGAAGGATTCAATCAATTAATAGAAAAAATCCTGCTAAAAGAGGACAAGGAAAAGCTTGATAAGGTAAAGTTTCTTACAATAAAACAATTAGTATCTTATTATAGAATCTCAAATATTAAAGACGAACAAAATAAAAAAGAATTAGTTAACTTTAGTGTCACATTTGATAAAAATAAAATTCATGACTTATTTTTCCAAAAAGGTATCTCATACTCTGAAATTTCAGATAAAGAATTGTATGTTCTTCCAATTTTGATCAAAGATAATGAACTTAATATTTTTAATAATAATTTCTTTTACGAAAACTGGAATGAGATTTATGACAATGATTTAATTGAGTTTATTCTTCCTTTAGAAAATATTGAAATTATACAAAATATTAATATTTTTAAAAAAAACCTAATTAACTTAGATATAATAAGTTTATTTAAAGAATATTCGAATAAAAATAGAGCAATAATTTTAATTGAGGATAGCAAAATTAGTAACAACAAAATATATATTAAATCGTTAATACAAGGAAAAAGTATATCAAAAAATCTTGACTTAAAAATTCAAGACTTTGAGTCAAAAGCTTCAAAAGAAAAAATCATTACTGAATTAAAAAAAGAATTAATAAATTTAGTAAAATCAAAGAATTTAATTGATATAAGAACCCCATCTTTTTTAAATGCGAAATTAGATATTAATAAAAAAAGTAATTTAGTTGAATTGAACAAAAGAATAAAAAATATTGATTTAATAGAAAATATTTATGTTCAGGATTTTAATAGAGATTATATGAATTTAAGAATTAAATATTTAGGAAAATTAGATAATATTATTTCTCAACTAAAAAAAGAAAAAATAAATTTAAAAATGATAAAAGATCAGTGGGTAATAAGAACACTTTAAAATGGACCAGCTTATTTTTAAATTTCCTTTTTCAAAAAAATATTACGAGCAAGATTTTTTTGTATCGAGCAATAATTTTTCGGCTTATAAGCTAGTAGAGAGTTGGCCTACGTGGCCAGGAAAATGGTTGAATATTTTTGGAACATCAGGATCAGGAAAAACTCATTTATCTAAAATACTTGAAAAAAAAATCAAAAGATTAAAATTAATTAAAGCTCAAAATATTGACAACCAAATAATTGAGAAATTAAATGATTTGGATTGTTTAATAATAGATAATTTTGAAAATAATATTGATGAAAAATTACTATATTCTATTTTAAATCAATCAAAACAATTGGAAAATTATATATTAATTAATTCCACTTCATCTATAAAAGATTTTAATTTCAAATTAGAAGATTTAAAGTCAAGAATTAACAGTTTCTTATATTTTGGAATTGAGCTACCGACTGATGATTTACTAAAAGTTATTATTTCGAAAACGCTATCTGATAAACAAATAAATATAAGTCCAAAATTATCAGACTATATAATTAATAATGTAGAGAGATCTTACGAAAAATTGTTAAAATTTCTCAAAGAAGTTGATGAATTGTCTTTATCCACTGGAAAATCTATTAATATTAATCTAATAAAAAAAGTATTAAACAGATGAATAAATATAGAACCCATAATTGTTCGGAATTAAGTGAAAAAGAAATTGGTCAAAACGTATATTTATCTGGATGGCTGCATAGGAAAAGAGATCACGGAAATTTATTATTTATAGATTTGAGAGATCACTATGGAATGACTCAGTGTGTGATTGAAAATAATAATAATTTTTTTCCTATTTTGGAAAAATCTAAACCTGAGTCTGTATTAAAAATTAGTGGAAAAGTAGTCAAAAGGTCAAGCGGAACTGAAAATTTAGATTTAAAAACTGGCAAAATTGAAATTTCAATAGAAAGTGTAGAGGTATTATCTAATGCTAAAGAGTTACCAATACCTGTGTTTGGTGAACAGGATTATCCTGAAGAGATTAGATTAAAATATAGATTTTTAGATTTGAGGCGAGATGAAATGCATAAAAATATTATTTTAAGATCACAGGTAATTTCATTTATAAGATCTGAAATGCTTAAACTAGGGTTTCTTGAGTATCAAACTCCAATTTTAACTTCTTCTAGCCCAGAAGGAGCAAGAGATTTTTTGGTTCCAAGCAGATTAAACCCAGGTAAATTTTATGCGTTACCTCAAGCACCACAACAATTTAAGCAATTAATTATGGTTTCAGGATTTGATAAATATTTTCAAATTGCCCCTTGTTTTAGAGATGAAGATGCAAGAGCTGATAGAAGTCCAGGTGAATTTTATCAATTGGATTTAGAAATGTCCTTTGTAGAGCAAGAAGATGTTTTCAATATAGTTGAGAAGTTAATGGTAAATTTATTTAAAAAATTTTCATCAAAAAAAATTCAAAATGAAAAATTTCCTAGAATTCCTTATAGTGAAGCTATGAAAAAATATGGTACAGATAAACCAGATTTAAGAAATCCATTAGTCATTCAAGAACTTACAGAGTTATTTAAGAGAGAAGATGTAAAGTTTGATATATTTAAAAAATTAGTAAAAAAGGGTTCAATTGTGAGAGCGATTATAACCAAAAATACCAAAGATAAACCAAGAAGCTTTTTTGACAATATTGACAAATGGGCAAAAGACCAAGGTGCCTCAGGACTAGCATATTTTTCTTTAGAGCAAGATAAAGAAATTAAAGGGAAGGGACCAGTTGGAAAATTTTTTAGCGAGGATTCCCTTAAAGAAATAATTAAAAATAATAATGCTGAAATAGGCGATAGTGTTTTTCTTGCTTGCGGCAAAGAAAATGAAGTTGAAAAAATTTTATCATTGGCCAGAGATAAAATTGCAAGTGACTTAGGTATAATAAAACAAGACCATTTCGCATTTTGTTGGATAATTGATTACCCAATGTATGAATTTGATGAATCATCTAAAAAAATTATATTTAGTCACAATCCATTTTCAATGCCACAAGGAGACATTAAAAAAATTAATTTTGAAAAACCTTTAGATATCAAAGCTTATCAATATGATATTGTTTGTAATGGTATCGAGTTATCTTCAGGTGCTATAAGAAATCATATACCAGATCTTATGTATAAATTATTTTCTGTAGCTGGATACACAAAAAAAGAAGTTGAAGAAAAATTTAGCGGAATGATAAATGCTTTTAGTTATGGAGCACCACCGCACGGTGGTATTGCGCCAGGTATAGATCGAATTGTAATGTTACTTGCGGAAAAAGAAAACATTAGAGAAGTTACTCTTTTTCCAATGAATCAGAACGCTCAAGATCTAATGATGCAGGCACCTTCCGAGGTGGATGAAAATCAATTAAAAGAGTTGAATATTAAAAAAAATATTAAAAAAAACTAGTTTTTGGTTTTCAGATTAATTCTTACATCTGATAGATCAACTAACTTTTCTTCATAGTTACTTCTTACAAAACCTTTAGATGTAATATTTTTTACGATTTTTAGAAATTTATCTTCACCATTTTGCATATCTAAATTTTTAGCGCTAGCGATAGAAGGGGTATGTGCTAAATCCTCTTTTCCAAGATAAGAAATCGCAAGTTCTCTAAAAACATAGTCAAGAATTGAAGATGCGCTCAATATTCTATCATTTCCTATAACATTTCCCGATGGCTCAAATTTAGTGTCAATGAAAGCGTCTACGTATTCTTCTAATGGAACTCCATATTGTAGACCTAAAGAAATTGCTATTGCAAAATTATTCATCATAGCTTTAACGAGTTCACCTTCTTTATTTGTATCAATGAATATCTCTCCAATTTTTCCATCATCGTACTCTCCAGTGTGAAGATAAACTTTATGATCTCCAATCTGAGCTTTTTGAATATACCCTTTTCTTCTATCGGGCATTTTAAACCTAGCGTTGTTTTTTACTTGTAAGCTAATAGAGCTATCTTTTTTATCATCCTGTTTGGTATATTTAATTTTATCTACAATATTTTTAGATAAACCTTTTTCAGACTCGGTTTTTTTAGCGCTTTCTTTCTTGCCACCAATTTTTTTAGTTTTACGGTTGTTTAATTTAACATCAATAACCTCTACTTCACCATCAGTTCTTTGATCAATTTTTGACAATTCTATGTCATCGAGATTATCTAACGTATGTACTGTTTTAAAAGTGCAAGTGTAATAAGTTTCAACTGAGTATTTTTTCATAAAATTAATGGAATCTCTTTATTTAGATATATATTAATTGTATAATGTGTCTATTACTTAATAATACAATTAAGAAGTGTGTGGATTTTAATTTTATATTATGAGCATAAAAATTTTTTTTACTTGGTGGAATAAACAAACCTTTGGAACTTTTCTCAAAACACTATTTTTTGGAAAATTTGTTGGTTCTGATGAGTACGGAAATAAATATTATCAAAGCAAAACGAACGAGCGTTGGGTTATCTACTCAAACAATATTGAAGCTACTAAAATCACTTCAAATTGGTACTTATGGATGCATCATACAATTGATAAAACTCCAGATAAACAAACAAATAAATATTCATGGCAAAAAAATCACCTAGAAAATCAAACAGGAACCAGTAATAAATTTAAACCAGTAAAAATTAAAAAAAATAATATTAAAAAAAAATATGAAACCTGGAAATAACCATTTTCTCTTAATACTTTTTTTATTGTTTTCTACAAATTTACTAGTTGCAGAAAATAAGATTGTTACTGCCCCTTTACTTAATGTTGAAAAAATCAAACCTAGTTTTGAAGAACTAGACAAAGAAACTGATTATATTTTACCAAATCAAAATCTTAAAGAAAAAAAAAATACTTCTAATCTTAATTCATCCCAAGCTATTTTAATTGGTCTAGATAAAATAACAGCCAAATCTTCTCAATTAGTTGTAAATCTTAATGAGAGTAAAAAATTTGGTCCTCTAGAGATTAAAATTCTTAAATGTGGTAAAGTGAAATTTAATAACATAATTGATAACGTTGCATATATGCAAGTCAAGGATTTAACAAAGAATAATAATGAACAGGTTTTTATATTTAACGGATGGACGTTTGCTTCAGATCCAAGTTTAACTCCATTTGATCATGCTATTTATAATCTTCAACTAATAAATTGTAGTAACACTTAATAAAATTTTTCTTTTCCAAGCCAATTAGTATCAAAATCAGATTGAATAAATTTTTTATGGTTTAATACTTTTTTATGTAAATCTATTGTTGTTGTAATACCCTCTAAAACAAATTCATCAAGTGATCTCAATGTCCTTTGAATGGCTTCGGTCCTATTTCTGCCTTTACAAATTACTTTCGCAATTAAACTGTCATAGTAAGGAGTAATTTTACATCCTTGAAATATAGAGCCATCAACTCTAGTTCTAAAACCCGAAGGTTGATGACAAACGCTAATTACTCCTGGGCTTGGCTGAAAATCTAAAGCAGGATTTTCTGCATTAATCCTACATTCGATCGTGTGACCTCTTGGGTTAATATCACTTTGCTTTAAAGCTGTGTCACCAGTAAAAGCAATCCAAAGCTGCTCTTTAACTATATCAATACCTGTTTGTACTTCCGTTACAGGATGTTCTACCTGAACACGTGTGTTCATTTCTAAAAAATAAAACTTTCCATTTTCGTAAATAAATTCAACTGTACCAGCTCCTTCATAATTAATTTGATCAACCATTTTTACTGTTTTTTCTAAAAGATCTTCTCTTTGCTCTTTCGTTAGAACTGGACTTGGAGTTTCTTCAATTAATTTTTGATGTCTTCTTTGAACTGAACAGTCTCTTTCGCCTAGATGAACAGTTTTATTTTTTCCTGACATTACTTGTACTTCTATATGTCTAGGATGTTTAAAATATTTTTCTATATACAACTCATCATTATTAAAAAATTTTTTAGCTTCTGATTTAGCAGTAAGAAATAGGCTTTCAAGTTTATCTTCTTCTTCTACAATTTTCATTCCTTTGCCGCCTCCGCCACCAGCTGCTTTAATTAACACTGGATACCCAATTTCTTTACATATTGATTTTGCTTCAGAAAGAGATTTTACTCCTCCTTCTGAACCTTCAATTACAGGTAAGCCATATTTTTTTGCTATTCTTTTAGCTTCAATTTTATCTCCCATTTGAGATATTATTTTTGCACTTGGACCAATAAATTTAATTCCATGTTTATTAACTATTTCGGAAAATTTTGCATTTTCAGATAAAAATCCATACCCTGGATGTATCGCTTCAGCCCCAGTCAAATCTACAGCTGACATTATTGATGAAATGTTTAAATAACTATTCTGAGGTTGATGTGAGCCAATACAAACGCTTTCATCGGCAAGCCTGACATGCATTGATTCTGAGTCAACATCAGAGTGAACAGCAACAGTTTTTATTCCCCACTCTTTACAAGCTCTAATTACTCTTACAGCTATTTCACCTCTATTGGCTATTAATACTTTTTTGAACATTACTTAATTATTTTAGAAGAACTAAAGTTTGACCAAATTCTACAGGCTGTCCATCTTCAATTAAAATTTTTTTTACTTCACCGTCAGAAGTAGACGGCACATGATTCATTGTTTTCATTGCCTCCACAATCATGACTGTTTGACCTTTTTTAATCTTATCTCCAACTTCAACAAATTTTTTAGCTCCTGGTTCAGCAGCTAAATACGCTGTTCCAATTATTGGGGATTTAATTCTGATTCCTTCACTGTCATCAGAAGATTTTAACACAGCTTTGTTTTGAGAAACTACTGCACTTGTTTTAATTGGTTCAATTCCTTTTGAAGCTTTTGAAACTTTTATTTTTGTTTGCCCATCCTGATATTCTAATTCAGTTAATTCAAATTCTTTAAGGTTTTCTACAAGTTCTTTAATTAATTTTTTATCAATTTTCATTTTTCTAAAAATTTTTTCATAGCATTTAAAGACATAATATAACCTTCAGCTCCAAAACCACAAATTACTCCTTTAGCAACTTTACTTATTAGAGATTTATGTCTGAAATCTTCTCTATTATATATATTGCTAATATGCAATTCAATAATTGGAATTTTTAATATTTTTAAAGCATCATGAATAGCCACTGAAGTGTGGGTGTAACCCCCAGCGTTTATAATTAATCCATCTTGATTATTTCTAGAATTTTGAATTTCTTCAACTAACTCTCCCTCTATATTAGATTGAAAAAAAGTCAGTTTGATATTATTTTTACCAGAATAATCATAACAGTTTTTTTCAACCTCTTTTAAAGTAAAACTTCCATACTGATTTTTTTCTCTTTCACCTAAAAGGTTGAGATTTGGCCCATTAAGAATTATAATTTTATCCATAAATTTCTTAACATTGAATAACTTAATTATGGCAAAAATACAATTAAATGGAAAAAAGGTAGTTATTAAATCAAACTACTCATTATTTGATCTTTTAAAAAAATACAAATTAACTAATAAAAAAGTTGCAGTTGAACATAACGGAGTGATAATTCCAAAGATAAGATATAAGAAAAAAAATTTAAAAAATAATGACAAAGTGGAAATAGTTCATTTTATAGGTGGAGGATAGGTTGAAAAGAGATAATTTAAAAGTTGCTGGAAAAATACTTAAATCTAGACTTATAGTCGGAACTGGAAAATATAAAAGTTTTTTAGAAACAGCCAAAGCAGTAATTGCATCAGGTGCAGATATGGTAACAGTAGCAGTTAGAAGAGTAAATATTCTAGATAAAAAAAAACCAATACTTACCGATTATTTAAATCCTAAAAAAATAATTTTTTTACCTAATACCGCTGGTTGTTTTAATTCAGAAGAGGCATTAAGAACTTTAAGATTAGCACGTGAAATGGGTGGATGGAAATTAGTAAAACTTGAAGTGCTAGGTGATAAAAAAACACTTTACCCAAATATGATAGAAACAATTAAATCTACTAAAATATTAGTAAAAGAGGGTTTTAAAGTTATGGTTTATTGTACCGATGATCCTTTATTGGCAAAACAATTAGAGGATAATGGAGCTTCTGCAATTATGCCATTGGCTTCTCCTATCGGTTCAGGATTAGGAATTCAAAATAAAGTAAATATTTCACTTATAATTAAACAATCAAAAGTTCCAGTCATTGTAGATGCAGGAATAGGTACAGCGTCTGATGCAACAGTTGCAATGGAACTAGGGTGTGATGGTGTTTTGATAAATAGTGCCATCGCAAATGCTAGAAAGCCGATTATAATGGCTAAAGCTTTTAAAGACGCGGTGATTTCTGGCAGAAATTCTTTTTTAGCCGGAAGAATGAAAAAAAATTACTTTGCAACTGCAAGTACTTCGAATAAAGGATTAATTTAGCTTTTCTTTTTTCTTCGTACCCAGAGCGTTCTCACTTTTTTTTTATTTTTTGTTTTTTTTATTTTATCTTTGTTTTTTTCAACCTTTTTCTTCTCTTTTTTGGTTTTTATAAAATTGCTATTAATTGATTGAGTAATAGCATTAATATTTTCTACTGTACTAACAAGTCTTTTTGATTTATTTAATAGCTCAATTTTATATTCAGGTATAATAAATTTATCATTTGATAAAATTTTTACGTCGAAAGAATATTTTTTTTGAAAATATTTTAATTCTTCTAATAAATTCTTTTCAATAAAAATTTTTACCTTTTCAGGTACAAAGGCATTAATAATTTTTACTTTATCGGTAAAAGCAAGATGTTGAATTTTTTTTAAAATTTTTTGTGAAAAAGAAGAAAGAGATAATTGTGTCTCCCATTTAATTGATCCTTCACGCAATCTCTGCCTAGTCATTTCAAGAAGACCAAAATTACTTATTCTTCCAATTTGTATTCTAGCTCTGTCTTTTCTAATACTTTCTCTCATTCTTTTTTCTACAGTCCTTCTGTTATAAAAATTCATCATATCGATGAAATCTACAACTATTAGACCTGATAAATCTCTTAATTTTATCTGATGAGCTATTTCCTCTGCTGCTTCTAAATTTGTGTTTAAAGCAGTTTTTTCAATATTTATTTGTTTTGTTGATTGCCCAGAATTAATATCAATTGAAACCAATGCTTCTGTTGGATTAATAACTAGATAACCACCAGATTTTAATTTCACTGTTGGTTCATAAATATTGTTTAACTCTTTTTCAATTTTAGCATCATGGAACAAAGGTATTTTGCCTCTATATTTTTTTATATTTTTTACATTTTTGGGCATTAGCTCTTTCATAAATTTCTTTGCTTTTTGATAGGCTTCGTTACCTTCAATATAAACATTCTTAGTATCATTATCGTAAGTATCTCTTAAAGTTCTTTTGATGATATCTCCCTCTTCATAAACTAAAGAAGGGGCATTAGAGTCTAAGGCATTCTCTTTAATTTCTTCCCAAGTTTTTAACGTATTTTGAAAATCTTTTTCTATTTCATTTTTTGTTTTATTCGCTCCTGCTGTTCTAACTATTGCCCCCATGCTTTTAGGTATTTCAATATTATTAAGAATGTCTCTTATTTTTTGACGGTCAGAAGAATTAAAAATTTTCCTAGATATACCCCCACCTTTTGGAGTATTAGGCATTAGCACCATGTACTTTCCAGCTAAAGAAATAAAGGTAGTAAGCGCTGCACCTTTCTGACCTCTCTCTTCCTTTATTACTTGTATTAATACTACCTGTCCTGGTTTAATAACTTCTTGTATTTTATATCTTTTAATACCGTATGAAGACTTTATCTTTTCTCTATATTCTTTTTTATTATTTTCTTTTTCAATTTGATTTTCATTATCTTCACTTTTTTCACTTTTGCTTTCAGATTGATTTTCTGATTGCGAATTACTTTGATTTGTATCATTAGTTTTGTCTTTTAAGTCCTCTCTTATTTTTTCTTCAGCTATTCTTATTTTTTCTTTATCTTCAGAGGGTAATTGATAGTAATCAGACTGAATGTCATTAAATGCTAAAAAACCGTGTCGCTCCCTTCCAAAGTTCACAAAAGCTGCTTGCAAAGAGGGCTCCACTCTACTTATTGTTGCAAGATAAATATTATTTTTAAAATTTAAATTATTTTTATCTTCAAATTCATATTCTTCAATAGAATGATTTGATTTAAGAACAATACGAGTTTCATTTGGATGCGATGCATCGATATATAAATTTTTTTCCATTTTATAAGAATTCCTTTTAAATTAGTGAAATTTTCTGTTTTTAAATTTGTCATAGAGCCTATTTTATACAATTTTGTGCATAAATACACGATTTAAATTACTGTATGCCTAAAGATAGTCAGAATTGTTACTATAAATAAAATTAATGTTCAAATTTGTCAATTTTTACATAAAATTCGTTATTATATTTTTTGCTGTTTCAATATTTTTTGTTTTTTCAACATTATGGTATTTTTCAGTTGGTTTACCTGATTACAAAAAACTGTCCAATTATCAGCCACCAATTTCAAGCAGAGTTTATTCGGAAGATAGTAATCTAATAGCAGAATATGCAATAGAAAAAAGATTATTCATACCTTATGAGGCAATACCAGATAAAATTGTAAATTCATTTTTATCCGCAGAGGACAAAAATTTTTTCAAGCATCCTGGAATTGACGCAAAAGGAATTTTAAGAGCCATATTCAAAAATATTAAGAATATTTCACAAAATAAAATACTTGAAGGTGCATCAACTATTACCCAGCAAGTAGCAAAAAATTTTTTACTTACCAATGAAGTTTCTATGAAGAGAAAGGTCAAAGAAGCTATTTTAGCTTTTCGGATTGAAAGAGCTTATACGAAGGAAAGAATTTTAGAATTATATTTAAATCAAATCTATTTAGGGCAAGGTACCTACGGAATAGCTGCAGCTAGCCTAGAATATTTCGACAAATCAATTAAAGAGCTTAATTATCAAGAAGCCGCTTTATTAGCAGCTTTACCTAAAGCTCCAAGTAAATATAATCCATATAAATATCCTGAGGTTGCAAAATTTAGAAGAAATCTAGTTCTAGAAAATTTAGAGGAAAACAAATTTATCACAACCCAACAATTAAAAGAATTTAAGAATTCAAAATTAAAACTTAAAAGAAGAAAAATAGAAATAGTTAACGAAGCTAATTCTTACACTGAAGAAGTTAGACGAATGGTAAAAGATATTTATGGATTTGAAAAACTCTACTCGCAAGGACTTAGCATTAGTACTCCACTTAAAATTAATTATCAAATCCAAGCTTTGAAATCACTAAGGAAAGGAATTGAAGAGTTTGATAGGAGGAGAGGATGGAGAGGGGAAATCACAAATAAATTAAAGAATAAAAATTGGGAAAAAAAAATTTCACAATTTAAACTTGATCCAACTTTAAAATGGGAGATTGCTGAAATTAAAACTATAGAAAAAAATGAAATAAATTTTGAAATAATTGATACAAAAAAAGAAAAAATTAATGGCACTATATCTTATAAAAATTTAAAATGGTCTGTCCCAAAGAATAAATCAACCAAAGATATTCATGAAATTGGAGACATTATTTTTATAAAGAAAGAGAAAAATTTATGGAAACTAAAACAGTATCCAAAAGTCAATGGGGGCATTGTAGTTTTAAACCCTTTCTCTGGCGATGTGCTTGCCTTAGTTGGTGGTTTTAATTTTAAAACAAGTGAATTTAATAGAGTTACGCAAGCGAAAAGGCAACCTGGATCTGCATTTAAGCCTATTGTTTATGCAGCTGCTCTCGAGAAAGGATTTGCTCCAAATTCTATAATTCTAGACGCACCTTTTGTTGAGAGTCAAGGTGTTGGCCTTAAAAATTGGAAACCAGAAAATTATGGAAAAAAATTTTATGGCCCCTCAACTTTTAGAAAAGGAATTGAATATTCCCGTAATTTAATGACAGTGAGAATTGCAAAAATTTTAGGTTTAGAAGAAATTTTAAAATTATCAAAAAAATTAAATATTTATAATGAAATACCAGAACTTTTATCAGTATCACTAGGAGCAGCTGAGACCACGCTAATGAGTTTAACTTCTGCTTATGCCCCATTTGTCAATGGAGGAAAAAAAATTGACCCAAAATTAATTTCTCGGATACAAGACAGAAGAGGCAAAACAATATTTCAAGAAAAAAGTATTAAGTGTATAGGTTGTGATAAGTTTATAAATAATTCAGAGGCAGAACTTCCAAAAATTGAAAATAATAGTGAGAAAGTTTTAAGTGAAGAAACAGCCTATCAAATGACTTCAATCTTACAGGGCGCTGTAAAAAGAGGTACCGCTAAAAAGTTAAAATCCCTCAATGTACCTTTAGCTGGAAAAACAGGCACAACAAATGACAACTATGATGCATGGTTTATCGGGTTTTCATCTAATTTAGTAATTGGTGTATACGTAGGTTTTGATAATCCAAAAACTCTTGGTAAATTTGAAACCGGATCAAAAGCTGCATTGCCAATTTTTAAAAATTTTGTTGAGAAAGCTCTTTACAAAGAAGATTTTGGAGAATTTCAAATCCCAGAAAATATATATTTAACATCTATAAACTACGATACTGGTACTAAAGCAGCAGCTGGAGAAAAGAACGTGATTACGGAAGCTTTAAAGTTCCGAGATATTAACAATATTGATAATAATAACTTAATTTCAACAAATGGTCGTGATAAAACTATTAAGTTTAGACAATTTTATTAATGGAAAACTTTGACACATTATTAATAGCTACAGAAAAATCCTTAAATAATATTAGGGGGTACCTTTGATAATGAAAATATTGAAAATAAGTTAAGAGAATTAGAGGAAATTTCTTTAAAAGATAATTTTTGGAAAGATAAAGATTTAGTTAAAAAAACAGTCAAACAAAAAAAAATTTTTGAAGATATTTTAAACTCCTTTAAAAAATCATTTTTAGATCTTAAAAACCTCAAAGATCTACATTCATTAGCATCTCAAGAGAAGGACGAGGAAACACTTGAAGACTGCATGAAAAAAATTAGCCAGATTCTACAAGAAGTAAAAAAAAGTGAAATTAATTGTTTTTTATCTGGAGAGAATGATGGTTACGATATTTATCTCGAAATACATGCTGGAGCAGGGGGGACTGAAAGCCAGGACTGGGCAGACATGCTTCGCAGAATGTATATGAAGTGGTTTGATAAAAAAAAATTTAAATATGAAATAATAAGTGAGCATAAAGGAGAAGAAGCTGGAATAAAATCTTCTACAGTAAAAGTAGTTGGAGACTATTTGTATGGTTTGATGAAATCAGAGTCTGGGGTACATAGATTGGTCCGTATTTCTCCATTTGATAGTGGAGCAAGAAGACATACTAGTTTTGCTAGTGTATGGATTTACCCTGCAGTAGAGGATGATATTAATATTCAAATTGATGAAAAAGATTTAAGAATAGACACGTATAGATCTAGCGGTGCCGGAGGCCAGCATGTTAATACAACAGATAGCGCAGTAAGGATAACGCATTTACCTACAAAAATTGTTGTTCAATGCCAAAATGAAAGATCACAACATAAAAATAAAGAGACTTGTTTTAAAATGCTCCGGGCAAGGCTTTATGAACATGAGGTACAAAAAAAAGAAGAGGAGAATCAAAAAGAGCTAACATCTAAAACTGATATTGGATGGGGCCATCAAATAAGATCTTACGTCTTACAACCTTATCAATTAGTAAAAGATTTAAGAAATAAAACAGAAAACACAAACCCAGCAAGTGTTTTAGATGGAAACATTGATCAATTTATTGAAGAGGGTATTAAAAATAAAAAATAAAAATGAAAAAATTTTTCTCTAACATTATACTGATATTAATAATATTATTTATTTTAATTGCCGCGATATTGTCAACAACAGGTATAGAAACAAATAAGTTTAATAAATTAATATCTAATAAAGTATCTCAAACAAAAAATATTAATTTAATTTTAGATACAATTAAATTTAAAATAAATCCTACAAAATTTAGTTTATTCTTAGAAACCCAAAATCCAAAAATTGCATTCAGAGAAACTTACATACCTGTTCAGAATATTAAGGTATATATAGATTTCCTGTCCTTATTTAGTTCCGATACAAAAATTGAGAGAGTCAGCCTTATTCTTGAAGAATTAGATATTGCCCAATTTAATAATTTATCAAAAATAATCAAGCCTTCAAATTTTAAAAGCTTGCTAACAAACAAAATAAAAAAAGGAAAATTAATCTCTGAAATAGAAATTTTCTTATCAGAAAAAGGAAAATTAGAAAATTTTATTGCAAAAGGCAATATTAAAAGTTTAGAAACAGAATTATTTAGCGGTTTAAAATTCACTAATGCAACCCTTGGATTTTTTGCTGACAAAAATGATATTTTAATTAAAAATATAACTGGTGACTTAAATGATATAAAGATCTCAGAAGGTGATATCAAAATAAATCTTGAAAACGGAATAAAAATCAATTCAAATTTTAAATCAAAAATTGATCTAAATAAAGATTTAATTAAAGATTATATTAAATTTTTTAAAAAAAATAAATTTGCCGACACTATAGAAAATCTTAAAGCAGATTTTAATAATACATTAAGTATAAATTTAGACAAAACCTATAAAGTAGAAAACTACAATTATAATATATCAGGTAATGTTAAAAATAGTAAATTTACACTTAAAAAAACTATAAAAAATAATTTTATTAATAATGAGATTAAAGATATTTACTTCACCAATTTTCAACTTGCAATGAATTTTAATCCAGAGATAATTAAATTAAAGGGTGAAGGGAAGTATTCTCTTAATAATTTAGATTTTTTAAAAATAAATTTAGATAATCAGATTAAGAAAAATAAATTAAATTTGTCTTTAAATTTTGATTATGGAGAAAATTTGCAGCTAGATGTAATCAACTATAAAAAGACAGAAGATACTACAGCAAATTTATCATTAAATTTTGAAAAAAATAAAAACCAAATTAAAATTAATAAGCTTGAATTTTCTGAAGGAAAAAATTCAATTCAAATAGAAGATTTAGATTTTAGAGGAAATAAGTTTTTATCATTAAAAAGTATTTCAGTAGAAACGTTGAATAACAATTTTTCTATCACAAATAAAAAAAAAATTATTATTAAAGGAAGCAAATTTGATGCAACGAACTTAGTTAAATTTTTTAAAAATCAGGGAGATGAAAATAGATTTGAATCATTAAATAAAGATATAGAAATTGATTTTAAGAGCATAAAAGTGCCCATGTCTGAAAAATTGGAAAATTTTAAATTAATTGGAGTAATTCAAAAAGGACAATTCATTAAAATATCCTCTAAAGGTGATTTTGGAGGCAATAATTTTCTAGACATATCTATGAAGAAAGACAAAAAAACTCAAAGAAAATATTTAGAAATTTACTCAGATTTACCAAGACCACTATTAAGTGAGTTTAGTTTTTTTAAGGGTCTTTCAGGAGGAAAACTCCTCTTTACGTCAATTATTGATGAACCTACTTCATATTCCAAACTCAAGATTGAAAATTTTAAAGTAGTAAATGCTCCGGGAGTAATTAAACTATTGTCTCTTGCCGATCTAAGAGGATTAGCAGACATGGCCGAGGGAGATGGTTTATCTTTTGACGTACTAGAAATTGATATGGAAAAAAATAAAAATTTTTTAAGACTTAATGAAATAATAGCTTTAGGACCAAGCATGTCAGTTTTAATGGAGGGTTATCAAGATGAAAATAAATTAACTAGCCTCAGAGGAACATTAGTTCCAGCGAAAACTTTAAATAAAATAATTGCAAAAATACCTATAATTGGGAACATTGTAATACCTAAAGAAGTCGGTGAGGGACTTTTTGGTATAAGTTTTAAAATGAAAGGTGCGAAGGGAGAGATAAAAACTACTATTAATCCAATAAAAACAATAACTCCGAGATTTATTCAAAAAATCATTGAAAGAAATAAGAAAACTAAATAATTTTTACAAGGTAATGTTTTTTCTTACCGTACGATAGTTTAAAAATATTTTTTTTAAAATCTTTTAATTTAAGTATTTTTTTTTCATCATCAATTATCACTCCATCAATTTTTAGACCTCTATTTGCTATGGCTCTTCTAGCTTCACTTTTTGAATTAAGAATCTTATTATTGGCAATAAAATCTAAGATACTTACTCCTTTTTTAATATCATTAGAGTCAATTTTAATTTCAGGTAAATCTGACCCAATACCACCTTCATCAAAAGTATCTTTTGCAGTTTTCTCAGCCTTTTTTGATGCATCCTCCCCATGTAGAATTTTAGTTGCTTCATTTGCTAACATAATTTTAAGATTATTTATGTTTTTTTCTTTTTTAAATATTTCCTCAACTTCTTTTGGCACAATTTCTGTAAAAAATTTAAAAAATCTTTTTACATCTCTATCATCAGTGTTTCTCCAAAACTGCCAATAATCATAAGGAGATAATTCATCCTCATTTAACCAAATAGCACCTTGCTCAGTTTTACCCATTTTTGAGCCAGATGATAAAGTAATTAATGGAGATGTTAAACCAAAAGCTTCTTTTTGTAATAATCTTCTTATTAAATCTGTTCCATTAACAATATTTCCCCATTGATCAGAACCTCCAATTTGCAAAATACATTTATAGTTCTTATATAATTGAAAAAAATCATAAGCTTGTAAGATCATGTAATTAAATTCCATGTAGCTTAAAGATTGCTCTCTTTCTAATCTAAGTTTTACGCTATCAAAAGTGAGCATCTTATTAATTGTAAAATGACTTCCTATATCTCTCAAAAACTCTATGTAATTTAACTTTGTTAACCATTCCGCATTATCTACAAATATTGGTTTAGTTTTTTTATCTGATGTATCTAAGATTTTATTAAAGACTTTTTTTATACTGTTTATATTTTTTTTGATTTCATCTTGTTTCAAAATTTTTCTAGTTGTGTCTTTTCCAGATGGATCACCAATTAACGTTGTGCCCCCACCCAAAAGTACAATAGGCTGGTGCCCATATTTTTGCATTAATTTCAAAATCATAATTTGTAGTAAGCTACCCACATGTAAGCTAGATGCCGTACAATCAAAACCTATATAGCCAGATATTGGTTTTTTTTCACTTATTTCACTAAGTTTATCTAAATTTGTACATTGGTTTAAATAACCCCGTTCTTGCATTTCTTGTAAAAAAGTATTTTTCATAGTGCTATTTACTTAAGCAACTATTATACAAAAATTGTTATAAATAAATAAAAATATGCAAAAAAATTGGATCTCAATAGGGTTAATGAGTGGCACTTCAGGGGATGGAGTAGATGCCTCTGTTATTAGAACTGACGGGACTAATCAATATGAGTCAATTAAGGATAAGTATTTTGAGTTTAGCCCTAATATTTACAAAGATATTCACAATTTAAAAGAAAAAATTCATAAAACCCAACATCTAGAATTGTACAAAAATGAAATAAATAATTTAGAGAGAAAAATAACAATATTTCATGCTGAAATAATTAAAGAGTTTAATCTTAGCGAGGACACTCTTATAGGTTTTCACGGACAAACCATTTATCACAACCCTAAAGAAAAAATTTCAAAACAATTAGGAAATGGAAATCTTTTAAACCAATTAACTAATATGAATGTGGTTTATGATTTTAGAAAAAATGATATTTTGAATGGGGGAGAAGGCGCTCCTCTAACGCCCATCTTTCATCATTTGATAAGTTTACAGTATAAAATTGATCTACCAGTTTGCTTTCTTAACATAGGAGGAATTTCAAACATCACTATTGTAAAAGATGGCGGAGATGTTTCCAAATTGATAAGTAAAGATATTGGACCAGGAAATTGCCTTATAGATACCTGGGTAAGAAAAAATTCTAAAGATAAATTTGATCGTGATGGTCTTTTAGCGGCTAGCGGTACAAGAAATGAAATAATATTTGAGCAAGCACAAGAATTATATGCAAATAGAGATATTAAAAAAAGATCTTTTGATATCAGTGATTTTGATATCTCCTTTATAAGAGGATTAAACTTTGAGGATGGAGTAACAACTCTCACAGATTTTACAGCCAGTATAATTGGTGAAGAATTATCTTTATCTATTAAAAAGTCTAAAGAGAGAATTCAAAATATACTATTATGTGGTGGGGGAAGGAAAAATAAAATTTTAATTAAAAAAATAAAAGAATTCTCCACACCAAAAATTAATTATGAGTTAGTTGACGATTATAAAATTAATGGAGATTTTATAGAGTCACAGGCTTTTGCTTTTTTAGCTGTAAGGTCAGTTCTGGGTTTGCCAATTTCATTTCCAAATACAACTGGTTGCAAAAAACCATGTGTCGGCGGAGACCTGATAAAGAATTAAATCAATGCAGTTTTTTCTTTTAAATATTTTTCTATCTCAGCAACTAACTCTTTTTCTTTATTTTTAAAAAAGTGATTAGAATTTTTTATTTGAGTAAAATTCACTTCAACTCCTTTTTGACTTTTAATTCGATTATCTAATTCATTTATACTTTCTTTAGTTACTAACTCATCATTTTCACTATAAATAACTTGTCCAGATGTCGGGCAAGGTGCCAAAAAGGAAAAGTCATATACATTAGGTTGAGGTGATACAGCAATAAAATTATTTACTTCAGGTCTTCTCATAATTAGTTGCATACAGATCAAAGATCCAAAGGAAAAACCAGAAACCCAGCACTGACTATAATCTAAGTTTTGTCTTTCTATCCAATCGAGAGCTGCTGCTGCATCCGATAATTCACCTTGGCCGTTATCAAAAACACCATCACTTTTTCCAACTCCCCTAAAATTTACTTTAATTACTGAAAACCCATTTTCTAAAAAAATATTATACATAAGCTGAACAATTCTATTATTCATTGTTCCACCGTATTGAGGATGAGGATGAAGAACTATTGCCACTGGCGAACCAAATTTTGGATTCTTATAATACTTTGCCTCAAGTCTTCCTGCGGGGCCGGGTATAAAAATCTCTAAACTTTTAGGCTTCATGTTTGATAATGATTATTATTTTTAAAAAAAAGTAATGTTTTATAACATGTTTTTCTGCGGCAAATAATTTTTTTTAATTCATACTAAAATAGTAGGAATTGAATTAAAAATATTGTATTACAACGTTAATTTATGAAACTAACAACAAAAGGCAGATACGCAGTTATGGCAATGGCAGACTTGGCCTCATTTAAAGATAAAGGCCCAACAAGTCTTACTGATATATCTCTAAGGCAGAATATTTCATTAGCCTATTTAGAACAAATATTTATCAAGTTAAAAAATAAGAATTTGGTAAAAAGTGT
>Ga0315315_10000450_pt1 | contig 34285 bp, 37 predicted proteins | sample M140m3416metaG_FD_203699 | JGI IMG/M metagenome (GOLD analysis project Ga0315315, IMG submission 203699) | Ammonia-oxidizing marine archaeal communities from Monterey Bay, California, United States - M1 40m 3416 | ecosystem: Environmental > Aquatic > Marine > Intertidal zone | place: USA...
TATGAAGCCGCGAATGCATTTGGATTTTATCAAGGAAATTCGATATTCAAAGAATATGAAGGGGTTTTTGACATACTGAATATAACACCCGGTGCTGTTATAACAAAAAATACAGAATGCTTATCTAATACGATGTTTAATGTAAAAGGCGATGTGTTTGTGAAACAAATTATGAAGATGATTGGAAATGTTCAAGGGCATACGTGTGCTTATTGGGGTCATGCTTTATCTAATTATCTTATTAATCTTTTACCCAATATTAAAGATAAAATGCTGAAAAAGGTTGGCGAAACAATCGCGGATGATTTTATGACTAATGTGTCTAATCCAAATAAAAAATCTTATCAGATTGATAAGGGTGCAATAGATAATGTGGAAAAAGCAGAAGAGTAATAATATGATAATAATAATAATATAATAATAATAATAATATATATATATATGAAAACTAGAAAAAATAAAAACACACGAAGAAAAAAATATATAAAGAAAACATTATATAGTAGAAGAAAAACGAGAAAAACGAGAAACACGAGAAACACGAGAAACACGAGAAAAACGAGGATAACCCGCAAAAAAGAAGGCGGCGGCGGAGTTATTGATAAACTAAACAAATGGAATAAAAAAAGAAATATTTTAAAAAAATTAAGGGACGATATACAGAAGAAAATAAGGGATATAAATAATAACTATTATTTTCCTATGAAGAAATTGAGAATAAAAATGGCAAATGACCGATATCGATGGTCTCAGGATCCTTTGTATTTTAGATATGATCCAGATGATGTAAAAAAATTGAAGGATTTAAAGAGAAATGCACAAGCGATGGAACGTAATATTGATTGTCTAGAAGAGTATGAAGAAATAATTAAAAAGCTTGATAATAAACTAGACTATGAACTAGTTACATATGATAACATTTTAAAATTATGTGAAAGTGAAAACTCAGAAGAAGAATTATATATTTATTTACAAGATGTTCAAAATAAAAAAATGAAACCGATTGATAGTTCAGAATTACCAGTCAATGATGATCATGGTGATCATGGTGATGATGGTGATGATGAACCCGGCAGTAAATATTCTGGTGATTCATTGCCATCATCATTACCAAAATAATAACAATAATCAAATTAAAAACGATATGGTATTACTTTTCTAGGTATTTCAATGCGTTTAATATGACTTGTTCTTGGTCACTAAGTTTTTGAAATATTATTCCTTCTGAAAGTTTGGTTTGAAAAATCATATTCATTCTATTTTTACATTTAATATGAATATCGTCATTTATTTCTTTAATATCGCATACAATGCCTCCATTTGTAAGTTTAATAATTTCAGGATTTTTTAATGATATCCAGCGAATATAACCACCAAAACGTATATCTTTTAAATCATCAATATATCGGTATAATTTCAGTTTCTTTTGAAGTGCTACTAGTTCATTTCTTGGTAATCGTAATTTCTGTAATATATCATTTTTGTTTTTTGCAATTGTTGCCATATTTAAATCAACAATTCCTTCATTATTATCGTTATCCAATGCATGTAATAATGATTCTATATCCATTATTACATTATTCTATCATATTAATTTTTATATTCTATTCTATTCTATTCTATTCTATTTTATTTAATCAATGAAAAATTCGAAATGGCTTTTCATTTTTATTTTGATTTACATTAATATCATTTTTCAAGTGTTTACTGCATTCTTGTAAACATAGTGCTAATGAGGTTGAACTATGAATAGGATTATCTAGATAAATCGCATCTTTAATATCATTAATTGTTACAGAATCTAAAAATAAAAATCCACTAGATATATCAACGTTTTGAAGATATAATATCCATTCATTTTTTGTTTTAATAATATTCAATGCTCGGCCTACAATGTCTTCTTCTTCTTTAATTGGCTCCATTTTATAGTAATAAAAGATTATATTTATATTAATTTACTATATATATCATATATCTTATATATATTATTATAAAAAATTGATTTAAACTAAGGTATAAAAATAAAACAATATATTAAATAAACAACATGTCTTCGCCCAATACAACAGGTCAATTCGTGTTACAAATTGTCGGAGTTACTGATGGTAAAGTATTAAGTCGACCTTCTCAAAAACATATTATGTGTGAAGGTCTTGCGGATGTTCATATAAATAAAAAGAATATTGATGTTCTTGCTTATTCACCATCTCTTGGGTGTGATGGATTAGTTGAGAGTGATATGGATGTTCTTGTTGCGCCATGTCCGCCAGATGAAGAAGATATTGATGTATTGGTTTCTATGGGAAAGAGTATTGAGCCTTTTACACATTCGGTCTTCTTATCTATTTTCAGGGAAGAAAATGACATTGTTGAACAAAAGCCTGTAAAATCTACATTATTTAATAAAATTGCGCCAATACCAATTGTTAATGAGGAAGAAGAAGAAGAAAAAAATGTATTACCTGAACGTGGTGATGTGATTGTGGTGCCTGCGTCAGAGCCTAAACCAGTCGAAAAGGTTAAAGCAAAGAGAGGGCGAAAGAAAAAGGTGCAGGATGCGGCGGCGCCTGTTGAAAATATTGTCATTACGCCTACCAGCACCACCGCTATCACTCCTTCTAAAATCATTGAATTAAAACAAGATGGTGACAGCGACGATGAAGAAGATGAAACTGAAAACGAACAATGTATTGCAGTAAATCCAAAAATTGCGATTGAATTGATGGAAAGTGTTATTGAAAAAAATTTAATGAAAAAACTTCAACCAGTAACAAGATTTAAACGCAACATTCATATCTTTTTAGAAGGCAAAGTTGATTCAGTTTTCAGTTTTGTTGGATTTTGTGATGATGGCATTCCATTTAATATGGAAGTAAATAATGTTCCGTGCGCTGAATACGATCACGGAGAACGACCAGATGAAATTGGTCCTGGAAAACCTTGCCCAACATCCAAAAATAAATTCAATAAAAAAACAGCATATTTTCCGGACAAATGTTGTAAGAATACGAAACAAATGATTAAACGCATTAAGGATCTAATAACTATTAAAAAGGAATCAGTTACACGATGTTATTTATCTTACATTGTTCAGCGTACAGATATTGACCGATTTCAATTTTCATTATATAATGATGAATATAGAGATGCAGTGATTGAAGCAGTTGAAGCCGGTGTTATTATCACCCCAATTGTTATCAGTTGGACTCGCGAAGGTATCGCGTTATTTGTTACAGATGAAATTCCGGTTGTTTATCCAACACATTAATCATTCTTCTCTAACTTATGTAAATTAATATGTAATTAATATGTAATTAATATATAATATGCATTCTATATTATATATTGTTGTTGTTTATTTTTTTATAGGGTTTTTTTATGATGTTATATTAAATTATTTATCGCGTCAAACATTTTCACCTGATTCTATCAAAGCATTAAATGTATATTTCATGAGAAAAAGTAATTTATCTCCTTTTGTAAGAGATATTGTTTCAGCGATTTATGCTGGATTAACTATTGTTGTTATTCTATTTATAACAATGTTCATATCCAACATAGTATTTGAATTTAACCACCCTAGAAAAATAAAAGAACTTATAAAATTCATGATTCTTGCTTTTCCAATTGGTTATATAGCTGATGTTATTATTTATCATATTGAATTATTTGGACCATCGTTAAATCCTTTTTATGAAATAGCAGGAGCAGGGTTTTGGGGCGCAATAGCATTTCTTTTTGCGATTAGAGTAAGTTATATTTTTTTAAAAATATAGTTTTTATTCTTCATTCATTACATTTTTTCGCAAATAAATGTTTATTAATATATTTGTGAATATTGAAATAAGTCAATTGTTCATCATTTGAATCTAATTTAAATAATAGTTTTAATTGGTGATCCATTTGAATATTTTTTCGTTCAGTAGTGTCTTGAAGTTTATTATTGTGTATGTATTCAGTAATATATTTTGTAATTGTTGTTCGTGGAGATACGCTATTGTGCGGTAATTTCATAAAATCACACAATTCATTTGACATTTTTTCGCAAACATTGAACCCTGTAATTTTCTTTTGCTTTTTATTGTCAATTTCACTTTTTTTTGTCTCCTTTGCTGCATCTTTTGCTGCTGATGCGTCTTTTGCTGCTGATGCTTCTTTTGCTGCTGATGCTTCTTTTGCCGCTTCCTTTGCTTCCTCCTTTTTGATAAGTTTATTGTTTTTTTCTAATGTTCGCAATTGTTGTTGTATATCAGATAGTTGTGTTTTTAATTTCGTTAGGTTTTGCTGAATTGTGCTGAAATCAATTTCGACTGAAGGCACATTTGTCGCAATAATTTCAAATTCAATAGCCTTCTTATCAATGTCATTCTCAATAACTGGGTCCATTGTCTTCTTATGATATATAGTATAAATTATATACATTTAAATCAATTTTATATTTTGTATAAAATATAAAATTTTTGTATTTTTGTATGTCGACTATAAAACTAGATTTATTATTTATTCAATCTCAATTTCAGGCTGGCGTTGACGAGGAGGCTTGCTTTGGCGAGTCTGAGGACGCGACGCAGGCGCAACAGATTCAGCTCGTCGTCGAGGGACAATCATCCACTCCGATTGGTCTGCCTTCTCGAGTTGAGGTCGGCGCGATTCTTGGCGTTGAGGTCGGCGCGATTCTTGGCGTTGTTGCGGCTTCATGCGTTGAGTGCTAGAAGTCGCAGGCATAGTTCGTTGAGCACGAACTTCATTGCGCGTTTCACACATCAACTTTCCGTTATTAACTCCACGAACACCGGTTGCATGAAGGTCAATCGTTTCCTTGCCTTCTCGGACAATAGGCGAAATACTAAATTCTACATATTCGCCTTGAACCAAATACTTGTATTGCGATTCTCCCACTCGGATTTCGCTGTGATGAACAAAAATATCACGTTCTTCATTCGTCTCGCAATCACTCACGCTAATAAATCCATAGCCCGCCTTGTTGTTAAACCACTTAACACGTCCATTGGTAGAAGAAGCTGCTGTTTCAGATGCCATTGTTCTAGTATACTCTTATATGGTCTACTATCTTTAAGTAATTACATAATATTAATTATGTTTTGTATAATAAAATATATTTTTATAACGCTTGTTAACATATAACTTATCAACATATCATCGACAAATTATTCAATACATTACATATATAACTATAATTTGGCTTATCTGTAAACCCTAGATTTCGTGCATACATAATTATAAGCATGAATTCGCTTATTGTTTCCGTAGACCATTTTATTTCTTGTTTGATCGTAACCACATCTTTCATCGATTTCTGGTTTTGCCAAGGCAATATACCATGATATAAAAACATCATTATATAACCAAACGATTCTATATCATCTCTCCGACTACTAGTTAATCCTTGATGCGTATTTATACTCATATAACGCCGTGTTCCAACAATATCTTCATTCGTTTTTAAAGAATAATGTCTTTGTTTTTCATCTAAAAAACTTTTGGCTAGTCCGAAATCTATTAAATATATCTCACTTATATTTTTTTCATTTGTTTTCAATAAAAAATTAGCAGGTTTCAAATCACGATGAATAATGCCTTTTTCATGGATTTCTTCTATAATTTTCACCATTTGCAAACTTAAATGAATGACGACTTTTAATGACATTTGTTCGCCATAACTCAAGCGCACATCTTCCAATGATTGTTCTAATAAATCCATTACAATGTAATTATACTGCCCCTCTTTTCCTGTGTCGTAGAGAGATGGGACATTTTTTATTCCATTTATTTTTTCATAAATTGATATTTCGTTTATAAGATAAGGCACATATTCTGATGTCATTATTTTTATTGCAAATTCTTTTGATAATCTCTCTTCACCTTCATTTTTTGGGTTCTTATAGGTTGCCGAGTATATCTTACCAAAGGAACCTTCCCCTATTTTTTTAGTCAGCCTATACTTATTGGCGACAATCACATTTGACATTTATATACACGGCGTTTATTTTTACTCTAATACTCTATTTATATTAAAATTGATTTAGAATATATTTAAGAATATAATGTACCTGATATCATTTGAAAATGGTTGTTATTTGCAATAAGAACATGGTTGATGCCTCCTTTGACGTTTACCTTAATACAATTCGTGATTATATTCCTGAACATATTAAACTCAGTGATTTTCAAAAATGGGCTATCAAAGCTATTATGGAAAATGATAGTGTATTAGTTACAGCACATACCGGTTCTGGAAAAACATTGCCGGCCGAATTTGCTATTCAGTATTTTACGAATATGAAGAAAAAGGTGATTTATGCTTCACCAATTAAAGCCTTATCCAATCAAAAATTATATGATATGCGTCGTAAATTTCCACACATTTCATTTGGTCTTCTTACCGGAGACTCGAAGGATAATCCGGAAGCCGATGTCCTTATTATGACTACTGAAATTTTACGCAATACTCTTCTGAATAAAAAAATTAATACTTCGTCTTCGTCTTCGTCTTCGACCGAACAAAAATTGCCTTTATTGTTTGAAATGGATTTTGAGAATGAATTGGCGGCGGTCGTTTTTGATGAAGTTCATTACATCAATGACGCGGAACGTGGTTCAGTATGGGAACAATCTATTCTATTGTTGCCGCCGCAAATTCAACTCATTATGCTGTCAGCAACAATTGATCGACCAGAAGATTTTGCCGGATGGATTGAGACAGAAAAGGGTAAACAATCCATGGAACGTATGATACCTGAAAAGAAAGTATACTTGGCATCTACAAATGAACGCGTTGTTCCATTAACGCATTACATGTGGCTTTCTGCGAATGATAGTGTTATTAAAAAGGCGGTTAAAACACCCTATGAAATGAAATTGGAAAATATTCGAAACACGCCATTACAAATTGCTAGTTCAAATGGAACATTTTCCGACGAAAATTATCACAAAATGAATGACGTGCTTAATTATATGTCTAAAAATAGAACACATATTAAACGTCAATATGTTCTTGAAAGTTTATTGCGGTATTTGAAGAAGAATGAAATGTTGCCGGCGATTTGTTTTGTCTTCTCGCGAAAACACGTAGAGCAAGCCGCAAAAGAAATTTCGTTTAGTTTATTTGAAGAAGACAGCGGTTTGCCTTCGCTTGTTGAAAATGAATGCCGGCATATTTTACAATCAAAGATTCCGAATTATAAAGAATACATGGAATTACCTGAATATACAATGATTGTTGAGTTATTGCAAAAAGGGATTGCGATTCATCACGCAGGCATTATACCGGTATTGCGTGAAATGGTCGAATTACTCTTTGAAAAAGGATACATTCGTCTTTTAATCGCAACTGAAACATTTGCAGTTGGATTGAATATGCCGACAAAGTCTGTTATCTTTTCTGGAATAACGAAATTTAATGGTTCTACCATGCGTCTTCTTTACCCACATGAATACACACAGATGGCTGGGCGTGCCGGACGGCGTGGGCTAGATACTATCGGGCATGTCTTTCATTGTGTGAACTTGTTTGAAATGCCATCGATTACGGATTATCGCAATATGCTTACCGGACCACCGCAAAAACTCATTTCTAAATTCAAAATATCATTTAATTTGGCGTTGTCTATGTTGAACGCTAATGCAAACATGAGTGATTTTATTGCACAAAGTATGCTTTCGCTTGACATTCAAAAAGAGATTGAATGGTTTATAAATCAGGAAGAAAAATCCAATAACGTAATCATACAAAAAACAGAACAGCTGAATTTATCTAAAACGCCAATAAATGCTTTACAAAAGTATAAAAAACTGAATGATACAATTTCGGTATTAACTAATAGTGCGAGGAAAAAAGCACGTATTGAATTGAATGATTTGGTATCGACACATAGATATATTTTAAATGATTTACCAATGCTGGATGCTTTGTATCAAGCAGAAATAACCCATCTACAAATTGTTAAGGATAAAACAGACACAATACATTATATTTCAGATACGTTGAATCATTTGAATAAAATTTTGATTGATAACGAATTTATTAAGGTGGTTGTGGATCCGGAGGAAACCAATAAATATGTTATCAGTGAAAAGGGGCGTATTGCGTCGCAGTTTCAAGAAGTGCATCCGCTCGCCATGGTTGATTTGTATTATAAAATGAACCGGTTTGATTCTTTGGATTCCGCTGAATTAGCCGGATTGTTCGGTTGCTTTTATCCAGTATCAGTGTCAGATGATTTTAAAGCACATAACCCTTGTATGATTGTTGATATTGTTATGTATATGGGGAAATTGTTGGGATATTATCTGAAATGCGAGAATGATGTGTTTTTAGCTACTGGCGCTAATTATGAGATGTCTTATGATTTGTTGCCTTATATTGTAAAATGGTGTGATGCTAAGGATGAAATGGAATGTAAAATGATTATTCAAGAAATGAAGAAAAATACTGGCGTGTTTGTTGGCGAATTTGTGAAAGCGCTGCTGAAAGTGAATGCTGTCGCATTAGAGTTTGAACGCGTTTGCGAGTCCATACAGAATATTGCGCTTTTGGCGAAGTTGCGGATGATTCCATCTTTGACTTTGAAATACATTGCGACGAGCCAATCGCTTTATTTGTAATTCTTCTAAATATTATTTGTAATTCTTCTAAATATTATTTGTAATTCTTTTTGGTCTTACGTTGTCGCAATTTGATACTGGTAGCGCGACGTTTTCGTGTCCTTTTGGCGGCCGCTCCGCATTTTCGCTTTTTGATGGTAGTGCGACGTTTTCGTGTCGTTTTGGCGGCCGCTGCGCGCTTTTGTTTATTGATGGTGGCGCGACGTTTTCGTTTTGTCATTTTATTATTTTTCTTATATATATTATATTTATTTCGGTTGCGGCGCATACCACCAAAATGGTCCGGTTCATCACCAGCATTACTTAAAAAAGATTCTAAAGTATTTATGAGTTTATCCAATTTTTCTTCTCCAATTTTTTCTTTCATATTTTCATGTTCTTTTCCTCCTCTTCTATATTTTTCTAATTCAGCGTTTAAAACTTTAATAATTTCAGTTTTCTCATTAACGTTAAAACCGACCATTTTATAAGTTTCTTCATTTTTATTCTCATAATTTTTATTAATTATACTATAATTACCACTTTCTGATGTAACATTATAGATATCTAATCTATTATTATTACTATGGTTAGGCACAGCTTTGTAATAGTATCTATATTCTTCCCCTAGTTTTTCCTTTTCAATAAACATGTATTTTATCGTTTCGTTTTGTTTAACCAATACTATACAAGTAGTATTATTTGGATTATTCTTAAAATATTCGCCCAGAAAAATAAATAGTGATTCTTCTGGTTGTGGTGTTGGTTCTTCGTCATCGTCATCATCAGTATCATCTTTACCCCAATATCTAGGGTGACGCATACCATCAGGGTACAACGAAGGAGTATAAGAGATCATAGGTTCAACAATAATTCCACCAGCGACCACAACGGATACTGAAGTCACGGCTTGAGTTAAGTAGAAAAGTGCCGGGCCCATAACAGCAACACCACCACCACCAGTGAGAATACAGAAACCCATTGCAAATACACAACAACACGCTAATAAAGCAAATTTTTGTCTGCTTGACCAGTTGCTAAAAAAACCACCACCACCAATTTCTTTACCAATCTTTTTCAGTGGAGTCACGAGTGTAACAAGTTCGCTAAGATTATCGCCAATACTATCAAATGCGGTTTTATTTAAAGAAGATACATCAATCGCATATTTTCCAATATCAAAAATACATCCAATTATTTTTTTTATATTTTTTATTTCGTCTTCTCCTTCATTATAGCGGTTAATAAGGTTTTTTACACTTCCTCCTTCTTTTCTTTTTTCTTCTTCTTCGTCTTCGTCTTCGTCGTCTTCTGCTGGTGCTGGTGCTGCTGGTGCTGCTGGTGCTGCTGGTGCTGTTGCTCCTTCTTCTCCTTTAACTTCTATTTTAAAATCAAAAAGAAATTTTAATCCTTTGTATATTTTGGTTTCGGTTTTGGTTTCGGTTTCGGTTTCGGTTTCGGTTTCGGTTTCGGTTTCGGTTTCGGTTTCGGTTTCGGTTTCGGTTTCGGTTGAAGAATTTTCATTTTCCAACATTTCAACAATATCACAAAATTTTGATGCATATTTATTATGAGGATTTTCACCACCACCATTATTATTAATTTTTTCTCTCATCATCCTTTTAATTGTTGTAAAATATGTTTTAAATACTCCATCAACACTTGTAAATGCTTTTTTTATTTTTTCAGTTAATTGAGGGGGGTCAATTTTTCTTTCTTTTTCTTTTTCTTTCATCATATCCTTCATCAATGGAATATTCATATTCTCATGTACACTATCCTCTACTTTTCCTATAATCGATAACCAAATCTGATCAAAATTTTCACATTCTTTATAATCATCTTTATCATTATCATTATTATCCACCAAATTTCCCAATTCTTCAATAGGTTTATAATTTTCTTTCTTTTTGGATATCTTCTTTTGGATATCTTTTAATTTTTGATTACAATCAACCATTTATATATATATATATATTATGGTATAATTTATATACCATAACATACATTCAACATTTTATTATATATATTTCTAAATATTATTTGTAATTCTTTTTGGTCTTACGTTTGTCGTATTCTTATAATTTATTAATAAAATTGAAATAAATGTAAATATAATATAGTATTTACATCTATATAACAACAAACAATGGCTACATTAAACAACAATAATAACGTAAAAGACAATTGGGACGATTCTAGCGATAGCGAAGTCGAAAGTGAAAACAACAGAGATGTAAATAATACTATTTCTGTTGATACTTTTAATGAATTATCTTCTAATGTCAATGATGAGGTTGATGTAAAAGAAGATAATGATATAGAAGAAGATAATGATATAGAAGAATATAATACATTGGAACAAGAAGAATGGGATTTTTATGAAGGATTTACTGCGTGTATTAATTGTGGTAAATCTAGTAATCAACGAATTATTATGATTGAAAGCAAACGCGTCTTTTGTTATGATGCGTGTTTGAATAATGGAAATGATGGTTATGATGACGATGATTATGATGATGATTATGATGAACTTGGTGAATATGATAAGAAATTAGGATTATCCATTTCATGTCGGTAATATCATTCCGGATATGTAATTTGCATATCATCTTTTATATGAGAATAAATATCTAGTGTGCATAATAACTTGCTAGTTTCAGTGGGGACTTCGTCATAATATGTTTTATTATCTGTAATAATTGTTATTAGTTTTTTTGCGGCTCTATTTACATTAACTATATATTTATCTTTAATAAATTCTTCACTGACTGGAGGAGTACCGAACTCGTTTTTATAATAAACATTATTTAAAAATGTATTTAATGTTGGTTTCTCATCCGTATTTGAATTCCTAGTTCTCAAATATTCTAATATAAGTTTTATATCATTCAATAAACGTAAATCATGACTTATATTAAGTTGGGTTGAAACAATATAATTTTCTTCTTCTTCTTCTTCTTCATTTTTTGGTGGTGGGGGAGGTATTAACCATTGAAATCCAAAATCATAACCAGCAGGTTTTTTTTTACCTGATTTTTCACGTGTAATACAATCTGTCGCCTTATTTAACTGCTGACTTATTATTCCACTACTAAAATTTTTATTTTGATAAAAAAAACAACGACTATAATCAATTATTTTTACAAGATATTTAGATTTGAAGGATACTAATACTACCTTTCCAGAATTTAAATGATAATGATAATGATATTGAATATATTTATCTCCTGAAACTTCATAAAGTTGAACATTTCTAGCGTGTAAGTCATAATGAGTAAATTTATTTTTTAATACATTTAAAACAAAATAGACTTGATATAAACTAGTAATTATATCACGTTCATTAAGTTTTTTTTTATATAACATACTATGAAATGATTCAATATTTGGTAAATATTGAAGTAAAATAGCAATATGTTTATCATTTTTGCAAGCGATATTTAGTGCATGTGAGAGATTTCCGTCATTTACATTGACTTTTTCAATATCATCGGAGGTTATATGACCTGATTTTTTACTTTCCTTCGATTTTTGATATGTTGAATCATCCGAATATTTGTATAAACCATATGTTTGTAAAAAACACGGAAAACGATTATTAAGTGTATTAATATATTGCCCAACCAAATATTCATACATTAAATTATCTGGTTTCATTAGATATCCTTCCTTTTGTTCTAATGTTTGAGTTGATTTTAAAATTGCATTCATACCATTATTGGTTGTAATCATATGTATAAATCCATTATTTGAAGGAGGACCAAAAGGTTCTATTTTTTTAATATTACTTAAATCTGGAATAATTGTTGAATTACCAATAGGTATACTAGGAACAGGTGATAGTGATAGTGATACTGATTTTATAGTAGATAATTTAGGAATTGATGACATTTGTTTATTTGATGGTGCTTTTGATGTTTTTGATGGGTTTGATACTTTTGATGTTTTTGATGGGTTTGATGCTTTTGATGTTTTTGATGGGTTTGATACTTTTGATGGTTTACTTGGACCTACTCCACCACCTTTTTTAATTGATTTTTTCTTATATATTTTAGTAATGTTTCTTATATTTCTTTTTTTAATTATTTTTTTACTCTTTCTAAAAGGCATATATATATATTATTCGCATAATATTATAATACAATTAATAAAAACGCTTACTCTTCGAACTGGACTTGAACCAGCAGCCTTTCGGTTAACAGCCGAACGCGCTAACCATTGCGCCATCGAAGATTTTGTTTTTTATTAATCAAGAATTAATAAGATGAGATAGAGAGATTATCTATATACTAGTATAGTATTCCTTTTAAATACTTTTATTAATAAATTATTCCAATATTAATTCTTTATCATAATCAAATCCGTGTTTCTTTAAATATTCAAAATCAAATTTAAAATAATCATATACTTTTTGTTTTAATTTTTTATTGTAAAAAAATCGAACAGGAACTTTATAATTAAAATACAATTCCATATCTAAATTATATACAGGATTTTCTAAAAGCTCTGTTTCTCTTCGAATATGGTCACCCTTAAATGCTATCAAAGATGGTGGAATTGTTTTGTTATATATAGTTTCTAATTTTTTATAATCAATATTTTTGATATCATAGATGATATATTCTTTGCTATTTTTTATTAAATTCTCATTAAAAAATTCACTAGCAATGGGTGTAAAATGGTGTCTATCAATAATATCCCAATCATCTTTTAATAAATATTCTACAAAATTAGAAAATGTAAGTGTTGATTCTTTCCATTTACTATAATAACCTCCACTCCCTTTTCGGTAACAATCTAAAAACCCAGATACTAATCTTTCATATGGATTTCTTACAAATAGGATAATAGTATAGTTTTCTGAATCATCCGGTATTATATCATATTCTGGTTGAATATGTATTTGATGGTTTTCATTGCCAGTTTTTAAATACCAAAATATTTTTTTAATATGTGAACATCCACTTTTTGCAGACCACCCAAAAATAACCTTGTTAATTTCATCTGTAATAAAAAGCATTGTATTGTATTATACTAAATAATATATAATTTTTATACTAAAAAAACTATAATATATATATTAAAAATAATTTAAAAGAACCACTCTATATAGAGTATAGAAATATCACCCAAACAGCCCCAATAGTGAAATGGTATCATGGCACCCTTCCAAGGTGTAGGCGGCGGTTCGATTCCGCCTTGGGGTAATTACGAGTTATAATTTTAGCTGATTTAGCTCAGTTGGCAGAGCGTTGGTCTTATAAGCAGACACTATCGTGACTTTATTGCAAAGTACGCCAAATGTCATGGGTTCGAGCCCCATATTCAGCATAAAATTATACACACGTATTTTTTTATGTAAAAAAATTCAAATACTTTTCATTTTTTATCCTTCTCTTATAGCATTTGTAATCTCAACTTTTTCGTCATTTTTATTTCATCCATAAACGAATGAACTGAAAATTCAGCTGTAGAATAATCTTTTATATCCTTCGTGGTAACAACATTTGATAATAAATTTAATAACTTAATATAGACTCGATACTTAAACATATCAACACCTTTTACTGATATAGTTGTTTTAGAAAACACAATTCCATCATGAACTTCATTGTTATTTTTTTCATATTCATTCATCAATTCCATTTGATTTTGTAATTTATTTGTTGCTTTTGTTTTTACATTAATTATTTCTATATTTGACATCCATTTTTTTAAAAATTCTTTTGATTCTTTTGACCATTCAAATTTCTCTTGTTGTAATTCAATCATATTTATACAATCAACTATTCGTCTAATTGGCGATGTAATATGCGTATACGTTTTTAAACCACCACCCACTAATTCGTGTGGTTTTATATTCGTATGATCACAATATTCACCAGATACATTTTCTAATATATATTTTACCTCGGGAATAAGATGTTCATAATGTGTATTATTTGTTTCAATTGTCTTTTTAGTAGCACTTCTGAATATTCCTTTCCTTTTTTCTCTCAACATCTTCGAACATTGATGATTCATCATTATCATACAATACTCAATTACATCATGACTATTATTAATTTCATCCATATATTTTATACTTGTATAACATAACCCATTTATAATATTTATTTTATTTATAGTTTTTAATATATCTTGATAATCATTACACGATGTTAAAGCAACTTCATTGTATACATAATTTTTTTTCACATTGATAATAGCAGAATTACATTCAAACGTTTGCTTATTTTTATTATCAATATGAATATCTAATACAAACGCAACGCGATCTTCTCCTTCCTTCAAACTACATAAATTGTCTGATAATAGTTTTGGAAGCATTGGTATTTTTTTATCAGGGAAATAAATTGTTGATATGCGATTTGTTATAAACTGCCATAATCCCAAATATTCTATCATCATTGGCACATTTGCGATATAAATACTTAATATTTTTTCGCCATTTACATTAGTCGTCATTCCAATCGCATCATCAATATCAGTACATCCTTTTGGATCAATTGAAATTATTGTTCTTGTGCGTCTATCTTCTATAGGAATATCATTGATGTAATGTGGAATTGGTGATAATGTTTGTAGTCTTAATGCACGTAAACTAATCGCATTAAATTGTTTTAGACTATCGTGTAAATTATTACATGTTAATTGATAATTTATATAGGCTTCATTATCGTTTACGTTTCCAAAACTATTCGTTAATGTCCCCAATGGATGTTTATCTTTCCATTCGTGTATACGAAATGTTATATACTTATCTAGTTTATTTTTTGCGAAACCGATATTCTTTTCTTCGTAAGGTATTAAAAAGCACGGAAGATGTTCATCGTCTGGAATACATTTAAATAATAATTTTCCCTTACTATTACGCCCATATGTTTTTTCACTTGTTAATAATACACCGCATATTTCTTCGTTATCTCGATAAAATGAGCTTACTAAATTACCTTCTGAATTAATAATATCTTTATGAAATAATTTTGAATCAATCGGAGAAATATCACCCATAATTGAAGAATTTGATAAATCAATACTTTCACTTTCACACTTAGATACACTTTCACACTTAGATACACTTTGAGGTATTGCTTTCCATGCGATGTAATCGCGATTTTCTATATGTATTGTAAACAAGCCCATTTATATAAAATGATATTATACTATTTCTATCATTTTATATATATATTTCAATTTTGATATTAATAAAAATAATTAAAATGTTTTATCAATGTAAACTGCTTTGGATAATTTCTTGATGATTTTGTTCTCGCTGTCAACAAACTCGCCTTTTCCACCCATCGATTGATTCATAATGCGCAAATAAACATCATTCAATCGATGCCGGTTATTCATGCATTGCGGATTTTGATCGCGCCAAGGAATCATCAAATCGCCATTCTTTTTCGTAATATGTTTTATGGCCTTCCGTAATTTATCAAAGGTGCTATTTTCCTTCTCCCATATATCATCATCCCGGACATACATCACTTCTCGCTTGTAGTCACTGCAATGAATCGGACGTTTATAGACATCCATTTCATTGAGTTTTCTTATAATGATTTTACTAATACCTTCAACGTAGCCGAGCTCGCCAACATCTTCTAAATCCGAGAGCTGTAGCGTCATCGAATTAACAAAGTCCATGATATTCATTGCGTCCTTGCATTTCTCGTTCAGAAACACTTGCATGTTGAATGTCTTGTTGTTATTATTATTATAAGAATTATTTGTTCCACTTGTTTTACAGACATCAATCATCTGTTTTTGCATATCTAATGTTTGTTTTTGAAATTCATTGTTTTGCTTTTGAATTTCATTATGTTGTTTTTGTATTTCTTCATTATTGTTCATTAATTTAATTACTAAATTGGTTAAGTGAACTACTTCGGACGAATTTTGTGTTAAATTTTTATCTACTATAATATTTTCTTCATTATTTTCAATAATACATTTTTGTTTATGTTTATGTTTCCATAAACCATTTCTAGAATTATATATCTTATTGCATAAATTACATTCATATAGTAAGGGGTTTTTGCTAACATCGTCACCTAAAATGTCACCTTTCACTCTTTTTTGATGTTTTGCTGTAAATTGATGTTTTTTAAAATCTTTTTTGTTATTCGTTTTAATGTCACATTCTTTACATTCGTATTTGGGGATATTTGGGGATATTGGTGTAACCATTTATATATATATAGGTGACATAATATTCCCCTAAATACTTTTGGAAAAATATTATATAGACAGAGAAAAAAAGTTTATGATAACAACATGTTTTATTCAAAAACCGAAATGAGAGCATAATGGTCACAAGTCACTTTTTCACGTTTTTTCAGAAAAAGGAGGGAGGCCACTTTCCCAAAATGGACATTTATAAATGTCCAAAACCGAAAACGGATCGCCAGACCCAGATTCGTGTTTTTTTGCGTTTTTGATAATAATGAATATTTATAATATATTAAAATTATTAGTATAAATATTAAAGTTATATAATATATATATATGCAATATTCATTAGAAGAAGTTGCAAAGCACAACAAATTAGATGATTGCTGGATTATAATATATGATAAAATATATGATTTTACCAATTTTATGGAGAAAGAACATTCGGGCGGATTCGTACCATCATCAGTAGCTGGAATGGATGCTACAAATTTATTTATTATCACACACCCAATATATGTAAAAAAATTATTAGAACCTACTTCTCAATTTTATGAAAAATACTATATTGGAGATGTATATGAAAAGGTAAGTAGAGACGATAAACTCTACTATAAATTGAAAAAAAGGGTAGAAAAATATATGAACAAAAATAAATTAAAGGCAAGAGATAATTTATTTTTTGAAATTGAAATTGTGTTTTTACTTATTATAACAATTTATACATTTTTTCAAATGTTTAATTCTCACTATAAATTATTTTTTTGTATATTTCATGGGATTTCTTGGACATTTTTACTTACTAGAACTATGCACGATAGCAATCATGGAGGATTAACAAAACAAAATAGATGGAAACGTTATTTGGTAACTTTTATACCTGAAATATTTGCATCAAACCATTCGTGGCAACTACAACACAATCGTCATCATATGCATACAAATGTTGTAAATAAAGATCCTGATACTAAGTTTGACCCTTTATTAAGAATTACAAAAACTACAAAAAAAAATATACAATACAAGTTTCAATCAATATACGCATTCCTATTATATCCTTTATATACACTCAAACAAATGGCTCATATATATATATTCAGAAATGATAACAAAGCAGTTGAACCTATGCATAATAAAATGTTTATACCTGCAAAATTAATATTTCTAGGATATTGGGGATATGCGGTGTATAAAAAACAATTATTGTGGTTGATTTTATGCCATTTAATTTCTGGGTTTTATCTCTCAATATTATTTATTGTAAGTCATAATCAACATCATTTAATAGATGATAATAGAAATGATAAAAGTTTTCTAGAAGAACAATTGTCTACAACAACTGATTATAACACAGGATGTGAAATTACAAATATATTATCACACGGGCTTAATCATCAAACAATTCACCATTTATTCCCTAGTATTAATTATCATCATTATCCAAAATTAACAAAGGATGTTCTAATACCCTTTTGTAAAAAATATAATTTAAAGTATAATGGTAATATTTCGTTTACAAGAGCAGTTTTAACTCATATAGAAACCTTAAAAAATTTAAGTTAAGTTATAATCTAATAGAAGCCGGATGCACTTTTGACGCATCAAATAATAGTGTTTTTTTATTGTTCCTTCGCGTGGTTTTCTTTTTTGCCATTTTGTGTTTTTTGTTAGATTTACGTTTATATGTTTTATATAATTTTGGCATTATATAAAATATAAAATATTATTTTATTCTTCTACAATGTTAGTCGTTTCTAAAGATGTGGATGAATGATTGTCTATAGGCAAATCAGTTATTAATGTTGTATTGTCTGAATTTTCTATTGGGGGAGAGATTATATGTTCTGATTCTAGAACGGGGTTTTTTATAATAGGCTGTTCGATTGTTTTTTCCATAGTTAGTTGTTTTACGTTATTGCGTTTTACATTTTGGGATTGTAAAAATTTCATAATAAGATTAGGCAATATTGCGACAGCATTCATATATGTTTTATATTTGAATGTAATGACACTTGTTTCATTTCCAAACTCAATACTATACCACCAATAAGCAGGTATATATATTATTTGTCCTTTGGTTAATGATATATCTAAGCATTTTATCTTGTCAAAATCGGCCTTGTATTGTGATTGAACATTCCATGGGTTAATCGGCGACATAAATTCAAAATTTTCATAATCTTTTTGCTGATACAAATATTTGGAACTTTTGGGCTGAGATAATTTAATTTTGATATTTCCTTCGGTGACCATCAAATAATTTCGGTAATTTAAATCATACCGAAACGGTGTTTGTGTGTTTTCTGACGCACATATAAAATCATAACAACATTGGGAAACCATATATGGTCGTAAAAATGCGTCATTATATTTATAACTTTTTACAATTCCTGTTTCTTCTAAAAAATCGCCATTATTTTCTATTAAATATTTATGTTCTGTATCTTCTTTTATTACACGTAATGCATTACTAAAAGCAAGGGGGACATATAAATTATTTTCATTGTCAGTTGATGATTGATTTAAATTTCTTATTTTTACATCAAAAGCACCATATGTATCTAATATATTGCTTCTTTGGCATGTATCTAATAATCGTTCATTATTAAAATTAAATAAAACAGGCTGTCTTAAATCACAAATTTCTTCTAATTTATCCTTTGATGGATTTTCAATTTCATATATCTCTAAATCATCACTTGTTTTCAAATGAAAAAATACATGAAGATAGAGAAAAAGAACTATACAAAAAATAAGAACAATGTAAACAATATGCATTTTATTGGTTAATTTAATAAAATACTTATTTTTTTGGTTTTATACTCATCATAATTACGAATTCATTTGTTCAAATTTTCTACAATTTCATGAAATACATCACTACCGAAATGGATGGATCGCTGCGCAACATTGCCTTCAGCTGTTCTTGGTAGCGAATAGTGCATACGAATTTCATCATTATCATTATGTGAATAGGGAGTAATTTCTTTGATTACATGATAACTACCTAATCGAGCAATGCCAATATCAAATTCACCCTCAATCAATAATTTATGGAGTTCTTCTTTGGAATTGCGTTTCAAACAAGTATATCGGTATAAATCGTAATGATTCGTCCATTTGTCGTTGTTAAATACGGCATAAATTTCGGCACAATCAACTGAATGAAGATGAAAAGCCATTTTAAAAATACCTTCTTCGCATTGTTTCTTTATAAACTCATGGTCATCTGGATTGGGGATAAATTCTAACCCTTCTTCGGTTTCATACATCGGTTCAATGGTTACGTTGTTCTTGTTGTTGTTCATCTTTGCGCTAGTGTTAATATTATTTTATTATGAAAAACTAAATTCAATTTTTTAAATTAATAGACGTATATATATATATATATATATATGGATAGATGCGGTAATAAAGACCGTCTTTATAACCCAAAAACCAAACGTTGTTATAAATCTTGTGAACAGAAAAATAAAGTCACACATCCAATAACACAAAAATGTAGGCAACATTGTAAAGGTGATAAAATACGGCGTATAGAAGATTTTAGATGTATTAAAAAAACATTAAAATCTAAACAGAAAAAAAGATATATTACCAATAAAGTATCGCCAAATAAAAACAATCACAATACTTCTAGTGTAAAACGACAACAAGAAGAAAGAGAAAAGCAAGTAACACAAAAGCAAGTAACACAAAAGCAAGTAACACAAAAGCAAGTAGCACAAAAGCAAGTAGCACAAAAGCAAGTAGCACAAAAGCAAGTAGCACAAGAAGATTTGATTCCACCTAAAATACAAAAAGAATTAAAGGTTAATTTAAAAATGTTTGATAAATGGATGAGTAAAGGAGTACAAAAAGGGAATATTCGGACAATAGATTATGATTCATCCGATAGAATAACCGATATTATTCTAATCTATTTACATAAAAAATATAAATATAATTGCCCAGTGTATCCTATAAAAACATATAGTTCAGATGAACTAGAATTGAAACCTTATTATAAAAATTTAAAAAAAGTATTTGAAAATAAAAATATAACATTTGATATGTTCAAAAAGGAAACTTTAGAACAACAAAAAATACAATATATAGATTGGAATGTAGTTAAATTTTTAAAAAATATCCAACTTTGTTTAGAAACTGGAGAGAAATTAATGATAATACCTTTGCGGTTGCCAGGACATTTAAATATGCTATTCATAAAAGTAGAAACACGTGAAATAATTCGGTTTGAACCACATGGTTCTAAATATAGAGGGGATGATACTGGAATTAAAGAATCCCGCACAAATAAATTTTTAGAAACCTTAACAAATCAAATAAATACATTTTTTGAGCTAGAAGGAAATCGTGAATTTAAATATATTTCTCAATCTAATACTTGCCCTCGTATGTCTTCAGAGGATATTGAACTATATCAGCAGTTTAATTCAACTGAATATGATTATATTGGATTTCAAGCAGATGATTATATTGGACAATATTTTAGTAAAGGGAAAATTATACGAGGTAAAAAAAATAAAAGAGAGAAAGGAGGATTTTGTTTATTATGGAGTTGGTTTTTTGCAGAATGTGTTGCTGCTAACCCAGATATACCAATTAATGAAATATATAAAGAAGCTGATAAAGCATTAAGGGAGGAACCATTGAAAATTGCAACTATTATTCGTGGTTATTTTTTAAGCGTGAATGACGAATTGAAAAAAATGAAAGAAAAATATAATTCAATTACATCAAAATATGTTAAAAAGAATATTTATACTGGCGATACTTTCTTAATAGATTATTTATTAGAAAGTAAGAAAAAACTTCAAAATAAACCGAGAAAACCATTTGTTGGCGGCTTAAATAATACACACAACAAGTTTATTTTACCAGAAGCAAATCCGGATGCAAAACCAGTGATAGCATAAAAGTAAAAAAGGTAGTTAAACCTCTCTCTCTTTTTTCAAATTTTTATTCAGGAAATAACATCCAATCTATTCTATTTTATTATATCTAATTCATTTGCAGGTGTTTCAAGTAAGTAATTTGCCAATGAATTCATTCTTGGGAATTGTGATTATATGTTTGTCGTATTCATCATAGAAATGATTGGAACCCTCTTTATAAAAATCTTCCATCTGGTCGTAGCGTAACTGCATGCGGGCGTATCTTAAACTATTGCCGCTATTAAGAACCACGCGTTCTTCAAATGTATTTTTGTATTGTTGCCAGATATCTAAAGGCAATAATTCATCTAATTCTTCTTCACCCCATTGACCTGTTTCCGTATCTATTTCTATTGCATGCTTCATATAATTGGGAATAAGTTCATTGCGGATATCAGGAAAATTGCAAAGTAGGCGATTAACCACTTCCGGATTTGGCATGACACCATGTTTTTCTAATATTTGGGTTTTACTATACTTTTTTACATAGATATGGTCATTATTAAACAATCCAGTAATCGCCAATGATAACAACTCTTTTTGGTAACCCCCTTGAGAAATCAGCAAATCCAAAAGCCCTTCATCGTTTGCCAACGAATTTTCTTCGGTTCGGTAATCAGCGTGATTGTGCTTGGTATACAAATAAAATGCCATAATTGGAGAATACGTATTTTCATATATAAATCGGAGTAATTCTCCTCTGTTTTGCATCAACGCTTTTTCCAATAGGTTAATAAATTTCATATATTTTATATTTATATGATAACCGACAATACCCATAATGGTTTCGTTATCATATAATGTTGTATCTTCAAGTAAATTTGTAATGTCATCAAATTCTTTTAGGTTGTAGTTATTTGATATCGATAGTGAGTAATGGTTTACAAAAGTCATTTCGTAAACCCATGCTATATCCAATGGCGACAAATTATATGGATCTTCTCTATTACTTAAATTATACGAATACCACTCGTCAAGTGCGTCATACATAATAACCGAAAGGTATTGCCAGACATTTTCTTTATAATATAGTGTATGTAGATCGTCATTTTCAACTCCGGTAAATGCTTTAAATAGACTGATGAGCATTTCCACATCTTGATTTATGCCACGCTTCAGGAAAGTTTTTGCGATGTATTTGACAATAACTCCTGGGATGCGAGGAAGAGAAAGAGTAGTAGCCATTTTGATTTGATTTGGTTTGCTCGTTGTATTGATAAATAGAATAATTTCTACAAAGGTTTTCAATTTTTTACAGATAGATAGATAAAAACAAAATTGAATATATATAAAATAACAATAGTGTATATATAAACATATAACCACTAATCATGATTTGTCCCATAAACGAGTGTGGTAGGAAAATAGGTTTGATTGATCAAACGACGTGTAAGTGTAATAAATGTAGTCAGTTTTATTGTAAAATTCATCGGTTGGCTGAAGACCATAAATGTTTATATAATTTTAAGGAAAAAAAAGAAGAAGAGGTACGCAAATACATTGAAACCAATAAATGTGTTAGCGATAAAATGGTGAAAATTTAAAAAAATAAAGTTAGAAAATGCTGTTTATATTTTTTTATATAAATCTACAAGATAAAGAATAAATAATAATGTGGATTGAACTATAATACCACTTACACCATCTGTATACATACTTCTAAGAACACCTAAATTTTTATAATAGGTATTTACTAAGTGCGGAAATAATTTAGAAAATTTCATTACAAACCCAAAAAGAGCACTTACTATAAAAGTTAAAATTAAAAAATAGATTAAGGTTGGTATTGTTTTTGGTAATTTATGAAGATATAATATAATGACTTGGGTTAATGCTCCTACAAAACCAGCAATTAATGCAGCAGCCAATAAAGTATGTTTCTTAAAATAAGGTTTTAAATAAAGGACAAAATCATTTTGTAAAATAGATGGTATTTTATTGTAATTTTCTGATAATTTCCGCAAGATAACATCGTATAATGCTGTTATTGTAAATGTTAAAATATATATATTAGAATTACATAGCATATTTATATATAATTCTGATATTATATTTTTTTTAAACTAAATTTACCATACATACTATCAAAACCATCTATGATTTCTGGTGAATTGTCAATAAAGAAATACACAGGTTCATAACGAAATAAGTTAAGACAACCTATAAATGATACGTAATTTATATAAGCATCGCAATTGTATATCTTATTAATTTTCAAATTATATATTATATTTGTGCATAAAGTTATATTCATTGTAGAAGACGGATTTGATATATTTATTGTAAAATTAGAACCAAAATTTAAACTATAATTTGCAACAAAATCATAATTATTATGAATCGTAATATTATTTGAATGGAATACATCTAAGCCGGAGATAAGGGCTGAGTTGATATATACAATCACATTATCGCATTTATTTATGATTAGATGGTTAATTTTTGTATTTATATGAATGATTAAATTGTTAGATTTTTCAAAATAATATGTTTTATGAATATCATTTTCATCATTAATTGTAAAAATATCATTTTGTTGGTTTTCTATAAAATTGTGATTTATATAACTATTTTTCCACGAATTAATAATATTATTGAAGATAGAATCCATATTATTATTGAGTCATATTAAAAATAATAATTATGGAAAAAATTGAAGTATATTTTTTTTTAAATACTATAGTAACCCTTTACGACCAACCAGCCAATCATGTCGCAAGATCACCCAGAGACGTTCAAGAAAATCGCTTTATACATGAAAAAAAAATGTGTTCCTCGAACAGGAAACGAAATAATCCTTCCTATTAAAAAAATTGATGATATTCCAGTCATTGTAATATTCACATATGAGGGTAGCAACGAAGAAATCAATTATCTTACATGTATTATTGAATTAGCACCAAAAATTGGTTATAATATGGCAGAAATTGTTGTGAGGGATTTTGATGATGAGTTTCCCTTAGAAAAAGGGATTCAACTCATTTTTGAAAAAATAGAGAGATTGAAATATAACAAAACCAAGGGTCTATTTTATGACTCTTCTAAAAATGATGGAAATTCAGGCGAAGAAAATATTATGGTTATGATGTTTTCCATTTTAAAAAATTACAAAAACGCGACTTCTTCCATAAGCGAGTGTTGCGTGTGCTTCGAAATAACTGAAACACATACATCTTGCGGTCATAATGTATGTATTGCGTGTTATTCAAAACTCAATGTTTCAAACATGAAATGGTCTGAATATTATGGAAATGATTTATTTCATAAAAAGTGTCCATTGTGTCGAGGAATTATTCAAAAACTTTTGCCTGAAAGAAACTATGGAGATATCCTAGAACGACTTACAATGTAAAAATAATAAATACAAATAAAAAAATTATAATTTTCGTGTTTTACGTTTTTTATTGTGGTTTCTGCTCTTCTTCTTATACGTTTTTTTTCCTTTCTTCTTATACGTTTTTTTACTCTTCTTCTTATATGTTTTTCTGCTCTTCTTCTTATACGTTTTGCGTCCTCCACCCCAACCATTATATTTATTAATTTCATCAAATGATGAAGGTTGTCCATCAGGTAAATCATAACTATATGACCTTTCAGAAAAATTGTCGTGATAATTATAATCAACAACTTTATTATTTTCAACTTTTACGTATATATCGTCGTCTTGAAGTATGGGCGAACCTTGAGCATCTTGATATGTATCGTCTGGATTTGGATATTCAGTTGTTTTAATAAATTTTGTGCCTGTTTTTATTTTTTTTCCATCTTTCAATTCTTTAACATATTGTTTATTTATTTGTTTTATCACATCATCACCATCTTTGACTACAATAGAAAAAAAAGAGGTTTTTGCTTTTTTCGCGGGAGGTGAAGGTGAACGTGAACCCGAACGTTTTTTTCTTAGTAGAGGCGAAGGCGAAGGTGAAGATTCACCATCTATTATATCCTCCAATTTCCACCCTTTGTTGTTATGAGATTTTATAATTTTATATATTTGTATACCTTGTTGGTTATTTGGTGAAAATTTAAATGTATCATCTATATTAATTTTCTCTTCTTTATCATTTATGGTCGCTGTTAAATCCTTTATATCACTTTCACTGGACTTAAGAAAAGAAATTAAACTATTAAATTCTAATTCTTCATCTTCAAAAAAATTATATTCTTTCCCCATCGTATTATATAATAACTATATATTTAATTATCATCTTCATCGGCGATTTTGGGTGCTAAATGAATACGCACAAAACTATTCGGGTCATTATTATCGCCGAGCACATACTTCATTGTCATCGGCGTCTCGGCACTAAATCCCATTTCCATTTCAGTCGCGAGTTTGTTGAAATTACACATCATTTGGATATAACGCAAACTATATGATTGTTTTAAAGTTGTGCTTTCAGGAATAGCATATTCCTTTACGTCATTTACATTAATAAGTGCTTTCATTGAACCTTCCGAGCCAGAAGAAACGCATTCAATATTTTCTTCATTAAAGATAAGCGTTAAAGTCGAATCAAAGATAGATAGTTGATTGATAAGAGAACAAAAGATTTTGGATTCGACTGATAAATCAACAAGCGTGTCAAAATCACGCACATCCATTAAATCATTTTGAATATTAACCAGAGTTAGCTCAAAATATTTGTTGAATTGGCTGGTGGAAGTATTGCCGTGTTCAAAATTAATTGAGATTTTATCACTATCTGGCTGGGTTTCAATGGATACTTCTTGTCCTTCATTCCAGGCATTCAATACTTTATTCAGCATTACAATATTAATTCCAATACAGGCTTGGTCGTTTGCGACATCAAAAGAATACTCTTTAAACCAAGATGAATTCAAACGCGATTCGAAGAGACAACAATGGCTATCGTCGAGACATTGAATATAGATATGGTCGTTCTTGAAATAAATAGAAACATTATCTGTGAAATTTTTCAGATTTGCAAAGATAGCGGCGAATTGCTGGCACTTACGAGAGTTAGCGAATACAATCTTCATGATTAAGGCTGTGTGTGTTATATGTACGATAAAAAAAGTTTAAATCAATTTTTTTTAAATGTTTATTATTTAATCAATTTCTAAAAATTACACAACCCACCACAACCCCTCCCCTCACTATCTCAATCATTTATTGCTTAGCACAACACTCTTGATTGTGTCCTTCCTTCCAGTCGGTTTTTTGGCAGGCCTTAGAACAATACCGAACTGCACCTTCACAAGTTCCAGCACACCTTTTCAAGTTATGTGAGGCACCGCAATAAGCACATTCGGGAATCTGAATGTTTTCTGGTCGATTTTGTTTCTTGGCGAACTTCTTGATTTGCTTCATCGCGGCTTTCCATCCCTTTTTCCATCCGTCGCGCCATTCGTATTGGCATCCTTCGCATCCGAAGAACTTTTCAGGGTCATCATCGTCTTCGTCTTCATCGTTTTCTTGGCAATGCGGATCATCAGAGAAGTCTTCTTCTTCGTCCTCTTCTTCGTCCTCTTCTTCGTCGATTGGAACGTATTCGCTATCGTTGTCATCGATGTAGTCATAGTCATCATCGCTTACTTTTTCTGTCGTTCCACACTCCAAACACACGAACACTTCATTATCTTCGGTAAAGAAGAATCCAGAACCATTATAATAGCATTCGGAACACGACCGAGTATTACTCAATGGATAGTAACAATATCCCTCATATGATTTTTGAGGGGAAGTGTGTAGGTGTTCATCGTGATAAATCCTTTTTGAGCAATCCGCAGTCTTGCGATATTTCATTTCGCAAGTATGGCATACTGGTTCATCCATTTTATCAGAACTATAGTAAAATGAACCACAACCATTGTAATCGCAAACAGAACACACTTGAGGTTCCAATTCATCTTCTTTGTATACAAACACATATCCTTCATATTCATCAATCTCATCATCTTCTTTCTCTTTTGCATTAACACACTCACTACACACAGGCGCATTTAAACCATAGATAGTGCTATAGTAGAAGCAACCAGTGCCCACCCATTTACACACTGAACAATCATTATACTCTTGGGTATTGTCACCAAGCGCCTCTTTGATGTATTCATGTGTTTGTTGAAAGTAGTTGTTAATCGCACTACTCAAAAACCACACCGCTTTTTTTGCTTGGCATATTATGTATTGACAATGTTCATCTTCACCGCAATACAAACTGCAATATTTTCGCATGGTTGTCTTTATGATACGTTGTTGTGTTTCATACACTTCTTCCTTTTCAAAGAAATCAACAAGTTCTTTGATCGCGTTGAAGAACATATCGCTGTTTTCTGAGTGTTTATCATAAGGACCTTTTCCAACTAAAACCGCATCCATATGTTTATCACTCGTCATATCGCGAAAAGTTTTCATCGACGAGGTATACTTACATTTGCGACCCTTTTGTGACAACGGGTTATTTGTACACTTCATGTACATTTCAACCAGATTGGTTGCTTCGGTACGGGTAATTTCTTGTTGCTTCATTTCGTTATGCGTCATTGTGATTGGTTAATCGGGTGTTGTGATATAATCAATTGCAAAACTTATTTTCAATTTTTTGCATATATTGAAAAATCCAAATACTTTTGATATGATATGAAAAAAAACTTACCTTGTCGGACACACCTTTATTTTTAAGAATGTTTTACAACCACATTCTTGGTCAACTGATCCAATTTATTCAGAGCACCCTCTCTATCCAATTTATATATGTACATAATATCCCTGACTACTTTTTCTGCGTTCGTAATATGCTCTTCTTCTTCTTGCGCGGCGTCGCCATCTGTGCGGGTTAATTTCAGCGGTTCATTATAATCCATATTGCTTGTCATTGACCGCTCTAGAGGTTCATTAACCTCATCAGCATACCAAGATTCTCGTTCAGAGCACGCCGAACGTTCAATTGGCGGCGGCGGTGGGTAGCTTGATTCTTCAAGAATATCGCCACCGCTATTGTTGTTCAAATAGCCAATCCAGGTTGGTAATTTAGTGAGGCATTTGAAACATTTCATGCCTGGCTTAGGTTCATCGTTCCAATAAAGACACTTTGGGTTATCACATTGAACAGTTGGGCGGATTGACCAGCTTTCTTTATTTGCGGTAGATGACTGAAAACTCATTTTATTTGCTTTGGTTGCTGTACTTGATCGTGTAGGGTTACTCTTATTACATATTATAAAAAAGTTTTCAATTTTTTGCAATACTATGAAAATATATAAATACTTTCGATTCAATATATATATATTATACAAATGAGTCAGCGTGATATATGGGAATTTATAATTGGTACAGAAATAAAAAAAGATATGAATATTGAAGAAGATAATTTTAAAGACGCAATGACCGAATTAACTGAAGAATTAACAAAATTATCAGGGGGGTTAACTTATTATTTTTGTTGTGGAACTTGGGAAAATAATGATACAAATAAAACCGATGATTTTTATGACGAAGAAGTTGTAAATATAATTGAGCGCACTATATCTTGTTGTATAACTATCATAGTTTATCCAACTGATTCAAAAACATTATACAATTGCGTAAAGCATAATGTAAGTGATATAAAAACCAGATATAATTTAGATATTAAACATATTCAGGTGATGAAAACTGAAGGAAAAGAATATCATTTTGAAATTTAAGCTTGACTGGTTGCATAGGTTGGGTCGGCATTATAGGTAAGGTCCTTATACTTACATTCTATATCAGTTAAGACTGCTTGAATTAAATTAAGAGAGATAGTTTCTTCAATATTATCAATAATTTCATCAGGTGTAGGGAAACGTTTTTTTTCCTTTTCAAATAGATTAATAAATGTTTCTAGCTTTGCTTTATTTTCTGATTTAATGCGTATATTGGCCAATTCATATTCATCTATTTTTTCTTCTAATGCCTTTTTCGTGGTTTTAGTTGCTCTATATATATTTTTTGTGACCGATTCAAGAGAATCGCACATATCAGGTTTTGTAATTTCTTCATATATTTGTTGTTGTTTTGTTAATGGTAATTTAATTCCATTATCGTCATATCGCAATTCCCCACCAGAAAATGTATCTTTAAATAACCTAATAACATGGTTAGGTATAGATTGACTTGTTTCGATTAATCTATCATATTCTTCCTTACTTGTTTTTATCAATTGTGTTACCGGTGTGCGTTCAATTGGAGATTTCGCAAGCTCTATTTTAAGATTTCTATTAAATTTACCCCACGATATTGAACTAACTCGATGAGATTCACACATTTCGCTTATTTTCAAAAATTGTTGAATTGTTGTAATTATCCCGGCAATTAGACTGATAGTACCAATTCCCATTGTAAATACATTAACATATTCAAGTGGAACGCGTTCTTGCGCAAAATTTGCAGTTCCGGTAAATGTGCTCATAACAATAACTGGTATTGTGAACCATCTGTTTTTTCTGGCAAATTCACGATGTGTTTTTTCGTGTAGCCATTTATAACAAGTTGCTTTATCAGCCCAATCAACTAAAATTTTTTCGTGTTGAATAGACCATGTCACAGACGATGCTTGGTTTGTAATATCGTATATTGATTCTGCGTTATCGTCGTCTACGCCATTATTATCATTATTATCATTAGTTTCATTAGTAATTGTATTTTTTTTTTGGGACATTTTAATTATATATTATAGTAAATAAAAAATCAATTTAAAATATATAATTAATTATATAATGAATAATACAAAAGATTTTAATACAATAAAACAATTACGCAATGATTTAAATAATATATTTACAGAAATAGATATGAAAATAAACGCACTAACACATATTTATACAGATATGGTAAAAACACATGTTGATAAAAATTATACACTTGGATTAGATTCTTTTTATTTTCAGAATAAACTTATTCAAATGGAATATGATAACATGAAAACAATCTACAATTTTATTGATAATCGCATTTATTGTGAATACTATAAACTATTAAAAATGTTATATGAATTTATTAATAAGGAAATTAAAGATAAAGGCGCGGTAGAAAAAATTTTAATTACGCATAAACATTATCCTATATATAAAGACCTAGAACCTTCAAAAATATATGATTTTAATATTACAACTGAAATAAATAATACAATAAATAATATAATTCAAGAATTAAAAATACTATTGAATTCAAAAAAGGAAGAATTAGATGAAAAGAAGAAACATTCGAAGATGGGAATTAATATTGATAGCATTATACACGAACAAAATTATACTATTATTTTATTAGAAGAGAGAATACATATGTTTGAAAATTATTTAAATACTTTTGGTAATCATCATTCTAAATATTTTAGTAGATTAACAATAAAAGTTAAGATTATGTTAGGAATTGTAAATGAAGATTTTCATCTAAAACAAAGTAAATCATTGCATTTAAAACGAAAACCAAATAATAATAATAATAATAATAATAATAATACAAATCTAACATTAGAAATATCGAACACTTTACAACAAGCTACTAGTTTTACAGAATATTCAGATAGTAATTCAATATCTTCTAATAATTCATCAGAAGCTAGTACACCAAAAACATCAATGAATAATGAGGAAGAAAATAATGTGCGGAATTTGATAGGTATTACAGATTCAAATAAAGAAGTTGAATCTGAATTAAATACTATTTTGAAACATATACCCGAAAGTGAAAATGAAAAAACAGGATTACGTTGTTCAATAAAACAAAATAATGTGATTATTTAATTAGTTTATTTATTTATATTAGTAAATGTGGGGGTAAATTCAGTATTGGTTTCAGTACCAGTTATCATTGTGTTGTTCAGTTCAGGTACAGGCACAGGTATATCTATAGGCATACTAGAAATAGTATTGGTTGGTTTTTGTAACTTCGTTAGAGACAAATTAGTTTCCATTGCAAAACTTTGAACATTAGTGACAGTTAATTGTAAATTCATTATGACTTCTTCTAACATTTTAACTTTTGATTCAAGTTCATCTATTTTATTATAGTATTCACTACTAAAATTCCCCTCTTCAAATGGCTGTAAATTAGAGGATTCAGATGATTGACATTGGTTTAAGCGTTCATCAATCTTATTTAATCGCTGTTCATGAATTTTTAATACTTGTACGGGTGGCATTGGTCCTAAAATTTGTAGGGTAGTTTTATCTAATAATGAATCATCTGGCATCGTAGATAAAGACTTGTTTCCGTTTTGAGAAACCTGACCACGATTATTGGGTGTAGGACACGATCCATTTACATTAGAGCAATTAATGTTGGGCGGTTGATTGGGTGCTTGTCTGCTTCGTCGGTTTTTTGCTGCTGAAATTCCTGCTGCTCCACTCATAAATTATATTAATCATTAATATAATTTATCTAAGTTATTTTCGCATTTCCATTTTAATTTTTTCGTGTGATGTATAATTTAAAATTTCAAAATCGTCTAAAGAATAATCTTCAATATCTTCTTTTTTAGAATTGATTTTAATAGTAGGAAAAGTATATGGTTTTTTAGTAGTTTGTTCCTTTAGAGCCTCAAGATGATCGTCATATATATGACAATTCCCTAAATGATAATAAAAATCTGTTGCTACTAATCCACAATGATTTGCAATTAAATGAGTCAATAAACTATATGAAGCAATATTGAATGGAACTCCTAAACCAACATCACAACTACGTTGGTATAAACTACACGATAATTTATCATTTTCAGTTACATTGAATTGAACTAAAATATGACATGGCGGTAGAGCCATTTCAGGTAATTGACACGGATTCCACGCCGACATAATTAATCGCCTAGAGTTTCTGGTAAGTGGGTTTTTTAAACAACTAATAATATAATCTAATTGATCGACACCTTTACCTTCGTAATCGTCATGACATGTTTTATATGGAGCGTTAAAATGTCTCCATTGATGACCATAAACCGGACCTAAATCGTTTTCTTCTCTCTCATATAACCCAATATCATCTAAATATTCACGACTGGCATTTCCATTCCATATTCCTACATTTTGTTCCTGAAGGATTTTGTTATCAGTTGACCCTTTAATAAACCAAAATAATTCTTTAGCACATGTTTTCCAAGCTACCTTTTTTGTAGTTAAAAGAGGCAAGGTATTATTTTCAAGAGAGAAATGCATCGCGCTTCCAATAATAGTTTTAGCATAACCATTTCTTCCAAATTCCATTTTACCTTCATTTAGTATATCATCAATAAGATGTAAATATTGATATTCGTCATGTTGGGGTGAACCATATTTTCCAACTTTATTTTTCTCTAAAATTCGCCTTAACATTTATACAATGTATAATCTAATTATTTTTAATTTCTTTTTATAAAACATAATGGATAAAATTAGTGATAGTGTAAAATCCGTTCAAGATGATTCAATCGGATTTTTCAATTATGTTTTTAATTTTGATAATGAAAATAAGAATCGTATGATGAATATGGTTCAGTATACTTTATTATCAATAATCCCCGTTCTTCTTGTATTAAGAGGAATAAAGCATTTAATACCTGAAGATGATGATTCTAAAGGAAGTATTGAAATTTTAGCAGAAAGCGTTGGACAAGTGATATTGATTATGGTTGCGATTTGGATTACAAATAAAATTATAAATTATATACCTACATACAGCGGTGAAGAATATCCTAAATTTAATGAAATAACATTTATAATTCCTTTTATTTTGATTCTCGCGACAATGCAAACCAAGTTAGGTGCGAAGTTTAATATTTTAATTGATAGAACCATGAATTTAATCACCGGAAAAGGCGGAGAAGAACAACCGCAACAACAAGGACAACAACAAGGACAAAACGTCGTTCGTGTATCACAGCCTCTTGCCGGACAACATCAACCTAGTCAAGCTGATTATTTAGATAGAAATCAGTTGTTACCTTCTAATCCACAAATGTCATCAATGCCTTCTGGCTTTGCGCCACCTCAGCAACAGCAACAACCACCTCAAGATTTTAATAATATGTATCAACAAAATGAACCAATGGCTGCAAATGATGGCGGCGGTAGTGGTTGGGGAACATGGTAATTCATTAATGTAATTTTATCTCTCTATTTCATTTCAATTAAAATAAAAATTGAAATGTTTTATTTTACTTATCTATAATTACACACGTTATTGTAATCATGGAATCTGAAAAAAATGATTATTATTTAGAACATAAAACGGAGCGCATTGGTTATCAAAAAAAATATAATAGAGAGAATAGTGACAAAATAAAAGAATACCAAAGAAACTATTATAAAAAAACCAGAGAGGAAAAACTAGATAAACAAAAAATTTATAACAATAAAAAATCAGAATGTATATGTGGTAAAATTATTACTCAATCAAATAAGTCAAGTCATTTAAAAAGCAAAAAGCATTTGAAAATAATGAAAGAGAAAAATAATGGGGGTGGGGGGGTGTCCCCCCAATAAAAAAAGGAAAGAGAATCGAAAAAAGAGGGGAGTAAGAAAAAAATTGAAAATAAAAGGGAAAAGTAATAAAAGAATACAATCGAAGGAAGAAACGAAATGGAGAACACAAAGAAACAAATGAC